>JGI12531J12852_10000706_pt1 | contig 19676 bp, 17 predicted proteins | sample TtaePargueraPR_7_FD_12852 | JGI IMG/M metagenome (IMG submission 12852) | reverse complement strand
AAGGCGCTCGCGCCCGCTTCGGGGGCGAGCGGCAGCCGGATGATCGCCTGCGTCCCGCCCCCCGGGGCGTCGCTGAGCTCGAGAGTCCCGCCGTGCTTTTTGACGATGGAGTGGGTGATCGAAAGGCCGAGGCCGGTTCCGGAACCGACGGGCTTCGTCGTGAAGAAGGGATCAAGCACCCGTTCCCTGAGCTCGCTTGGAATGCCGGGGCCCGAGTCCCGAACGACAATGACGTAATTCGAGCCTTCCGCGCCCGCCGAGATATGGATGGTGCCGGAGCCCTCGATGGCGTCCGCTGCGTTCGAGACGAGGTTCATGATGGCCTGGTTAAGCAGGCCGGGCATGCAGTCAATGAGCTCCGGCGTGCCGATCTCCTGGGTCACGGTGATGCGATCGGAGAGGCGGTGAGCCAGGATGGTCAGGACCGAGTCGATGCACTCGCGAGTGCTGACTCTCTTTCTTTCTCCTTCGTCGAGGCGGGAGAAAGTCCGAAGCTTGAGGACGAGGTCCTGGATCCGCTCGAGCCCCATGCGCATCCCCTGCAGGCGATCTTTGGCCTTCCTGAAGCTCGCCTGGGCCGGCTCGAGGGCCGCCTCCCCGAGCCGCGTTTCAACGTCGCTGAGGCTCGTCTCAGCGGTCTTCAGATGACTCAGGACGAACGCCAGGGGGTTATTGACCTCGTGGGCGACTCCCGCCACGAGGGAACCGAGTGAAGCCATCTTGGCGGCTTGAACAAGCTTCGTCTGCGTCTCCTGAAGCTCGACGTAGGCTGCCTCAAGGTCGCGGTTCTTCTGTTCGAGCGCTTCGACGAGCCGAGCCCGGGTCTCGGCGATTTCCCGGGCAGCCCGAGCCTCGGAGGCTTCGATTTCGCTCTTCAGGAGCCGCTCGCGGACGCGCCTCGTCTCGTCTTCGAACTGGCGGCGGCGGAGCTGAGCCCGGACGCGGGCCTTGAGCACCTCGAGCTCGACAGCTTTCTGAACATAGTCGTCTGCCCCCGTGGCGAGCGCTTCGAGCATCGACGTGCGATCCTCGCCGGAAGCGAGGAGGATCACCGGAATGTCGCGGAAGGCAGGCGATTCCTTCAACCGGCGGCACACCTCCTTGCCGTCGAGCCCCGGCATCACTGTCGAGAGCAAAATACAATCGACGCTCTGCACGCCGAGGAGATCGAGGGCTTCTTCGCCCGAGGGCGCGGCGATGACCTCGTAGCCTTCCCCTCGCAGTGCGAGAGAGAGCTGCTCGCGATGAGTCGCGCTCGGGTCGACCGCCAGAATGCGCTTCGGGGCGAGCAAGCTCGCCGTTTTTTCATCGGCCTTCGGGACGGCCGCGGCGCGCAGCGCCGCGCCGAGCTTCGCCAAGATGACCTCGAGCTCTTCGTTCTTATGAACAAACGCGTCCGCGCCCGCGTCGAGGGCGTTGAGCTCAGCGTCGATGTCCTTCGCCCCCGTGAGGAGCACGCACGGGATCCCCCGCAGCGCCGCATCGAGCCGGACCCGACGGATCACGGTAGGTCCGTCGATGCCCGGCAAGAGGCCATCGACGATGATGGCGCGGGGACGATGGGCCGCGGCGAGCTTCAGGCCCTCTTCTCCTGTCTCCGCAGCGATCACGCTGTGGCCCGCTTTGCGCAGTGCCTCGGCCAAAGTTTCCCGGAACGTGCGGCTATCGTCGATGACAAGCAGCGCACCGAGCTCAGGATCGGCGACGTGGTGGACCTGTAGGAGCTCCCTCACTTTAGCGATCAGGTAGGTCTTGTCGTAAGGCTTGCCGACGTATTCGTCGGCTCCCGCCCCGAGCCCGCGGATGCGGGAAGCTACCGCTGCTTCGCTCGAGAGCAGGATGACCGAGACGGCTTTGCCGCGCTCGCGTCGAAGTTCGCGCAAGAGCTCGAGCCCGTCGCCGTCCGGAAGCACGAGATCGAGCACAACGACAGCGATCGGCTTCGTTTCGAGAGCGCGGCGCGCTTCAGCGAGAGTGCCCGAAGGCGCGGCGGGGATACCGGCCTGGTCGAGGGTCTCGACCAAATCCATGCGCACGGTCAAGCTATCATCGACGACCAGAACCCTCTCACTCACCTTCGGCCCCTCCTGCCTGAAAGAGCGCTACGAGCTTCGATCCAATCTCCGGAAGAGCCCAGACGTGCATTGCGGCGCCGAGCAGGGCCGCTTCCCTGGGCATTCCGTAGACGACGGAAGTCGTCTCATCCTGAGCGATCGTGACCGCCCCCGCTTGCCGGAGCGCGAGGAGTCCCGTCGCTCCATCCTTGCCCATCCCTGTGAGCAAACAGGCGACAGTCTCCTGTGCTGGCCCGCGCGCTACTGATTCGAACAAGACGTCGACAGACGGCCGACACGAATGGCGCTCGGGGGCGGAGGAGAGCACGAGTCTCTCATTTTCAACGAGCAGATGCTGTTCCGCGGGGGCGAGCCGAATCACGCCCCTGAGCTGAGCGAGGCGTTCTCCGTTTTTCGCGTAGCGCACCTCCCGCCCCACCTGCGCCTCGAGCCAATCTCCGAACGCTCTCGCGAAAGGCGCCGAGAGATGTAGCACGATCAAGATCGGAGCTGGGAAGTCCTTCGGCAGCGCGCGCAAGATCTCAACCAGGGCGCTCGGTCCGCCCGTCGACACACCGATCAAGAGCAGCTTCGGCGCCGCGCCGGGCGCGCGGGGGCTCTCGCTCGGCCGCGGACGGTGAGACCAACCGCCCAGCCGCGCGCGCACGTGGGTGATGACCTTCACGCGCGCCACCACGCGCAAGCTGCTCAAAAACTGCCGCTCCCAAACGCCCGGTTCTTCGTTCCCGCTCGGCTTCTCGAGCACGTCGACGGCGCCCGCCGCCAGCGCATCGTAGGTCTTGAACATCTCGCCGCGATTGAACGAGGCGGAGACGACAAGGATGGGCGTCGGGAAGTGCGCCATGATGAACTCAGTTGCCGCCAGACCAGTCATCACGGGCAACATCATGTCGAGGGTGATCACGTCCGGTCGGAGCCGCTCGCACAGCTCAATAGCGGTCTTCCCGTCGCCTGCCTCTCCGACGACCTCAAACCCCGGATCGCTCGAGATGACCTCCACGAGACGGGCGCGTACCGTCAGCGAATCTTCCACGACGAGCACTCGAATTTTTGTCATCGACCAAGAAGCCTTTCTATCGTGGCGATCAGGCGCTTCTGATCGAAGTCACCCTTGACGATATAGTCGCTCGCGCCCGCATTTTTCCCCTTCTCGAAGTCCTCCGGGTCGTTCCTCGACGTGACCAAGATCGCCGGGACCAGCTTGAGCTCCGGATCTTGACGCGTCAGCGCGACAAATTCGAAACCGCTCATGCCCGGCATCTCGACGTCGACCAGGAACACGCCGTAACGTTTCGCTCGCGCCTTCTCGAGCCCTTCCTCAGCGGAGGTCGCGAGCTCGACCTCGTAACCCGCTGACTCCAGGATGCTCTGCTCGAGCATGCGGGTCGTCAGCGAGTCATCAATGACAAGGAGCGGGAGCCGCGGCGCGTCCGCCGGGAGCTCGCCGGGCGCAAATTCGAGGGCAGCGCGCACGAGCTCCCCTGGATCGAGCACCATGCGCGGGTTTCCTTCGCCGTCGAGGCTCACGTGAGCCACCACGGGCGCTACGAGAGCCCGAAGAGGGACCGGGGTGAGTACGATGTCCATCGTGCCGAGCAGCCCGTCGACCCCGAGCGCGACCACTTGGCCCAAATCACTGAGTACGACCACCGCGCTCGGAATCTTCCCTGGCTGAGCTTCGGGGCGGCCGAGGGCTCGTTCGAGCGGGAGGAACGGCACGAGCTCTTCGCCCACCCGGTAGCGATCTCCCTGAGCCGAGCGGCGCAGATCGGCGGGATCGATGCGCTTCGTCTCCAGGAGCGTTTCGAGGGGCAGAGCCACCGTCTGATCCCCGACAAGCACGAGCAGGGCGCGCAAGCTCGCGAGCAAGAGCGAAAAGCGAAGAGCCACCTTGGTGCCCTGGCCCGGTTCGCTCTCGACGGAGACCTGCCCTCGTAGTTTCGTGCTCACCTCGGCGAGCACATTCAAGCCCACTCCCCGCCCAGCGAGCTGGGTCACCTCTGGGCTCGTCGAAACTCCGCCCAACAGGAGCCGCCGAAGCAAGTCCTCTCGACTGATGATCGCGCCTTCGGCGGCCGTGAGCTCACCTCGCTCCATCAGCGCCCGGCGCACGCCCTCGACGTCGATTCCTCGCCCATCGTCCTCGCAGGTGAAGATCACCTCAGAGCCGCGCCGCTCGACCCCAATGCGAACCGTTCCCGTCCGCGGTTTCCCTCGTTGAAGCCGTTCGTCCGGCGTTTCGATGCCATGCGCAACCGCGTTGCGCACGAGGTGATGGAAGGCGTCGCGAAGAGGTCCGAGCACCCGCGCCTCGAGCCTGAGCCCACCGCTCGACAGCTCAAACTGAACCTCCTTCTTCAGAGTATCCGCCGCATCCCGCGCGACTCTCCCGAGAGTCGCAAAGGCCGTGTCGACCGGGACCAATCGCAGCCGCGCCGCCCCATCGCGGACATCAGTGAGCTCCTGATCGACGCGCTCAGCGCGATCGACGAGCGCCGCCAAAGTTCGCTCAAATCCGCTCTGGAGCTCGAGGGCTAAGTTGAGCTCGGGAGAGTCCGTGCGGGCGTGGCTGCCTCGCCCCACCGAGAGCCGATGTGTCAAAGAGGACGAAAGACCTGTGAGGATCCGCAGCTCCTGGAGCTCTCTCTTGAGAGCGGCGACCTGAATGCCCGCGGCGCCAATGGATCGCTCGAGCGCGTCCATCTCATCAGCGTCTACTCGAATCGAGCGGAAGCTGTCATGAATCAGACTCGCCGCCTGGGCGGATCTTGCAGGTTCCGATGGAGCAGCGGCTGGCTCCGGAGCGGGAGCATCGAGGGCCTCCACGAGACCTTCAATGCGGTCGATGAGGGCAAAGAGAGCGCGAGCCCCCTCGGGCTCTAGGCCCCGGTCACCTTCACGCAAAGGCGACAGGAGTTCCTCGATCTGATGGGAGGCCTCAGCGATCTCGAGCTGTTTGACGACCCGCGCCGCGCCTTTCAGCGTGTGCGCGAGCCGGAGCAAACGCAGGACCAAAGCCGGGTCCCTTGTCCCCTTTTCGAGCTCGAGCGCACCTTGGCCCAAGCCCTCGGCGAGCTCTCGGGCCTCCACCCGAAAATACTTGTAGGGGTCACTCGCCAAAGGAGATCCTTACCTAGCTTGCGCTCGCACGTGCCTCGGACTGCACGACCTTAAGAAGCTCCCGAGAAAGGCTCGCCAGCTCAGAAGCGGTCTGGAGCGTCTGCCCGGAGCTCGCCTCGCTCTCCCGGCTCGCCTGAGCGACGTTTGCGATAGCCACGTTGACCTGCTCAACCGCTGTCGACTGCTGCTTCGTGCTCAGCTCGATCTCCCGGGCCGCTTCGGTTGTCGTCGAGACCATGCTGGCAATCTGAGCGAAGGAAGCGGCGACGTCCGCGAACTGTCGCGCTCCCGCCTCGACCGCTTTGTTGCCGCCTTCGGTCGTCATCACGGTCTTGTTCACCGCAGCGCGAATGTCGTCGACCAGCTGGCGGATCTCTTTCGTCGAAGCGCCCACTCGGTCGGCCAGCCTGCGAATCTCTTCTGCGACCACTGAAAAGCGTTTCCCGTGCTCGCCTGCTCCTGCGGCCTCGATGGTCGCGTTGATGGCGAGAATGTTCGTCTGTTCGGCGAGCTCGTTGATCAACTCTAAGATGCCGCCGATTTGCTGGGACTTTCGGCCGAGCTCGAGCATGTGAGAGACGATCAGATCGACCTGCTTTTGGATGGTCTGGATCGACTCGGTGGTGCGCCCGACCAGCTGAGTACCGCTTCCCGCCGTCTTGGCCGTGTCCTCAGCGATCGTCGAGACCCGCCGCGCGCTCTCAGCGATCTGCTTTGCCGTCGCGAGCAGCTCGCTGATGGTCGTCGTGATCTCGGCCATGGCCGTCGACTGTTCCTTCGCGCCTGTCACCTGCTGGTTCGCGGCGGCTTGAAGCTCCGACGACGAAGTCTGAATGTGGCGGACGGCAGAGCCGATTTGTCCCCGCAGAGAGCGTGAGATCCAATAGCCAACGAGCGCAATGAACACCGTGCCGGCTAGGGTTCCCCAGAGGATCACCTCGCGGGCGGTCTGCGCGCTCTTCTCCGCTTCCTTATGGCGCTGGCCGAGCAGCCGGAGCTCCTCGCGCTCCATGTCCGCCACGACGACGCGAAGCTCGTCCATCACGCGTTTTCCGGTTCCGTCTAAGATCGCGGCCTGGGCCGCCTCAAACCCTCCAGCACGGCGAGCCTCGATCGCGCGCAAGAGCTCACTGAGCCGCGCGTCGATGATCGGGCGGGCGCGATCCATGTTTCTTTTCTGAACGGGATTGTCCTCGGTCAGCTCAAGGAGCTCCTTGAAGTTCTGATCGATGTCTCCCAGAGCCCGCTGGTAGGGCTCGAGGAACTCGTCTTTGCCCGTGATGAGGAAGCCCCTTTGTCCCGTCTCTGCGTCGACGAGAGTCGAGAGCATGCGCGCAATGCCTTCGCGAACGCTCGACGAGCGAGTCACGAGCCGATCGTTTTCGATCAGGTGCTCGGTCGTCTGATATCCGAAGAGGGAAACCAGGAGCAGTATCAGCCCTGCAAACGCGAAGCTCGAGGCGAGCTTCTGCCCAAATGTCCATTCACCCATCGCTTACTGGCCCTTTCGTTCCTTTTCCGGTCGCCGTCTCGCGGACGGACGCGGCGATTGCCGAGACGTCGATCACCGGCCTGAGCTCTCTCTCCCCGCGAAGCGCCCCCCGGATCCATTTTTGTCCTTCGCCCGAGTAAGCCCCGAGCTCCTCCGGTCGCCGCTCGAGGTGTCCCTCGAGCTCGGAGAAGGCGAGACCGATCGCCTCGCTCCCCTGACTCAACGCGATCCAACGGGGCGCGGCCCCGGGCCGCGTCTCCCCGAACAGTGTCGCCAAGTCGAACACCGGCACGACCCGTCCGCGGATTCCAGCCAGCCCGATGAGCGCAGGCGAGCGCGCTGGCACCGGTACGATGCGCGCTCCCGCAGCCGTTCCTCCGAGCTCGCCCAGCGAGAGCGCAAAGGGGCGTCCCGCAACGCGAATCCCGAGCAGCGGCACGAGCTCGGGTCTCTCCTCCTCAGGCCGCGCGAAAGACTCGTCAAACTCGCGCCTGAGGCGCTCGATCTGGTCCCTCATTCGAACCTCTCTCCCATCCGCGCAAGCTCCGTTCGACAGAGGCTCGTGAGCGATTCTCGAGAAAAGCCGCCCCCGAAGAGAACGAGGCGAGAGGGCTCCTCCCGAGCAAGGAGGCCGAGCGCTCGAGTGAGCTCGCTCTGAGCGGTCAGAAGGTCACCGGCGCGCTTGGCGAGCAGGCCTGCGTGCAGGCGGGGCATCGCTAAGGTCGGATCGAGGTGCGCCGCAATGCTGTCATGTTCCCGAGCGCCCTCTTCGTCCCCCGAGTGCTCCAGGCAGAGGGCCTTGAGATAGTGAGCGCCGGCGTTCAAGTCGTCCCGAGCGAGCAACTTCTCACACGCGGTCTCGGCAGCCTCAATGTTGCCTCGGTTGGTCATCAGCACCGCAAATAGAAGAAGTGCTTCGGGCTCCTCTTTGGCCTCGGGAGAGAGGGCCTCCATGAGCCGAAGCGCCTCGCTGAAGCGCTCCTTTTCCATGAGCGCGAGCACTTCAGCGAGCTTCTCCTTCCCGAGCGTAGCCGTGAAGAGCGAACTCGGGGGCGCCCCTTCGAGCTCTCCCCTCTTGGCCAGCGCCATCACCCGCTCACTCGCCGCATGGATCGCTTCAAACCAAGAGATGGTCTCAGACGCCGCAGGCGCCGCCGCGGTACTGTCCTTCTGTTCCGACTCTTCCCGTCCCTCGGTGCGCTCCTGTTCGGAGGGGCGCTTCTGATAATAGAAGGTCTCGTGGGTGTGACAGAGCTGATAGTCCTGGGTGATCCCCCGCAGGGCCTCGGCGTGCCCCAGGAAGAGATAGCCTCCCTTTCGGAGCGAAGACGTGAGACGAGTGACCACCGTCTTCATCACATCCGGAGAGAAGTACATCAGGACATTGCGACAGAAGATCGCGTCGGCCTCGAAACCCTCAAAAGGCCAGACTCCCGGCTCGACCAAGTTCTGATGGAGAAACTTGACCATGGAGCGAGCCGCGGGCAGAAGCTCGTAGCTTCTTTCGACCTTTCGGAAGTATTTCTTCTTCAGCTCCGGAGGGAGCGCGCGCAAGGACCAGGCGCTGTACCGCCCTTCCTCGGCCTTCTTCAGCATGAGCGCGTTCAGGTCGAAGCCAACGATCTCGACATCCCAGCGCTCGATGTCCGGAAATCTCTCGCGAAGCGCGATCGCGAGGGTGTAGGGCTCCTCGCCGGAAGCACAACCCGCTGAGAGGATTCGTAGCCGACGGCTCCGGGCGGCGGGCTCTGCGACCTGATCCAAGAAGGCAACAATCTGATCGTAGCTGCGATGAAAGTAGGTCTCCGTGACGGTGAGCAGGGAACCGACCGCCGTGGTCTCCGCTGCACGGTGCTCCGGAGCACGGAGGCGAGAGATATACGCGTCGAAGCCAGAAAGACCGAGTTCTTGCACCCGAGGCCAGAGAGCTACGCCGAGCTGAACGATGCGATCGGCTTCGAATCCGAAGCCGATCAGATCGCTGACCGCGTCTCGGAGACGTTCGAGCTCCCCCCTCTCAGCCCCGTTCATGACGCGATCGACTCCGCACTCACCGCGTCGAACAGCTTGGTCGCCTCGAGAACCAGGACAAGCTCTCGATCGACTACAGACAGCGCCGCCAGGGTCTCACCGCTCGCACGAGCCACAAGTGGCGGCAAAGAGAGAAGGGAGCTCGGATCTGGTTCGACAACCTCGACCACACTGTCGACGGCGAGCGCGATGCTCCGCTCTCCGAGGTCGAGGGTGACGAGGCGCTGCAGCTCTCCCTCACCGTCTCGGCCGATGAGCGCACCCAGATCTAAGACGGGCACCGACTTACCCCGAATGATGGACAGCCCGAGCACCGCCGGTGGAGCGTCCTTGAGCACTTCGAGGGGCCTAGGGCGCATCGTCTCCCGCACGTAGGAGAGCGGAATGCCCACTCGATGGTGACCCGCAGTCACCAGCAACATCTTGCCCCTCCGATGCATCCCTGGTCGCCTGGCCAAAGGGTACGGCTCCTGGCTTTCGGCGGGCAAGTTCGCCCGGCCTTCGTCCGATTCCTGCGACTTTCCGCGAGTCGAGCCCTCGGCTGCGTCTCACCAAAACTTCGCCTGACCCGCAAAGCCTCCCTTTCCGCACACCGGCGACCCCACCGATCAATGATTCGGTGGGGCGCGCCGATGGGCGAAGGCGCCGCGTCAAAGATCGAAGGGTACGGTCTCTCGCTCCTGAGCTGCCGCGAGCCAGGAGCGAACCAACGCGAGGTGATCAGACTCGTCTCGCACGGCCTGCTGGACGTCTTCGAGCTCAACAGTTTCTTTTCCCTCAACGAGCAATTCCAAGAGCGTCTCCCACCCCTCATTGTCGGTCAGCTCCGCGAGCAGCGCTGCCTCGAGAGACTGGACCAAGGTTGTCCTCGGGTCGACCGCAACGGCCAAGATGCCCGCAGACATCGTCGCGTGGAGGTTCGCCGAAGGCGTGACCACCGTCGGATCTCCGCCGATGCGGCGGATGATGCTGTCGATGAGACGGAAGTGAGAATACTCTTGAAGGACAATCCGCTCGATCTCTTCGATCGTCGGACCACCGGCGAACTCCCCCTCGTGGCGCAGCTTGCCGAGGATAGCCTCGTAAAGCCGAGCCCCGGTTCGCTCGAAAGCGAGCCGCTCTCCCAGCTTGTCTATGAGCTGGAACGGCTGGTTTCCGAGGAGCTCACCAGCGACCGCCTTGACGGCACCCTTGATGCTCGGAGGCGGCGGCACACTGCCTACCGGATCAGACTCCTCCGCGTACCGAGCGCGAACCTCGGCGACAGGAGTCGCATCCGACTCGGCTACGACCGAGAAGGTCTGTGCTGCTTCGAGCATCGCCTCGGCGCGCCCCTTGGACGTGGCGATGCCTGTACGATTGATGCCAATTTCTGTGGTTTCCATGAAAAAACTCTCCTTCTTCAATTGTGCGCTCCCGTGGAGCGCCCTCTTGTTTCGCTTGCAGCCCTCTGGCCGCGTCGCCCCTCAGCTCACGCGGAGGAGCCCCTTCCCTTTGCAGGCGGTCGCCGGGGCGGGGCCTCTGCGCCCCGCTCTCGACGAAGGCAGAGACCCTCTTGCCTTCATTCTGCCGAGTAGGCGGTCACTCCGCCGAAGGTGACCGAGCCCGGTGCCGCGCGCGCGAGCTCGGTGCCCGGATGCCAGACGTACCCTGCGGCCACCGTCTCGGAGGGCGAGCCCTCTGAGTTCAGCTGAAGGCGCTGGGCAATGCTCGCTTCGCTCTCGAGCTCAGGAGCCACGAACTCATGACCACGCGCCCGAAGCTGGACCTCGGCTTCCAGGGTGCGCTGCACGAACTCACGGTGACTGATGTACTCGATCGGCGCGGGGAGCGACGACGAGAGGACCTCGGCTGCGTCTCGGCGCTCGATCTTCTCGAACAGGTCAGCAACAAAGCGGAGCTGACCAAGCTCGTATTCAAGGAATCGTTCCCAGATCGCGCGCACGCGCGGATTTCCCTCGGACTCGACGCAGCTATGGTAATTGTAAACTTCGGTCGCCTCGTGCAAGAGCCATTTCTCGAGCCACGTCTCTGAGGCGTCGCTGATCGACTCGTACTGAGTGACGTGTTGTTCCTCGATCGAAGCGATCTCCGCGTAGAGCTGGCGGGCAAGAGGATCCGCAAAAGTCGGACCCACGGTCATGTAATAGTCATGGGTCATGTGCTCCCCAGCCATGATGGTGAGCGCGTGGAGCTTGGTGATGAGCTCGGCGGACTTTTTGTTGTAGGGTGTTCGAAGGTCATCTTCAGGAGCGCGGTGTTCAACGATCGTCGCGCGGCCCGGAACGATGTCCGAATAACTCTGGATGATCGCGTTCGCATCTTTGCCCTCGACGCGGTCCATGAGGGCCGAGTAGCGGTAAAGATGGTCGAAATCCTCAAGGAGCCCGAAGCGGTAGACCTGAGCCAGGTAAGGGTCAGGCTCTTTTTGAGCGACGGCGGCAGTAACCTCGATGGCGACTTGTTCAAAGCCGATCGTGGTCTCCAGCGGCGATTGATCGGCAGGATGAAGCCAATTGACCATGGTCTGCTGGTGTTGCTCGATGCGCCGAACGCGAGCGAGGGCGAGCTGAAGATCAGCGTTCATCCGAGCGCAGGCGTGACCAAAACGGAGCGCTTCCGCCTCGATGCCGTTCATCAAGATCACACGCACGCGAGTGAACGCGTCATCGTCGAGCTTGCTGTAGGTCGGTTGGACCAGCTCCTTCCAAGTGAATTTCTGTTCTTCTAAGGGAACGCCCTTGTCACGCAGCAGATTGATAGCCATTGATTCTCCTCCGCGCGGAGTCGAGCAATGCACGTGCCAGTTCGTTCGAAGCCGAAACTCCCAGCTCCAAGGCAAATTGGGGCCGAAAGGCGCTCTCACGCCCCGGACCCTCTACTGATTTGCCCCGAGTGAGCGCTCGCGCTCACTCAAATCGGCTTACCCGAAGTCGCCGTCGATGTCTTCGCCACGAGCGGCTTGGCAGCCTTCTTCGGGAGGAGCGGCGTCGTACTCGAGACCGCAGCGCACGCAGCGGTGTCGCCCCAGCTTCGGAAGAAATCGAAAACGATGCTCGTGACGTGGTACGAGACCAGGTTCACCCGCCGCCACAGTTGCGCGATTTTCCATAATTGACCTTTTCGAGGGCGTTACCGCCCTCATGTTCCTGCGCACTGCTCGCGCGCGGAGGCCAATCAAACCGAAACTCAACCGGCAGCAGGCACCATAGCCCCTTCCATCATGTTAGCAAGCTCGGATGAATTTCTGCGCGCCCATCGAAATCTATTCGATGAGAGCGCTCCGAAAACGTGAACTATATCGTACGTTCCCGCCCGCTTTTTGGCGCACCATCCGACGTCACGAACTCTGTCAGACGATCCCCGGGACAAACCTCCCATTTGTTTCCAAAGAGTCGTCGTCATTCAGCGCGTCCTCCCGGGTAACAACAACGAAACCCGACGTGGGGTCCGGCCGCGTCCCGCGCCATCGTCGCGAAAGAGGAACAAGCAAGCTCCTCTGCGTTCCAGTTCCGAAAGGAACCGCCTCGCACACGGCATTCGGCGCTCGGATCGCTCGTATCAGCGCAACTATCTTCCCATTCGGCGACGTTGCCCGAGAGATGATTCAAGTCCGAATAGCCATCGATCACGCTGCGGCATTCTCCCGGGCCGTTCGCCGGACGAATCGTAGGACTCGTCCCGCCCCCAAAGACGCACTCCCCAAGATCATCGAGACCGGGCGAGTAGGTCCGGCGAGACCAAGGAGCTGTCGCCGCGCAAACATGACTCCAGGCGCTCTCCTCAGGAGAGCTCTCTGAGCTGAGATCGGAGAACGGCGCGGGCGCGTCGATGGCCCCTCCGGGCCCAAGGCCTCCACAGAGCCGCCCGCCGTTGAAACGACAATAGGCCGTCGCCTGGCACCAGTTCACACAGACCATCGGCAGGTCACGATCACAATCCGAACACGCCTCTACGCATTCGCCTCCTCCGGCTTTGCACTCGAAGCAAGCTCGGCAATGGCTTGTCTCCCCTGCGCACCTCGGATCCATCTCCGCCACATCGGTCCCGCCACAAGCGCCTGCCAGCTCTCCAGAGAACGGCGAGAACTCCCCGGATTCCCTGTCTTTCTCTGATTGCTCAACGAACTCGAAATACTGCTGCAGAGAGATTTCATACTCGTCCAGCTCCACGGAGACACAGCCGTAGTTCGCTGAGCATTGAGAAAGCTCGTCTTTGCAGGGAGGTGAGAAGATCTTCCGTGATTGATCTTCACTGCAGGCGTACGCGAGCAGCTCGTCGTAACGTCCCACGCAACCCCGCTCTCCTACTGCACAAGCCGGACCACCGCCCGCGCTCTCAAGGTTGCCACCTGCCCCTCCGCGAGCGCCCGACCCTCCTCCGCTCGCGAGGCCGCCACCGCTCCTCGGCCCTTCGCCCTCTGGCGACCCGGCTTCGCCTCCTTCGCCGCCCCGAGAAACACCTCCGCCAGCCTGAAATCCCTCGAATCCCCAGAGGGCTTGACATCCGCTCAGCGCTGCCGCGAGCAGCCAGATACAGCGCGTCTTCGTCAAAGTTTCCCCTTGGACTCCTTCGACCCTCCATCGCGAGCGAGTCCCTCCGGCGCATCAGAGCACGAATTCGTCCTGTCGTGCACTCTTCCTTTTTCATTCACAGTTTCACATAGCGCGCCGTAAACGATCCTTTCGAAATGCGCGCTCTCAGCTCTCGCTGTAGTGCGGGCCCGCGCCTTCGTCGTCAGCGTGGGCCACGCGGAAACCGCTCCTTCGAATGGCGCTGTAGCGAGATGTGGTCGATTTTCGTTTACGCCTCTTGCGCGCCTGTGTTAACTGGAGGCTAACTGCCTTGAGTCCGGGAGAGCGGAGAAGAGGGTACTCTGCTCGTGGGAAAAAGTTTTGGGGAAACGGAGTGCAGAAATGCGACGGCTATTAGGACTGGCTCTGCTCATCGTCGGCTGTAACGGCGATCTTTCTGGCTCGGACACGGACGGAATCGGCGGCGACGGCTCCGCGAGCGGCGGGCGCTCTGGAAGCGGAGGAAAGGGAAGCGAGACCGGGGGCTCCGCTGGGGCAGCTCCCGTGGATGAGCTCGACTGCCGCAGCGAGACTCAATGCCCTGCGCTCCTGACAGCCGGGGTCGAAGGCTGCGCCTACGTCGATTGCACCCATAAGGAGAAGGGTAATTGTACCCTTGTCGCAAGAGACGCCGACGGCGACGGAGCTCCCGAAAAGTGTCGCTCAAAACATCCTGACATCTACGTCTTCCGCGCGCCCGGCGACCGTGATGAATCGAAGCACCCTTGGGACTGCAACCCCAACGACCCATCCATTCATCCGAACGCCTGGGACGGGCCGGTCGGCGAGAACCACGACGCCTGCGATGGAATCGACAACAACTGCAACGGGAAGGTCGACGACGATCTCGACGGCGACGCTTCCTGCGAGTGCCAAGTAGGAGCTACCCGAGCCTGCGCTCTGCGCGAAGAAGATCAGAGCGAAGACGAGGTCCTGGCTGCCTTCTACAGGGGCGAGCGGACGCTCATCGGATCCTGCAGGCTCGGGCACACGACCTGCACCCGCCAGAAAAAATGGGGACCTTGCCTCGGCGCGAGGCCCCCACGCGACGAGGTTTGCTCCGCACTGCGCGAGGACCGCGACTGCAACGGTGTTGAAGCAATCGACGAGCTCGAGCGCGTCGATCCGTCCACCAAAGTGGAGTTCCATTGCGACTACGACGCCGACGGTCAGCTGCCGGAAAGCCCGATCGTGATCTACGCGTGCATCGAGAAGGACGGCATCGCCGTCGGCGTCAAGAATTCCTGCGGGAAATGGACGCCGGTGCCTGCGGAGGATCAGACCAAAGTCGACTGCGACGACGGTGATCCGACGAGAGGAGAGGGCATGCCGGAGTACTGCGACGGCATCGACAGTAACTGCAACAAGATCCCCGACGACCTGGACCCGGACGTGATCCTCCCGACCGGCGGGAACAACGTCGCCGGCTATTCCTGCGACGGTTCTCGAGTCGTGCTGAGCTGCGCCCTTGGTTACGGAGACTGCGACATTGCGGCGCCCGATGGCGGAGTTGCGAGCGGGTGCGAAACCGATCTCCGGACCATTGAGCATTGTGGAAGCTGCACGAACAGCTGCGCCTTCTCCTGCTCCGGTCCTTTGAGTGCACTCGATTGCGCGGAGATTGAGTCCTTCTCGTTGGGAAGAGCTCATACTTGTACGAAGCTCTCGGACGGGCGCGTCGCCTGCTTTGGTGGCGGCACCGAGGGCCAGCTCGGCAACGGAGACGCCCTCGATCAAATAGCGCCGGTCACAGTTCTCGACCTCGGACAGAGCGTCGCCTCTGCCGCTCTCGTCGCGGCAGGCGGAGCCCATTCCTGCGCCATCGTAGCAGGCGAGGTCTACTGCTGGGGAAGCGGAAGTCATCGTCAGAACGGCGCCGCGGGCGCCGTCCGGGACCGACCTCGTCCGGAAAAACTCCCTATCGAAGGTGCCGTCTCGCTGGGCCTCGGGCTTGAGCACAGCTGCGTCGTTCTCGAGTCTGGTGGTGTCAAATGTTGGGGCAATCAGATCGATGGTCGTCTTGGCATGGGAGAGCTCGCGGGGGGCAACGAGGAGCCCTACGAAGACGGCTTGAACGGTGCGCATTCCTCGCTCGTCAACATCTCGGGAGTCATCGATCCTGAATACGGAGAGATCGGCGAGAACGACATCGGCGCCGGAGGCGCATCGGGTGCGAGTTCGACGCGCCCCTTCGCGTCCGCTTCCCAGGTCGCCGCTGGCGACTACCACACCTGCGTCCTCGAAAACGGAAAGGTCTACTGCGCCGGCTACAACGGGACCTTTGAGCTAGGCATCGGCGAGGACGAAGACATCTACCAGAGCCTCTATTTCGTCGAAGTGCCCGGTCTCGACAACGTGAGCCAAATCTCAACGCACTCCGAGACGACCTGCGCGCTGCGTTTGGGCCGGGTTTATTGCTGGGGCTCAAACGATATGGGTCAGGTCGGTCTCCCTTCAGACCAATACGCCGTCGGGATTCCTCATCTCATTCCAAGCCTCACGGGAGTGACTGAGATCGCAGTCGGAGGTGCCTTTGTATGCGCTCGCGTAGGGGGGACTGTCTTCTGTTGGGGCGAAAACAACCGGGGTCAGCTCGGCTATCCCCCGAGCGAGCTGGGAACCGAATCGACGACTCCTGTGGCCATCCCCGGCCTCACCGAAGCTACAGCCATCGGCGCCGGGGCACTCCACGCCTGCGCCCTCCTGCCGACTGGGGTCCATTGCTGGGGCGGAAACACTTTGGGTCAGCTCGGCCGGGGTCCGCGCAATTCAGACCCCTATCCGACCCCAGTCCTTGTCACGCCTCTCGGTCCCTTCTCCGCCCTCTAGGCGCAAGGACCGAATCTTAGTCTGGCTTCTCTTTCCGGCTCCTCTTTCGCTCTCTCTTGAGGCCCAGAGGAGCAAGCCATCAAGAGCTCACATTCCACCAGTTTACGATAGGAGAAAAACTCAATGGCCTTCAATACAGGTTTGCTCAAACTCAACATCACTCAAGACGACGGCGGCTACGACTTCACGGTTGTTCAGGGGGAATCCGAGGTCATCTACAGCGGCGGGCTCGACGCCGACATCGTTTGGAGCATCGAGCGTTGCGCCGCGGTCGAGCTCAAAATCGGCCCCGATTCTGTCCCCGTCTCGGCCGCGATCCTTCAGACCGTCTTCTCCCTCGCTCAGAAAAAGAAAGGAAAGAACAAGAAGGGGGTAATAGCAATCGTTGAATCGAGGTTGCGCACCCTCAAGACGAGTTCTCCCAACGCCTTCAATGAGCTCATGAAGACCTTCTTGGCACCCAATGGGCTCCTCTTCCTCAGCGTCAGCACCGAATCAACGACCACCTTGCCTCTCAACACCGACCTGCGCCACACGTCGATCTTGTTCGCCGCATCGACCGGCCAAAGCACGACCGCAGGCATCAGTCCATAAGGAGGAACCATGAAGCAATTTACCGACGTCGCGCTCACCGCCATTCCACAACCTTTCGAGCTCGTCAGCGACTCCGCGAACGTCAACTACCGTGGCGCCCTCGACAACGCCATCGTCTGGGACATGAACAAGGCGCTCCACGCGGAGCTTCAGGACGCCAATGGCATCGCTTGTTACCCGGGGGCGACGTTCGCTTCGCTCCAAAGCACATTTCGGCTCGCGCAGCGAAAGCCGGGCAAGAACAAGGAAGGGCGCATCAGCATCCACCTCGACTATTTCGCCGACAAAGACCTCAACAAGGACGGGCGCGGTGATGGCATCTCGCACGAAAGCCGTCAGGCAATTGAGCAATGCTTCGCCGACAGGGGTCGTCTCTACGTGAGCGTCGCGCAAGAGAAGGCACCCGGTGGCCTCGCCCTCTATATCGACCTACATTTCGTTTGAGAATCGGGCCGGGGCCGCTTCGCTGAGCGGTGATATGCCTGCGATCGATCGGTCGCTCGTCGATGCGTTCGAGTCCAGAACAGCATTCACGTCCTGCACGATCCCGTGCAACTCTTCGGCCGCTCCCGCGAGGTCCCCGCCCTTTCCAGCCGACCTTCGCAGCCTTTCACCACCATGAGCGCCCGCTCATGTCTCACTGGTTCACTGGGTTGCTTCGGGCGTGCGAGTACAGCCAGAGATTCTGTGGGGGTGCTCACTCCGCGAATCCCGCAGCTCACCGTCATCTGAGCTCAACTCGGATCTACGCTCAGCCATTGCCCCTGCCGGGCGTCGTAGGACCTCGCTCGTTTCTGGCAGCGGCCCACTCCCATCTGAAGCGAATCGTCGCGACATTCCCGGAGCGCACGGTCGGCACATGACTCCGCTCACCCCCATGCAACGCCCGCTCGCCACGTCCCCGGTGCGGGGGTGCCATTCGCCGCAGCCGCGAGTGGTGCGTCCACGAACGCTCGCACCGCCGCGACCGTTTCGGTGAGGGTGCCGGCATCGCGCACGCCCGCCTTGCGCACGAAGCCGGACCACTGCGTTTTCTTGGTGGGGTCCTCGGCGAATGCGGGCGTGAGTGCGACCGGCGTGGTTGTCGGCAGCGTCGTCTTCCGGCGCTCGAAGGTCGCGCGGATCGCCCGGGCGAGCAGCTCACCGTCGAAGTTGAAGTCCCGCGCGAGCACGGCCACGTCGTAGAAGTCCTTCATCCGGCTGTTGGCCATGCCGAGCTGCACCATTGCCTCGAGCTTCTCGGCGATGACGGTCTCCCGCGGATAGGCGCGCAGACGCGGCGCCGGGAAGTCGAGCAGCGGCGGGAACTCGATGACGCTCGCCTCCGGCGTGATCGCGTCGCCGAAGCCGACGTCGACCTGAAGCCGCACCTGCGCGTTCGTGATGCGGGCGACGAGCTCGACGCGCACGCCGCCGTACTCTTGCTCTTCGCGGATAAGGCCGACCGCGAGGGACCCGTGGTCGAAGCGCACGCCGTCGTCGGTCACGTCGAGCGCGAGCACCTCGGCGAAGACCTCGCGCACGTGGTCGACGGCCGGGTCGCCGGAGCCGAGCAGGTCGAGGTCGCGGGTCGCTCGGTGCGGCTTGCCCGTCCAGAGCGTGAACAGCGCCGCGCCCTTCACCGCTGCGCGTGCCGTGACGATGCGAGCCGGAAGAGCAGACGCTCGTTCGCGTAGCGCGTGAGCACGAGCTGAAAGTCCTCGCTCCGCTCGCGAGACAGGCGCGAGAGGCGTGCGCGCACCGACGCGCCGATATCCTTGGGCGGCGTCTTCGTCACGCGAGCGCCTCCAGGTACGGCCGCATGAACACGTAGATGCGATCGGCGCGGGCGGCCTCGACGAGCACATCGATGCTGCCCTTGCGCTTTCGCAGGTAGTCCTTCAGCGCCGCGAGCGCGACCTCGAGCCCGACGTGCCGGCGGAAACGGAAGCAGTCGGCGACAGTCTTCGCGGGCGTGGTGAGCTGCACCTTCACGCCGTCGACGACGCGCATCTCGATGCCGTGCTCCAGGGCTTTCCCGCTTGCACGGACGACCTCGAGCGTCGGCGACGTAACCTTCGGCATCCGCGCGTGTCGGTCGATGAGCACCCACACCGCGTGTGGCGCCTCGCTCGTCATGCCGTGGACCTGCAGCGCGCTGAGCAGGCAGATGACCGCGTGCGGGACGCGCTTGCTCACCTCGGCGAGCGTGCTCAGCTCGGTCATCGGTGCGTCGACGAGCCGGTAGAGGCCGCGGTCCACCTGCTCGAGCAGGCCGCGGTCGCAGAGCCGCTTGAGGTAGGCCCGCGGAATGCCGGCGTCGTCGAGGTCCCTAGCGCGCACCGGCCCCTGCCGGGCGAGCCGGAGGAGCGTGGTGGTCTTGCTCGGGACGGCAGGCGACTGATACGGAACGGTGTCCTCGGAACTTATAGACAGACGATTCGTATCACGCCGCGCCGGAGCCTTCAAGTTCTTCCACCCCCGCGCCTGGCACGTGGAGAGCGGGCGGGGCGTGGGGGTGAGGTCACGGTGTTCGGTCTCCGACGGCGCGAATGCTTGACGAAGCCCACACGAGTCCGTAGCCGAACGACCCTTCGAGCGGTGCCAATCGAGGCGACCTCCGACCAGTCGTCCTCCAGCGAACCGAATGTGAGCCCCGTGGGCTCAGCTCCGGGCTCACCGAGGAGTTCTTTCCGCACGAACCAGTAGAGGTCAGCGTCCACCTCAAGCGTGTCCCCCTGCGTACTCTTCGGCCGCCGCCGCGAGGTCCCCGCCCTATTGTATGACCTTCCAGCCTACCTTCGCCGCCTTCGACCACCATGAGCGACCGCTCATGTCTCGCAAGTTGCCCGGGTTGTTTCGCACGTACGAGTACAGCCAGAGATTCTGGGGGGTGCTCACTCCGCGAATCCCAGAGCTCACCATCATCTGAGCTAAGATCGGATCCGGACTCAGCCATTGCCCCTGCCGGGCGTCGTAGGA
>JGI12531J12852_10000464_pt1 | contig 27106 bp, 24 predicted proteins | sample TtaePargueraPR_7_FD_12852 | JGI IMG/M metagenome (IMG submission 12852) | reverse complement strand
GGGCCTCAGGGGCGACGCGCAATCTCCGAGCCCCCTCACCCCGCCCCTCTCCCCGCCGGGGAGAGGGAGTGTTAGGCTGGCGTGTATGGCCAGGAAACGCCTGACTCCGGTCGCGCGCGAACTCCGTCGCGACATGACCGATTGCGAGCGCGTACTTTGGTCGCGCCTGCGCGGCAGCCAGCTCGACGGCCGCAAATTCGTCAGACAATTCGCGATCGGCCCCGCCATCGCCGATTTCGCTTGCCGAAGCGCCAGGCTCGTCATTGAGCTGGACGGGGGCCAGCACGCCGAGGCGACCGAGGCCGATGCCGAACGCACTCGCCTCATCGAGGTCCACGGATACACCGTCATCCGGTTCTGGAACAGCGACGTGACGAGCAATCTCGATGGCGTTCTGGAAACGATTCTCCAGCATCTGAGAATCGCCGGAAACAGCTGAGCAGCGCGATGCTCCGAGGCCCTCCCCCGTGCGGGGGAGAATTGGGTGGGGGCGTACCGCGTTAGAGATTACCCCCAACCGCCGAGCCCCCTCACCCCAACCCTCTCCCCGCCGGGGAGAGGGAGCAAGGCCGGCGCCGATGACGAGGATGGAGGAGATGTCGATGCGGTGGGGCATCAGTGAGACCTGATTGCTAAATAGGTAAAGTATGCGGAGAGAGCAGACACAGCTAAGGCCGCGAGCGCTATCCATTCGGAACGAGGGACAGCACCCAGACGGCCTCGCAGGCTGCGTCGGCTCATATCGGCTACCAGCGATACCGCCGTGTCATTCAAACTAAATAGAACGGAACGCTTTCCGTCCTCGGAAGCTTCAATAAGACTTCCAAGACCATGCTTTTGCCACGACTTCCCAAGCTGGGTGAGCTGATCGACTGTAAGCCCTGGAGCCAAATTTGATAATGATGGGATGTGATCCTTTTTCTTCAGCGCGATTCGCACAGCCCGCCGCAACAGGCGAGGATTTTGAACAGAAGGTTCAAACTCAATCACCTCAACCGCCCCACGAACTTCCCGAACAGATAGGTGCTGTCCTGCGGCCCCGGGCTAGCCTCCGGGTGATACTGGACGGAAAACGCCGGCCGGTCCGTCAGCTCGATCCCGCAATTGCTGCCGTCGAACAGGCTGACATGGGTCTCGCGCACGTTCGCCGGCAGGCTCTCGCGCTCCACCGCGAAGCCGTGGTTCATGCTGGTGATCTCGACGCGGCCGTCTTCAATGCGCTTCACCGGATGGTTGGCGCCGCGGTGGCCCTGGTGCATCTTGGCGGTACGCCCGCCGACGGCCAGCCCGAGCAGCTGGTGGCCGAGGCAGATGCCGAACAGCGGCTTTCCCGTCTCCAGCATCTTGCGGATCACCGGCACCGCATAATCCCCCGTCGCCGCCGGATCCCCCGGACCGTTGGACAGGAAGAAGCCGTCGGGTTCGTGCGCCATCACCTCCTCGAAGGTGGCGGTCGCGGGCATCACCGTCACCCGCGCTCCGGCCGCCTCCAGATTGCGGAAGATGTTGCGCTTGGCGCCATAGTCGATCGCGACGACATGGGGGCGGGCATCAACGTCCGTGCCAGCGCCCTTCGACTGCGCGCTTCGCGCTCCGCTCAGGACGAGCGAGTCCTGTTCATCTTTCCGCCCCCCACCAACCTCGCTGGTCCCGAGCGAAGTCGAGGGGCGCTGGCCCGATGCCGATCCAGGACCTTCATCATAGCCGGTCCCAAGATGCCACAGCCCGCCCGACCAGCGATGAGTCTGGCGCGTCGTGACCTCCTTCGCGAGGTCCATCCCCTCCAGCCCGGGCCATGCCCGCGCCTCGGCGATCAGGGCGGGCACGTCGAACGCCCCTGCCTCGCTATAGGCGATCACCCCGTTGGGCGCCCCCGCCGTGCGGATCAGCCGGGTCAGCGCCCGCGTGTCAACGCCCGACAGGCCGATCCGCCCGTTGGACCGCATCCATTCGACGAAGCCCTGGGTGGCCCGGAAATTGGAGGGTTCGGTCACGTCCTGGCGGATCACGCAGCCAAGCGCGTGCGGATTGTCCGCCTCCACATCCTCATAATTCGCGCCGACATTGCCGATATGCGGGAAGGTGAAGGTGACGATCTGCCGCGCGTAGGAGGGATCGGTCATGATCTCCTGATAGCCGGTCATCGACGTGTTGAAGCACACCTCGCCGACGGCCCTGCCCTCTGCGCCGAAGCCCTTGCCCCAGATCGTGGTGCCGTCCGCCAGAACCAGCACGCCCGTGGCCCCGGAAGGCGCGGGCAAGGTCTTGGCGTCGGCCATGGTGGCGGGCACTCCTTCGGCAGGCTGGCGATGTCGCTAAGACCCAGCCGCTAAGGCCGCCGGGCGGGCGCGTCAATCCTGTTAAAGGCCGGCTTGTCCGGTTACATGGGCGGTTTCCCGAAAAGGCAGTTGAGACCCATGATTCGCGACGACATCAAGCAGGCTCTGGTCGATTCCATGAAGGCCGGCGACACGGCGAGGCGCGACACGATCCGGCTGATCCAGGCCGCGCTCAAGAATCGCGACATCGAGCTTCGCGGCAGCGCAAACGCGCCGGAGGACGACGTGCTCGTCACCGAGGTGCTCCAGAAGATGGTGAAGCAGCGGCGCGAATCGATCGAGCTTTACGAGAAAGGCGGCCGCGCCGAGCTCGCCGCCGCGGAGAGCGCCGAGGTCGCGGTGATCGAAAGCTTCCTCCCCGCCCAGATGGACGACGCCCAGATCGCGGCCGCGGTCGACGCGATCGTCACCGAAACCGGCGCGGGGAGCGTCAAGGACATGGGCCGCGTGATGGCGGTGCTGAAGGAACGCCACGCGGGCCAGCTCGACATGAGCAAGGCAAGCGCGGCGGTGAAGGCGCGGTTGTCGTCATAAGGCAGGGAAGACTCCCCTCCCGCTCGCGGGAGGGGTTGGGGTCGCAGCAATATAACCACCTTCGCTCGTCCCGAGCGAAGTCGAGGGGCGCTGGCACGGCGGTGATGCAATTCTGGGTCTATATGCTGCGATGCCGAGACGGCTCTTACTATACCGGCCACACGGACGACCTACAGAAACGCCTTTGGGAACATGAACAAGGCTTGGGCGCGGAATGGACCAGAAGGCGCAGACCCATCGAGCTCGCCTGGTGCGCTGTGGGCTCCAGCCGGGATGAAGTCTTCGCCTTCGAGCGCCGGATCAAGAACTGGTCCCGTGCCAAGAAGGAAGCCCTGATCGCGGGCGACTGGGCCTTGGTCGGATATCTCGCAAAGCCGCCTCACGAGCGCCCCTCGACTTCGCTCGGGACGAGCGGACGGGGGGAGAGGCACAACGCCCCAGATGGCGCAGGGCAAAAGAGTTCGCTCGTCCCGAGCGAAGTCGAGGGGCGCGGCACCGAGTCCGACGGAGGACAATGACCCTCACCCCCGCCTTCCTCGACGAGCTGCGCGCCCGCACCTCGCTCTCCGCGCTGATCGCTCGCACGACCAAGCTCACCCGCGCCGGTCGCGAGTTCAAGGCGTGCTGCCCGTTCCACAACGAGAAGACAGCGAGCTTCTACGTCAATGACGAGAAGGGCTTCTATCATTGCTTCGGCTGCCAGGCGCATGGCGATGCGATCCGCTGGCTGACCGATGCGCGCGGGCTCGCCTTCATGGATGCGGTGAAGGAGCTTGCGGATGCCGCCGGGATGGAGGTGCCCGCCCCCGATCCGCGCGCCCAGGCAAGGGCCGAGCGGGCGACCGGGCTCTACGGCGTCATGGAGGCGGCGCAGGCCTGGTTCGCCGATCAGCTCGGCGGCATCGAGGGCGCCGAGGCGCGCGCCTATCTGGACCAGCGCGGGGTGAGCGCCGCGACGGCGGCCCGCTTCGGCTTCGGCTTCGCCCCGGACGGGCGCGGCAAGCTCAAGGGGGCGCTCAAGGAATTCGGCGTCGAACGGCTGGTCGAGGCCGGGCTGCTGATCGCGCCCGAGGACAGCGACCGCGAGCCTTATGACCGGTTCCGCGGCCGCATCACCTTTCCGATCCGCGACCCGCGCGGGCGGGTGATCGCCTTTTCCGCCCGGATCCTCGGCAAGGGCGAGCCCAAATATCTGAACTCGCCCGACACGCCCTTGTTCGACAAGGGCCGTACCCTGTTCAATTTCCACCATGCCGCACCCGCCAGCCGCGAGACGAAGCGCGTGATCGTGGTCGAGGGCCAGATGGACGTGATCGCGCTCGACCAGGCCGGGATCGCCGATGCGGTCGCGCCGCTCGGCACCGCGATGACCGAAGCGCAATTGGGCCTGCTCTGGCGCCTCGCGCCGGCCCCGATCCTCTGCTTCGACGGCGATTCGGCGGGGCAGAAGGCCGCCGTTCGCGCGGCACTGCGCGCCCTCCCCCATCTCGCGCCGGGCCGATCGCTCGGCTTCGTGACGCTGCCGGCCGGGCAGGATCCCGACGACCTTGTCAGATCGAAGGGCCGCGCCACGCTCGATGCGCTGCTGGACAGCCCCGAGCCGCTTGTCGACCGGCTGTGGCGCCACGAACTCGATTCGGCGCCCCGGCGGACGCCCGAGCAACGCGCCGGCCTGCGCCGCCGGCTGCTCGATCATGTCGGCGCGATCGCCGATCCCGATGTGCGCGAGCAATATCGCGCCGAATTCCTCGCCCGCCTCGACACGCTCACGCCGCAACGCGGCCGCGCCCCGTTTCAGCGCGGCAAATCCCCGCTTTTACCACGCCCAACCACGCAGGAAGCACGCGCCGTCGGCCGTTCCGGCCTGGATCCGCAGGTCGGGCGCGCCATCCTCCACGGCCTTGCCCGTTTCCCCGCCCTGATCGGCACCCATGCCGAGGCGGTGGCGGCGTTGCCGCTGGGCAACGGTCCGGCCTCGCGGCTTCGCGATCTGATGCTGGAGGCGGCAATGACGCACGCTGCGCTTGATCCACAGGGCCTTGCCACCATATTGGCAAATCAGGGCGCGGGCGATTTGCTGGAGGAGCCGCGGCTGAAGCGAGGGCTTGCTTTTTCCTTCACCCGACGTGATGCCCCGCCGGAGCGGGCGCAAAGGGATCTCGTTCTGGTCGTTGAAGCATATGCGGCCAGACCGGAGCTCGACGCCGCCTATGAGGCGGTCACGGCGCGGTTGAAGGTGGAATTCGACGAGGCGGCGTTCGCGGAGCAGGTGAGGCTCCGCACGGCGCGAGAGGAAGCGGACCGGCGGCTGGCGAGCCTGATCGTCGGCGACGGCGTTACGGAATAGGCGTATTTGATGGCGAAGACGAACACGGCGGAAACCGAAGAGAAGACCGAGACCGGCGACGCGCCGCTCATCGACCTCAACGAGGCCACGATCCGGAAGATGCTCGCCCGCGCGAAGAAGCGCGGCGTCATCACCTATGACGAGCTCAACGAGGCGCTGCCCCAGGACCAGATGTCCTCCGAGCAGATCGAGGACGTGATGTCCGCGCTCAACGACATGGGCGTCAACATCGTCGAATCGGACGAAGGCGACGAAGACGAGGCCGGCGCCGAGGAAGTCACGAACGACGAATCCGACGGCATCGAGACCTTCGTCGTCGAGAAGAAGAAGGAAACCGTCGATCGCACCGACGATCCGGTCCGCATGTACCTGCGCGAAATGGGCGCGGTCGAGCTGCTGTCGCGCGAAGGCGAGATCGCGATCGCCAAGCGGATCGAGGCCGGGCGCGACACGATGATCTGGGGCCTTTGCGAAAGCCCGATCACCTTCAACGCGATCATCGACTGGTCGACCGCGCTCAACAACGGCCAGATGCAGCTGCGCGAGATCCTCGATCTCGAGGCGATGCTGTCCAAGGGCCCGACCGCCGAACAGGTCGAGAGCGCCGAGGCCGACGACGCGATCATTTCGGAAACCACCGCCGGCCCCTCGTTCAAGGAAGACGATGAGCCGGAAGAGGCGCCCAGCCAGGACGAGGACGACGAGGACGGCCTCGTCGAGCGCCGGGCCCAGCGGCCCGTCGAGGAGGACGACGAGGACAACACCCTCTCCCTCGCCCAGATGGAGGAGACGCTGAAGCCGGCCGCGCTCGAAAAGTTCGCGACCATCACCGACATCTACAAGAAATTCTCGAAGCTCCAGCTCGCCCGGATGGAGGCGATGGGCGCCGGCGAGGAGTTCGGCAAGGCCGACGAGAACAAGTATCAGAAGTTGCGCGAGCAGCTGACCGCCGAGGTCGAAAGCGTCCAGTTCCACGGCGCGAAGATCGAATATCTCGTCGACCAGCTCTACAGCTTCAACCGACGGCTCACGACGCTCGGCGGCCAGATGCTCCGCCTCGCCGAGCGCCACAAGGTGCCGCGCCGCGCCTTCCTCGATTCCTATATGGGCCACGAGCTCGACGAGAGCTGGGCCGAGCGGGTGCGGGGCATCGACAAGAAATGGGCGGCCTTCGTCGATTCGGAGGGGCCCGCGATCGAACGGATCCGCAGCGAGATTGCGGAGATCGCGCAGGCGATCGGCATGGGATTGGGCGAGTTCCGTCGGATCGTGAACCAGGTCCAGAAGGGCGAGCGCGAGGCGCGGATCGCCAAGAAGGAGATGGTCGAAGCGAACCTCAGGCTCGTCATCTCGATCGCAAAGAAATATACCAATCGCGGCCTGCAGTTCCTGGACCTCATCCAGGAAGGCAATATCGGGCTGATGAAGGCGGTCGATAAGTTCGAATATCGCCGCGGCTACAAATTCTCGACCTACGCCACCTGGTGGATCCGGCAGGCGATCACCCGCTCGATCGCCGATCAGGCGCGGACCATCCGCATCCCGGTCCACATGATCGAGACGATCAACAAGCTGGTCCGCACCAGCCGCCAGATCCTGCACGAGATCGGTCGCGAGCCGACCCCGGAGGAGCTGGCCGAGCGCCTCTCCATGCCGCTCGAGAAGGTCCGCAAGGTGATGAAGATCGCCAAGGAGCCGATCAGCCTCGAAACGCCGATCGGCGACGAGGAGGATTCGCACCTCGGCGATTTCATCGAGGACAAGAACGCCGTGATCCCGGTGGACGCGGCGATCCAGTCCAACCTCAAGGAGACCGTGACCCGCGTCCTTGCCTCGCTCACCCCGCGCGAGGAGCGCGTGCTGCGCATGCGCTTCGGCATCGGCATGAACACCGATCACACGCTCGAGGAAGTCGGCCAGCAATTCTCGGTGACGCGCGAACGGATCAGGCAGATCGAGGCCAAGGCGCTACGCAAGCTCAAGCATCCGTCGCGGTCGCGGAAGATGCGCAGCTTCCTCGACCAGTAAGGCGGATCGGACGAAGACAAAGCGGGCGTCGGAGCATGGTTCCGGCGCCCGTTTCGTTTCGGGCATCGAGGAAGCGGTCGGCCGGCGGGGCCGGAAGCCCACCCGGCGATCAGGCCGCCGTGGCGATCAGCAGGCGATCCTCTTCGGCCATTCGAACGCGATCGCGCCCCGCCGCCTTGGCCGCGTAGAGCGCACGGTCGGCGCGGTTGATGAGCGTTTCGATCGCATCCTCTCCCGGCTGCATGGTCGCGACACCGAAGCTGGCAGTGACGGCGGGCGAATTGAGGTCCGGCGCAAGATCGCCGATCCCCTCGCGCAGCCTGTCGGCCATTTTCAGGGCGCGCCGCGCCGATGTGTTGGCGAGGATGATGCCGAATTCCTCTCCGCCCAGGCGACCGAGCACGTCGAGCTCGCCCAGTTCGTCGGCGATGAAGCGGGCCACGCGGGCCAGCACGGCGTCCCCGGCCGCATGGCCAAAGCGGTCGTTCACGGCCTTGAACCGGTCGACGTCGAGCACCAGCACGCTGAGCGGCAGATCCAGACGGCGTGCGGCCTCGATCCGCACCACCGCGGCCTCGGCGAAGCCACGTCGGTTGAGCGCGCCGGTGAGCGGGTCGATCGCGGCCCGCTTTTCCATTTCGTTCGCGAGGTCCGCCGCCTGAAGAAAGGTCGCCAGCAGACCGGTGGCGACAAAGAGCGCCGGGATCCCGGCGAAGAGCAGCCGGTTGTAGAGTGCGATCGACCGCTCGGTGCCGCCGATCCCGTCGGACAGGCCGGCAAGGCCCACCACGAACTCGAACGAAGCAAAGAGGCAGAGCGCTGCGGCGTTGCAATATTCTGCGAGATTCGGTGGCGATTTGCCCTTGAGGAGCGCAAGCGCGCCGAGCGGGAGCACGACCGAAGCGAAGAGCGGCACGATCGCGATCATCAGGCCGGTCAGGTGGAAGAAGCCGGTAATGCCGGTCGCAACGGTCGCGGCGGCGGCGGCGCAGAATAACGGCACGGCTCCAAGGCGCATGCCGGCCCGCGCGCGATAGCCGAGGGTCGAGAGAATGGCCGTCGACAGCGCGAGCGCGGTCAGCACCAGCCAGATGATCGGATTGCGCGGCGCGAGCAGCGATCCCGCGATGTTGCCGCACCATTGGACGGTCGCGACGCCATAGCAACAGGCCCAGATCAGCGCGTGTCGCCGCTTCCCGAGCATTTTCCAGGCGAGCAACTGCACAAGGCCCAGCACCGCGCTGACGACCACCAGCGCACACAGGATGAGACCGACTTGGGACATGTTCCTCGTCTTTGGATGGCCGAGCTTACCGTCGCGTAAACGGCTTGCTTGACAGACGCCGCATCGCCGCCTCCCTTGCGGCATGGTCCGGCTGCCGATCATCCTGTGGGTCTCGCTGATCCTGCTCTTGCTCGCGATCGTGCTGAGTGCGGTCGGGCTGGTCGTCGGCTTCGATCTCGGCGACGTCGATGCCTGGATCGACGATCATATCGGCCTGTTCCATGGCATCGCCGACCTGCTGTGGCGCATCGCGTGCGGGTTCGTCCTGCTGTGCTGCGTCGGCGGCGCCTGGGTCTCGACCTTCGGGCGTGACCGGGCGAAGGGCGAACGGATCGGCTGGGGCTGCCTGATCGCCGCGATCCCGATCGCCTGGTTCGCCTGGATCGGGATGACGATGACCAATTAAACTCCGGCATTTTCAATGGCTTTGAGCCGAAAGGCTCCATTTCGGCGTCGCGTAAACCTCCTCTTTACGGGCCTTGGTGTAGACACCCCTCTCTCGCCGCGTCGCGGCTTCATGAAAGGGGCTCGATGGCTTCGGTTTCGGTTGCGGCGGCGAGGGGCGAGAGCAGGGCATCGCAGCTCTATGCCTGCGTCGCGGAGCAGGGAACGGCGGCCCACCCCCATGTGAAGGGCGACGCGCTCGCCGATTCACCGGATGCGCCGCGGAACCTCGCCGACATGGTTCATTTCCTCTGCGCGCTGCATGGGCGGCATCCGGGGGTGATCGATCACGCTGCCGGCCGCGCTGTCGAGTCTGCCGCCCGGCGCTGGCTGACTCGCGCCAGCGAGGCGCTCGCGGTCGAACGCGCCTATCTCGCGCGGCTTGCGGTCGCGGTCGGGCCCGTCCCGGGCACGCCCGGCGGAGCGGGCAACGAGGCGATGCTGGTCGCGCAGCGCAGCGCGCTGGGCGTGCTGGCGCAATCGGACCGGCGTGGCTGCGCCCTCGGCGCCGCTTTGGCCTTCGCAATCGACTGGGCCGCGGTACGCGGGCCGCTCGATCGCGCGGCACGGCGGCTGGGAATCGAACCGCCGCACTTCGGACTCGGCAGCGAGGGCGAGCTGCGGCCGATCGCGGACGATTGCAGCGAGGAGCGTGCGCTCCTTTTCGGCGCCCGCCAGCTCGCGCTCCAGCAGCGCGGCCTGTGGGATCTTCTCGAAGCGCGCGCCCAGGCACGCTCCGCGCTCTAGCCGGCTTGCCTTCGCGCGCCCCGCCTTTAAGGCAGTGGCATGCGTTTCGAAGGCACCTCCTCCTATGTCGCCACGGACGACCTCAAGGTCGCCGTCAATGCGGCCGTCGCCCTGCGCCGGCCACTGCTCGTCAAGGGCGAGCCAGGGACGGGCAAGACCGTCCTTGCGCACGAGATCGCGGCCGCGCTCGACGCGCCGCTCATCGAATGGCACGTCAAGTCGACCACCCGGGCGCATCAGGGCCTTTACGAATATGATGCGGTTGCCCGGCTTCGCGACGGCCAGCTCGGCGACGAGCGCGTGCACGACATCCGCAACTACATCAAGCGGGGCAAGCTGTGGGAGGCGTTCACCTCCCCCACCCTGCCGGTCCTTCTGATCGACGAGATCGACAAGGCCGACATCGAATTCCCGAACGATCTGCTCCAGGAGCTCGATCGGATGAGTTTCGATGTCTATGAGACGGGCGAGACGGTGACCGCCAGGGAACGGCCCGTCGTCGTCATCACCTCGAACAACGAGAAGGAGCTGCCGGACGCATTCCTGCGTCGCTGCTTCTTCCACTATATCCGCTTCCCGGACCGCGAGACGATGCAGGCGATCATCGACGTCCACTTCCCCGGCATCCAGAAGATCCTGGTCGCCAGGGCGCTCGACATTTTCTACCAGGTTCGCGAGGTGCCCGGCCTCAAGAAGAAGCCGTCCACCAGCGAGCTGATCGACTGGCTCAAGCTCCTTCTGCATGAAGACATGCCGCTCGACGTGCTGCAGTCGCGCGACCCGGCCAAGGCGATCCCGCCGCTCCACGGCGCGCTGCTGAAGAACGAACAGGACGTGATGCTGTTCGAACGGCTTGCTTTCATGAGCCGGAGACCCGGCGCCTGAGCGTTACGCCGCGCCACACGCGCTTCGAGCGGGTTCGCGCCGCGCTCGAAGCCTATGCGCCGCCGCCGGGCTGGCGGTCCTGGATCTACGAATTCCTGCTGTTCGGCTTCAAGCAGGGCTGGGCCTGCCTGTTCGGCGCGCTGCTGCTGGCGCTGCTGATCGCCACGCACTCCCTCTATCCGGCGGACGCGGCGCTGCCGCGCTATGATTTCCTGACCCTGGCTGCGCTTGCGATCCAGGTCGCAATGCTGCGTTTCCGGCTGGAGACGTGGGACGAGGCGAAGGTCATCCTCGCCTTCCATGTCGCGGGCACGGTGATGGAGGTCTTCAAAACCGGCATGGGATCGTGGGAATATCCGGAGCCCAGCTACCTCCACATCGGCGCGGTACCGCTCTTCTCCGGCTTCATGTACGCCTCGGTCGGCTCTTATATCGCGCGGATCTGGCGGATCTTCGACATCCGCTTCACCCGTTACCCGCCGATCTGGGCGACGATCGCCCTCGCTGCAGCGATCTACGTCAATTTCTTCGCCCATCACTGGCTGCCGGACGCGCGCATCGCGCTGCTGGCCGCGACGCTGCTGGTCTATGGTCGAACGCTCTTCTGGTTCCGCCCATTCCGCAGCTACCGGCCGATGCCGGTGCTGATCGGCTTCCTGCTCGTCGCCCTGTTCATCTGGATCGCCGAGAATATCGGATCGATCTCGCACAGCTGGACCTATCCCAGCCAGCGCGAGGCCTGGCACATGGTGCCGCTCGCCAAGCTCGGCTCCTGGTATCTGCTGATGATCGTGTCGGCGGTGCTGGTGAGCCTGGTCCAGCGGCCACGCGAGATGGGCGCGCCGGAGAGGGAGGCGGATTCGCTCGCGCCAGCCTAGAGCGTGACCTCGTCGTCGCGATAGGCGAGCTCGAAATTCCCCCAGCGCCGGCCGTGGATGAAGAGCGGGACGAAGACGTTCTTGACCGGCAGATAGCGGCCCTGACCCAAGTCCATGCCGTAGGTCGCGAGCATTGCTTCCTTGTCGCTGGCGATGGCGCGGCGGGTGATGTCGTCGATGAAGTTGCGGCGGTTGCGGCAATATTGCGCGTTCCACTCGGGATCGTCGCTCTGCGGCTGCGAGCGTTCCGAAATGTGGGTCGGAAGATAGCCTTCATTGTCGGTGATCGCGCAGGCGATCAGCCTACCCTGCTCCGCCATCAACCGATCGAGCACCGGGCGGATATGGGCATCCGCGAACTCGCAGAATCGGGTTTCATACTGAACGGGATTGGTGCCGGGCATCGGCACATAGTTGGTGTCGAAGACGTCGTCCTCGCTGATGTCCCCGCGCTGGATGGCGCGTTCGACCATGGCCTTGATCTCGGCCATCCCCTTCTGGGCGAACTCGATGAACGGCGTGTCGTCGATCTCCACTCCACAGGACGCGAGCCGGTCCAGCATTTCGTTGGACATGAGTTCGAGCCGGGCGAGCCGGTCATGGGTCTGGCGAAGCTGGCCGCCATTGGCGCGCGCGTCGGCGGCGAAGGACGACAGGCCGCTCTTCACGCTGTCCACGCTCTGCTCGATGAGGCTGGTCGCCTGTGCGATGCCGTCGGTCTGCCGATCGACCAGCGCGACGATGTCCGCAACGTCGCGAACCGTCTCGTTGATCCGCGAGAAGCTCGACTGCGCGACCCGGCTCTTGTCGACGCCGACCTTGATCTCGCTGGTCACGGCTTCGGCCTCGTGCGTGAGGGAGGCGATCGTTCCGGCGATCTCGCTGGTTGCCGCGCGGGTGTCGTGGGCGAGCTTCTTCACCTCGGCGGCGACGACCGCGAAGGATCGGCCCGCCTCGCCGGCTCGTGCCGCCTCGATCGTCGCGTTGAGCGCAAGCATGTTCGTCTTGTTGGCGATCGTCTCGATCGCGGCGGATACATTCTGCACCCGCGCCATCGCCTCCGCGAAGCCGGCCATGCGATCGCCGAGCTGGACGACGATGTCGGTGAGGCTCGAAAAGACCGCGATCGTGTCTTCGATCGCACCGCGCCCCTGATCGAGCTTGCCGCGTGCCTGTTCGGCGAGCACGCGCGCCTCGTCGGTGGAATCCGAAACCCTCGCCTGGTCGCCGAGCAGCCGGGTCGTCACTTCCTCCAGCGCGTCGAGCATCTTGAGATTGGCGGATATCCGCTCGTTGACCCCGGCGACATAGCCCGCGACATCGCTGCACTCGATCGCCAGCGATCCGCAATTGCGCGCGACCTCGCTGATCGCCGCGCTATCCGTCCGTTCCGTCGCCGTGCTCGCCACGTCAGCCCCTCGCTTCAATCCTGGCGCGTCTCGCTAAGCCGAATTGGTTGAAAGGGGGTTAACCAATGCCCCGCGCCACCGTGGATGGCGACTCGCACAGCGTCGCGAGCCACGCTAGACCCACGCCATGTTCTTCTCCTTCGTCGACGAGTTGCGCGCTGCCGGGATTCCATCCTCGTTGAAGGAGCATCTGACGCTGCTCGAGGCGCTGGACGCGGAGGTGATCGCCGCACGGCCGGAGGAGTTCTACTATCTCGCCCGCGCGACCTTCGTGAAGGACGAGGGACTGCTCGACCGTTTCGACCGCGTGTTCGCCAAGGTGTTCAGGGGCCTCGAAACGACCCACGGCCCCGACGCTGCACCAGTGCCCGAGGAATGGCTCCGTGCCGTCGCGGAACTCTATCTCACGCCGGAACAGATGGCCGAGATCAAGTCGCTCGGCTCCTGGGACGAGCTCATGGAAACGCTGCGCAAGCGCCTGGAAGAACAGAAGGAACGCCACCAGGGCGGCAGCAAGTGGATTGGCACGGGCGGCACCTCCCCCTTCGGTCATTCCGGCTACAATCCGGAAGGGATCAGGATCGGCGGCGAAGGTCGCCACGGCCGCGCCGTGAAGATCTGGGACAAGCGCGAATTCCGCAACCTCGACAACAGCCAGGAACTGGGTACCCGCAACATCAAGATTGCGCTGCGCCGCCTGCGCCGGTTCGCCCGCGAAGGAGCGGCCGAGGAGCTCGATCTCGACGGCACGATCGACGGCACGGCGCGTCGCGGGTGGCTCGACATCCACATGCGGCCCGAACGGCACAATGCGGTCAAGCTGCTGCTCTTCCTCGACGTCGGCGGCTCAATGGATCCGCACGTGAAGCTTTGCGAGGAGTTGTTCAGCGCGGCGACGGCAGAATTCCGGAACATGGAATTCTTCTATTTCCACAACTGCCCCTACGAAGCCGTGTGGAAGGACAATCATCGCCGTTTCTCGGAGCGCACGCCGATGTGGCACCTGCTTCACAAATACGGGCACGACTACAAGCTCGTGTTCGTCGGCGACGCCTCGATGAGCGCGTATGAAATCACCCATCCCGGCGGATCCGTGGAGCATTACAACGAGGAAGCGGGCGCGGTCTGGCTCCAGCGGATGACGCAGACCTGGCCGAGCGCGGCCTGGCTCAACCCGGTGCCAGAGCAATATTGGGGCCATACCGGCTCGATCGGCCTTGTGCGCCAGCTCATGCACGACCGCATGTTCCCGCTCACCCTCGCCGGTCTCGATGATGCGATGCGGGCGCTGACGCGAAAGGCCTGACCTTCCCCGCCGAAGACGGACGGCGCCTGCGGCCGCGCCGTCCTGCATTCGCCGCAGGCCTCAATAGATGAGAAAGGGCCTTCGCCGCTCGGCCCACTCCTCCTCGTCCGTTGCCGCGAGCGCGTCGAGATCGTCCGGCGCCGCCGTCCTGTCGTCCACCCATTCGCGCAGCAGCGGCGAGCCGTTGATGACATCGATGGGCAGCTTGCCGAACGCATATTCGTACGGGAAATCGCGCCACAGCGCGTAGCCCGGATAGAGCGCGCGGATCGCCTTGAAGCCCAGCGCCTGGAGCCGCCAGGGCCGGAACGCGCCGTGATCGTAGGCGGGCCCTTCCGCATGGATGAAGACGCCGCTGCACAATTCCCCCACATGCTTGTGGAAGGTCGGCTGGAACCACATGTCGCGCAGCGTGCAGCCGGCGAGCCAGCCCGGCGCCAGATCGTGCATTTTGGCGATCACCGCGCGCGAATCGATGTCCGGCGCGCCGAACAGCTCGAGCGGGCGGGTCGTGCCCCTGCCCTCGCTCAGCGTCGTGCCTTCGAGCATCACCGTGCCCGCATAGGCCCGCGCCATGTTGACGTTGGCGGCGTTGGGGCTGGGATTGATCCAGACCCGATCGGCCGGCCAGCCAAAGCCCGGTGCTTCTTCCGGCTGCCACCCCTCCATCCCGATCACACGATAGTCGACGTCGAGTTTGAACTGGTCGACGAACCAGGCGCCCATCTCGCCGAGCGTCAGGCCGTGCCGCATCGGCATCGGCCCGGCGCCGACGAAACTCTCCCAGCCCGGCCGCAGCGTCAGTCCTTCCACCGGTCGGCCGGCGGGATTGGGCCGATCGAGCACCCACACGGCCTTCCCATGCGCGGCCGCTGCTTCGAGCACGTAGAGCAGGGTCGTGACGAAGGTGTAGATGCGGCAGCCGACATCCTGGAGGTCGACGAGCATGACGTCGAACGTGCCCATCGATTGCCCGGTCGGCCGCCGCACCTCGCCGTAGAGGCTGAACACCGGCATCCCATAGGTCGGATCGGTGAAGTCGGGCGACTCCATCATATTGTCCTGGAGATCGCCGCGCACGCCATGCTGCGGCCCGAACAAGGCGGTGACGTTCAGCCCCGCCGCGACCAACGCATCAAGGCTGTGGGTGAGGTCCGCCGTCACCGATGCGGGATGGGCGAGCAGGGCGACGCGCTTGCCCTCAAGCGGCTTGCGCAGTTCAGGTTCGGCGAGCAGCCGGTCGATGCCGAATTTCATGCCTCGCCAAGTGCCGGGAGTTGGAATGCAAAGCAATCGGGATGGTGGAAATCGGGCCTGGCCGGATCGGGATGCGCGAGCGCCCAATAGGATTTCGTGCCGTCCGTCTCCTCGAGAATTGCAGAAAGGCCCAAGCGCCAACTTGCCCGTCCAAGGTCGGTCGCCACCCCCGCGTTCAGCACCAGACGCTCGGCCCGGCGCGGCATCAGCGTCACGACCGGCGGCTCCGCCAGGGGCGCATCCGCCCGCTCCGGATCGCGATAGCTTCGAAAATCATAGGCGGCCCATTCGCTCGACGGGGAGAAATTGAATTCTCGATAAGCGGGTGCGCCCGGCCTGGCGAAGAACGCCTCGAAACAGGTGGTTCGCCACAGATTGTCCGTGCGGAGAGGCGGCGCGGGCGGAGCGAGAAGAAGGTCGTCCATCTCACCGAACAGCCGATAGCGCAGTTCCAGCCTGCCGGCCGATACCCTCTCCACCTCAACCTCGACCCGCATGATCGCGCGTGGAGGGTGGAGCGGATGCGGGATCAAAGCGACGTCCATCCAATCCTCGTCATTCCCGCGGAAGCGGGAATCCAGCTAGCCTCCCCTCGCCAGCCGCCGCAAGAAAGAAGCTGGATCCCCGCTTTCGCGGGGATGACGCGAGAGACGCGGGCCGCTAAGCACGCGCTCGCCATGACCGAATATACGTCCGATCTCCTGCGCCTACTCGACCAGCGCGGCTATATCCACCAGGTCACCGATCCGGCCGGGCTGGACTCGCTCGCGCAGCAGCAGGTGGTGCCGGGCTATATCGGCTTCGACGCGACCGCGCCGTCGCTCCATGTCGGCAGCCTGGTGCAGATCATGATGCTTCGGCGGCTCCAGCAGGCCGGGCACAAGCCGATCGTGGTGATGGGCGGCGGCACGACCAAGATCGGCGACCCCTCCGGCAAGGATGAGAGCCGCAGGCTCCTGACCGCCGAGGATATCGGCCGCAACATCGCCTCGATCCGCCGCGTGTTCGAGCGGTTCCTGACCTTCGGCGATGGGCCGACCGACGCGATCATGGTCGACAATGCCGATTGGCTCGACGCGCTCGACTACATTCCGTTCCTGCGCGACATCGGCCCGCATTTCACGATCAACCGGATGCTGACGTTCGACAGCGTCAAGCTCCGGCTCGACCGCGAGCAGCCGCTCACCTTCCTCGAATTCAACTACATGATCCTCCAGGCCTATGACTTCCTGGAGCTGTCGCGCCGAGTCCACTGCCGGCTGCAGATGGGCGGATCGGACCAGTGGGGCAATATCGTCAACGGCATCGAGCTGACGCGGCGGATCGAGGGGACGCAGCTCTATGGGCTGACCACCCCGCTCATCACCACCGCGGACGGCGGCAAGATGGGCAAGACGGCCGCCGGCGCCGTCTGGCTCAACGGCGATCAGCTGAGCCCCTATGATTACTGGCAGTTCTGGCGGAACACGCAGGATGCCGATGTCGGCCGCTTCCTGCGCCTGTTCACTGATCTGCCGCTCGACGAGATCGCGCGGCTGGAGGCGCTCGAGGGCGCCGAGATCAACGAGGCGAAGAAGCAGCTCGCCGACGCCGCCACCGCGATGGCGCATGGCGACGACGCCGCCGCCCAGGCCGCCGAGACGGCCCGCCGCACGTTCGAGGAAGGGGCCGGCGGCGAGGCGCTGCCGACGCTGAGGGTCTCCGGCGACATCGGCCTGGTCGACGCGCTGATCGGCCTCGGCCTCGTCGCCTCGAAGAACGAGGCCCGCCGGCTGATCGCCCAGGGCGGCGCCCGGGTGGACGGCGCGCCCGCCGGCGAAGACCGGCCCATCGCGGTCTCGGGCGAAGTCCGCATCTCCGCCGGCAAGAAGAAGCACGGCCTGCTCATTCCCTGAGCGGCTCGGCGGCTGAAGCGGGGCGTTCGCGCCGAACGATCGGCGCTAGTCGCCCGTCCCGGCGTGCCGCGCCATCGCGAGCACGCTCTGGTCCCCCTCGCCGACATCGGCGACGCGCCACTGGCCTCCTTCCTGCGCCAGGCTGAGCACGATCGTCGTCGATTCACCGAAATTGCTGATCGCGACCCGAACGATCGCGCCGCTCGCGCTCGGCTCGATCGAGGCGATGCGGTAGCTGAAATGCTCGAAATCCTGGCATTCGCAATACGGATCGGCCTCGAGCTCATCGGCTTCGGTGATCCGCGCGAAAGCGGCGCGAAGGCCGGCGGTCTGGACGTCGTCCGGCGTCCCTTCAAGCTCGCCACGGACATAGGGCCCGTAGATTCGATCGATCAGCGGCTGGACGGCCGCCCGGTCCGGGGCCGCGCCCGCCGCGCTCTTGCTCGCGTTCGCTGGCGACGCGGCGGGGAAAGCACCGGCGTTCTCCACGCGTGCGGCTGTCCTGTTGTCGTCAGCGGCGCCGGCGCCGCCGCCGCATGCAGCAATCGACGCGAACAGCCCGATGGCGACCACCCTGCGCAGATCAGCAATCATCCTATTTCCCCCCCTTCGATCATAGAATGCTGAAATCTCAGCCGCCGCGCAGCAACCCGACCGCCGCATCGCGCTCCATGAGGTAGAGCAGATTTCGCGCCGCCTGGCCGCGCTCGCTGGCAAGCCCGCCGTCGCGATCGACGAGCAGGCGCGCGTCGTCGGTTGCGATCGGCGCGAGCTCGGCGATCTGCTCCGGCGTCGCGAGCCGGAACTGCGCCTCGCCGGACTGGCGCGTGCCGAGAATCTCGCCGGCGCCGCGCAGGCGCAGATCCTCCTCGGCGATGCGGAAGCCGTCATTGGTCTCGCGCATGAGAGCCAGCCGCGCCCGCGCCGTCTCGCTCAGCACGTTGCCGCGCAGCAGAAGACAGATGCTGTGCTGGTCGCCGCGCCCCACCCGCCCACGCAGCTGGTGGAGCTGGGCAAGCCCGAAGCGATCGGCATGTTCGACGATCATCAGCGTCGCATTGGGCACATCGACGCCGACCTCGATCACTGTCGTCGCGACCAGAACGGCGATCCGGCCGGCAGCGAATTCCGCCATGACCGCGTCCTTCTCCGGCCCCTTCATCCGGCCGTGGACGACTCCGATCTTGCCGGGGAACCGCTCAGCAAGGATCCGCGCCCGTTCCTCGGCGGCCGCGAGGTCCGATGTCTCGCTTTCCTCGACCAGCGGGCAGACCCAATAAGCCTGCCTGCCCGCGGCGATGTGGCGGCCGAGACCGTCGATCACCTCCGCCATCCGGTCCTCGCTGATGACGCGGGTTTCGATCGGCTGGCGGCCGGGCGGCATCTCGTCGAGCCGGCTTACGTCCATCTCGCCATATTGGGTGAGCGTCAGCGTTCGCGGGATCGGAGTCGCGGTCATGACGAGAAGATGCGGCGGATGCTCGGCCTTGGACGCGAGCATCAGCCTTTGCGCCACGCCGAAGCGGTGCTGCTCGTCGACCACCGCAAGCCCTAGCCGGCGATAGCCGACCTTCTCCTGGAAGATGGCATGGGTGCCGATCAGAATGTGGATCGATCCGTCGGCAAGACCCATGAGGCAGGATTCGCGCGCCCTCCCCTTTTCGCGGCCGGTGAGGATCGCGACATTGACGGGAAGCCCGGTCAGCATCCGCGAAAGATTGGCGTGATGCTGGCGCGCGAGGATCTCGGTCGGCGCGAGGAGCGCCGCCTGCGCCCCGGCCTCGACCGCCGCCAGCATGGCCATCAATGCGACCAGAGTCTTGCCCGAGCCGACATCGCCCTGGAGCAGGCGGAGCATCGGCGTCTCCTGCCGAAGATCGCCTTCGATCTCTGCAACGGCGCGGGCCTGGGCGCCGGTCGGGGCATAGGGGAGCTTCAGCCGGTCGCGCAGCCCGCCATCGCCGCGAAGTGGCCGCCCGCGCCGCTTGCGTGAGGAAGCGCGCACCAGCGTCAGGGCGAGCTGGTTGGCGAACACCTCATCATAGGCCAGCCGGTCGCGCGCCTCGCTCGCGCCCGGATCACGATGCGCCATGGTGAGGGCGGCGGCCCAATCCGGCCACCCGCGGCGGGCCTTCAGACCGGGCTCGATCCACTCGCCGAGCGCCGGAAGCCGACCCAGCGCCTGCCCGGCGAGATCGGCGAGGCGATGATTGGTGAGCCCCTCCGACAAGGGATAGACCGGCTCGCGCAGGGGGATGGCCGCGCCCTCGGCGGGCGTCAGCACATGGTCCGGATGGACGATCTGCAACTCCTGCCCGTAGCGATCGAGGCGTCCCGAGACGATCCGCGCCTCACCCAAAGGCAGCTGCTTCTTCGCCCAGCCCGGATTGTTGAAATAGGTGAGCGTCACATAATTGCCGCGCGCATCCTCGGCGTGGACGCGGAACGGGCCCCTGCCCGCACCCTGGCGATAGTCGCGGGCGGCGAGCTCGATGGTGATGACGTGGCCGACATCGCTCTCGTCGAGTTCGTCGACCCGCCGACGGTCGATCCAGCTCACCGGCAGGTGGAACAGCACATCGACCACCCGGTCGAGCTTCAGCCGATGCAGCGGCTTCGCGAGCTGCGGCCCGACGCCCTTCAACGCCTCCACCTCGGCGAAGAGCGGATTGAGGATATCGGGCCGCATGTCCTGCCGGGAACCTCCCCTGCCGCCTAGGTGAACTGGAAATCCACCGCCGGCGGCGCGCCGTTGCCGTCGAACGCCTGGTCGCGATGGGGCCCGTCCCGGTCCACCCAGTGCAGGAAGAGATGGGCCGACCAGCCATTGGGGTTGGGCGCCGTTCGCCCATGCCGGTGATGCACGCCCTGATAGAGGACGGCGTCTCCCACCGCCATCGGGATCGGGGTGAAAGGCTCCTCGCCGAAATCGTCGTTGACGCCGGCATTTGGGTCCTGGCGCGTCCCGCCGACCTCCAGGGCCCAGGGCTGCCCGTCGCTATAGGCCAGGGTCAGCGACAGGCTGTGCTCGCAGGAATAGCGGTCGAAATGCACCTTGCAGACATCGCCGCGCCGGTAGAGGCGCAGATAATCGTAAGTCGGCAGCAGATCCCTGCCGACCAACTCGCTGACCATCGGGGTCAGCCCCCACAGGAAGAAGAGCATCGGCCGGTAGTGGAAGCCGTAGACGTCGAGCGCCGGCCGGTTCAGCAGGTTCACATGCTCCTTCTGGCCGCTGAGCGCGATCGGGCCCGGGCCGATATCCTGCCGGAACATGGCCATGAACGCCGCCGGCACCTCAGGCGGGAGCAGGCCCTTGAGATGCGCATAGCCGTCCTTGTGATAGTCGCCGATCACCTGCATGCGGACAGGGCTAGAGATTCCGGGGGAGCCGTTCAATCGCCATTCGGGCGGACGGCACATTCCGGCACCCGCATCAGGACGTTTCCAGCTTTCGCTGGAATGACGCAAGTGGCTCGCCTACATGCGCCCGAGCGAAGCCGCCTGGATTCCCCAGCGCGGCTGAATTGCTATGGACGAAGATGGACCGCGACGCCCGCCTGAAACGCCTCAAGTTCCGCGCCTGGCACCGCGGCGTCCGCGAGGCGGACATGATGGTGGGCGGCTATTATGACCGGTGGCACGCCGACTGGGACGATGACCAGATCGCCTGGTTCGAAGCCCTGATCGAGGAGCAGGATGTCGACATCATGGCCTGGGCGATGGGAACCGCGGCCGTCCCCGCGCGCTGGCAGGGCGAAATGATGACCCGCCTCCAGGCCCTCGACTACATCCCGCTCCCGTAACGCCTCCCGATTTGACGCGCCTTCACGCCAGATGACCGATCTTCACAAAATCCTCGCGGCCGATCAGCCGATGACACTTGCCGGCGTGCCGGCCGGGTTCCTGCCGTGGCTCGCCGCCGATCTGGCGCGGGCGGCGCGTGGACGGGCTGTCTTCATCGCGCCCGACGAGGCGGCGATGCGGGCGCTCGCGGATGCGGCGCATTACTTCGCGCCGGAGCTGGAGACGCTGACCTTCCCGGCCTGGGACTGCCTTCCCTATGACCGCGCCTCGCCATCGCTGCGTGCGACCTCCGAACGGTTGGCGACCCTCCATTCACTCCAGCGCAAGAGCGACAAGCCGCAGCTGCTCGTCACCACCGTCAACGCCGCGCTGCAGCGCACGCTGACGCCCTTCCGCATCCGCCGGCTCGTCGCCCGCCTCGCCCCTGGCGAGCGGATCGACATCGCCCACCTCACGACCCTGCTTGCCGCCAACGGCTATGCGCGGACCGAGACGGTCCGCGACCCCGGCGAGTTCGCGGTGCGCGGCGGCATCGTCGACCTCTTCCCAGCCGGCGAGGAGCAGGCGCTTCGGCTCGATTTCTTCGGCGACGAGATCGAGAGCGTCCGCCGCTTCGACGCCGCCAGCCAGCGGAGCATCGAACGGATCGAGGGCTTCACCCTGCTGCCCGCCTCCGAAACGCTGCTCGACGAAGAGAGCGTCAAGCGCTTCCGCTCGCGCTACCGCGAGCTGTTCGGCGCCACCGCGACCGGCGATCCGGTTTACCAGGCCGTGTCCGACGGGCGCCGCATCGCCGGCGTCGATCACTGGCTCCCGCTGTTCGAGGAGCGCCTGTCCACCCTGTTCGATCATCTGGCCGAGGGCGATCTCGTCGTCCGCGACGCTGGGGACAGCGGCGCCGCGGAAGCGCGGTTCGAGGCGGTGGCGGACTATTATGAGAACCGCAAGCGGGCGCAGTCTTCCGATCCCGGAAGCTATCGGCCGCTCGAGCCGCAAAGCCTGTATCTCGAACGTGAAGAGTGGGCGGCACTCGCCGATGCCCGGCCGTTCCACCTCGTCACCCCGTTCCACGAGCCGGACAGCGCCACCGTGCTCGATTTCGAGGTGGAGCCGCCCCGCGATTTCGCGCCGGAGCGCGCAAGCGGCGCGAATGTCTACGAGGCGGTCGTCGCCCATCTCGGCGGGCTGCGTCGGAACGGCCGCAAGGTCATCCTCGCCAGCTATTCCGCCGGCGCGCGCGAACGGCTGAAGGGCCTGCTCGCCGATCACGGGCTTGCGAAGGTTGCGGACGCCGAAACCTGGCAGGAGTCGCTTGGCGCGGCGTCCCGTGGCAAGAGCAGCAGCGCGGCGCCCGTCGCGCTCGCCGTCATCCAGCTCGACCACGGCTTCACCACGCCCGATGTCGCGGTCCTTACCGAACAGGACATGCTCGGCGACCGGCTGGTGCGCCGCCGCCGCAAGAAATCGAGCCAGGCTTTTCTCGACGAGCTCGCCACGCTCTCGCCCGGCGACCTCGTCGTCCACGCCGATCACGGCATCGGCCGTTACGAGGGACTGACCCAGATCCCGGTCCAGCAGGCACCGCACGATTGCGTTGCGCTGGTCTATGCCGGCGGCGACAAGCTGTTCGTTCCGGTCGAGAATATCGACATCCTCTCGCGCTACGGCTCCGAAAGCGAGGGCGTCGCGCTCGACCGGCTTGGCGGCGAGGCCTGGCAGCGGCGCAAGAGCCGGATGAAGGAGCGCATCCGCGAGATTGCGGGCGAGCTCATCAAGACGGCGGCCGAGCGCGCGCTTCGCCCCGGCGCCGTCGCCGAACCCGACACCGGCTATGCGGCCTTTGCCGATCGTTTCCCTTATGAGGAGACCGAGGATCAGGACCGCGCCATCGCCGACGTGATCGCCGATCTCGGCTCCGGAAAGCCGATGGACAGATTGGTCTGCGGGGACGTCGGCTTCGGCAAGACCGAAGTCGCGCTGCGCGCCGCCTTCATCGCGGCGATGGCGGGAATGCAGGTCGCGCTGGTCGCGCCGACGACCCTTCTCGCGCGCCAGCATTTCCAGAATTTCAAGGAGAGGTTCCAGGGCTTCCCGATCGAGATCGGTCGGCTTTCCCGGCTCGTCCCCGCCAAGGAGGCGGCCGCGACAAAGGCCGGGCTCAAGGAGGGCAAGATCGACATCGTCGTCGGCACCCACGCGATCCTGGGCAAGGGCGTGGAGTTCAGGAATCTCGGCCTCGTCATCGTCGACGAGGAGCAGCGGTTCGGCGTCGTCCACAAGGAGAAATTGAAGACGCTGCGCGCCGACGTCCATGTCCTCACCCTCACCGCGACGCCGATTCCGCGAACGCTGCAGATGGCGATGTCGGGTCTTCGCGAGCTCTCCGTCATCCAGACGCCACCTGTGGATCGGCTCGCGGTGCGCACCTACGTCATGCCGTGGGACGGCGTGGTGGTGCGCGAGGCGCTGCTTCGCGAACATTATCGCGGCGGGCAGACCTTCTTCGTCGTCCCCCGGATCAGCGATCTCACAGACGTCGAGGAGTTCCTGCGCGAGGAAGTGCCAGAAGTGCGCGCCGTGACCGCCCACGGCCAGATGGCGCCGACCGAGATCGAGGAGCGGATGAGCGCCTTCTACGATCGCAAGTACGAAGTGCTGCTGTCGACCACGATCATCGAATCCGGCCTCGATATCCCGAGCGCCAACACCCTCATCGTCCATCGCGCCGACCGCTTCGGCCTTGCCCAGCTCTATCAGCTGCGCGGCCGCGTCGGGCGGGCCAAGACGCGCGCCTACGCCTATTTCACGACGCCGGCCGATCGGCTGATCACCGAGACCGCCGACAAGCGGCTCCAGGTGCTCGCCTCCCTCGAAAGCCTCGGTGCCGGATTCCAGCTCGCCACCCACGATCTCGACATACGCGGCGCGGGGAACCTGCTCGGCGACGAACAGTCCGGCCATATCAGGGAGGTCGGCTTCGAACTCTATCAGTCGATGCTTGAGGAGGCGATCCTGGAGGCCAAAGCGGGCGGCGTCGCGCCGCGGGCCGAGAGCTTCTCGCCCCAGATCACGATCGATGCGCCGATCCTGATCCCGGAGACCTATGTCCCGGATCTCGATCTCAGAATGGGGCTCTATCGCCGGATGAACGAGCTCGAATCGACCGCGGACATCGATCCGTTCGCGGCCGAGCTGATCGATCGCTTCGGCAAGCTCCCCGCCGAGACCGCGAACCTGCTCAAAGTCATCGAGATCAAGATGAACTGCCGCACTGCGATGGTCGCCAAGATGGATGTCGGGCCGAAGGGGGCGCTCGTTCATTTCCACGACGACACTTTCCCGGATCTGCCCGGCCTGCTCGCTTATGTCGAGCGGCTGAAGGGCACGGCGAAGCTGCGCCCCGACAGCAAGCTCGTCATCACCCGCGACTGGCCGAGCGCCGAAGCCCGGCTGAACGGCGCCCTGCAATTGTCGAAGGGCCTCGCGAAGATCCTGGCGTGAGCACGCGAGCGCCGCGGCGGGATCGGTTAACGAAAGTTCCCTCTTGCCCATTCATCCCGGGACGAACCGTTCGCGCGGCGGGACGCGCCGACGCTCGCTTGGGTAGTCGCTTCAGAACTGCCGTGTAGGATCATCCCCAGTCCGATCCGGGGGGATTCTCCTTGTCCGCACGTTTCCGCACACACCTGTCGCGTCTCGTCATTCGCGCCCTGCTCGCCTTTGGGCTGGCCGCGGCGGTATCGAGTCCCGCGGCGGCCGTGCTGCAATGCGCCCCCTACGCGCGGGCCCAATCCGGCATCGACATCCACGGCAATGCCGGGACCTGGTGGGATCAGGCGGCCGGACGTTATCGCCGCGGCTCCGAACCTCGGGTCGGCGCGGTTCTCGCCTTCCAGCCCTCGCGGGCCATGCCGATCGGCCATGTCGCGGTCGTGGCCGAGATCGTCGACGACCGCCACGTCTATCTGAATCACGCCAACTGGTCCGGCCCGGGCCGGATCGAACGGCGCGCGCTCGCCGAGGATGTTTCGCCCAATGGCGACTGGAGCGAAGTTCGCGTCTGGTATGCGCCGCAAAACGCCCTCGGCCTGCGCGAAAACCCTGCTTTCGGTTTCATCTACAACGAAAGCGAAGGGAACGACGCGCCGCCTGCCCAGACCTTCGCACAAGAAATTTCCGCGGCTATCGTCTCGGCCGGCAGCCACTGAAGCCGCCGCCACCGGCCACCGCCCGCCCCGCTCGGGCCACTGAACCTCGCACAATTTGATTTTGGAGAGAGCTCGATGAAGGCCCTTCTTGCTGTGTCTTCTGCAATGTTGCTCGCGGCGCCGTCATTCGCCCAGAACGGGCCGACGCCGGGCGTCCACATCGATCAGGGCATCACAAGCGGGCCAAGCGATTCCAGGCGATCCGGTGACACCAACGAGCGCGGCGAGCGCCTCATCTGCCGGACCCAGTCGAACACGTCCGTTTCAAGAATGGGCGCCCGGCGGGTCTGCCACACGTCGGCGGAATGGCGTGAGATCGCGCGTCGCGATCAAGACTGAGCGAACGCGCGGCGGCGTCTGAACAGCAGGATCGGCGCGCCCCGATAGCTTGCCTCTTCGCGGATCGAAAAGCCGGATTTTTCCGCGACGCGGATCGACGCCTGATTGCCGTGATCGATGATCGCCGTCAGCTCGGGCGCCTTCAGCACCTCGTCCGCCCAGCTGATCGCCGCGCCGACCGCCTCGGTCGCATAGCCCCTGCCGTGCATTTCCGGCGCGAGGATCCACCCCATTTCCGGCAGGCCCTCGATATTGGGCTCAAGATCGCGCTTGAAATCGGCAAAGCCGATCTGCCCCACATAGGCGCCGCCGTCCCGCTCGACCGCGGCCCAATAGCCATAGCCCAGCAGCGCCCACAGGCCGGGCGCGCAGAGCAGACGTCGCCAGCTTTCCTCGCGCGAAAAGGGCGTGCCGCCGAGGTGGCGCACGATAGCGGGATCGGCCATCGTCCTGGACTGCGCCTCGATGTCGCTTTCCAGGAAGGGGCGGAGGAGGAGGCGCGCGGTCTCCAGCGTCGGAGCGTCGCGCGCCGCCACCTTATTTCTTGCCGAGGGAAAGGCCGCCGAAGCGCTTGTTGAAGCGCGCCACCTGACCGCCCTGATCGAGGACGCGGGTATTGCCGCCGGTCCAGGCCGGATGGACCTTGGGATCGATGTCGAGCTGGAGGGTATCGCCCTCCTTGCCCCAGGTGGAGCGAGTCTCGAACACGGTGCCGTCGGTCATCTGCACCTTGATCATGTGATAGTCGGGGTGGATTTCGGTCTTCATGTCGAAATTTCCTGATTGCGGCTGGTTACCGACCAGCCTGCCGGGAAAGAAGGGCGCCCTCTAGCGGCTGGGGCGACGGTTGACAAGTCGTGCTGCGGTGCAATAGCCGTGCGCCAGAAGGTGCCGCCCGTGACGGGCGGTGAAAAGGGAAGCCGGTGCGAAACCGGCGCTGTGCCCGCAACTGTAAGCGGCGAGGCCCCTGTCCGCAAAGGACGACGGGCCGATCGAGCCGCGAGCCAGGAGACCTGCCTTCGCCGTCGTCCGCATCCGGCCGGGTCCAGCCTGGAATGCGTGGCGCCGCGCAGCCCAAATACGGCGGTGCGGCTCCTCCGAGACGACATTTCGATGTCGTTTCAGGAGGTTTAGATGCCCATTGCGATTCTGGTCCTGTCTGCATCCGCCGCCGTGTCGGTGACGGATCCGGACATTGTCGTCACCGCTTCTCGTGATCCCGTGCCCGTCGAAGAGGCCGCGGCATCGGCCACGATCTTCGATTCCGCGGCGCTCGACGCGCTCGCCCTCCCCGACGCGTCGAGCGTGCTGCGCCTGTCGCCCGGGATTTCGGTGGCGACATCGGGCCCGCGCGGCACGCAGACCCAGCTGCGCATTCGCGGCGCCGAGGCCAATCAC
>JGI12531J12852_10000455_pt1 | contig 27375 bp, 18 predicted proteins | sample TtaePargueraPR_7_FD_12852 | JGI IMG/M metagenome (IMG submission 12852) | reverse complement strand
GGCTGTTGTTGCAGAAGCCGGCGATCCTGTTGTTGGACGAGCCGACGAATCATTTGGACGCGGAGAGCGTGAACTGGCTCGAGCAGCATCTGGCGCGTTACGAGGGGACGGTTATCGCGGTGACGCACGACCGGTATTTTTTGGACAATGTCGCGCAATGGATTCTCGAGCTGGATCGCGGGCACGGGATTCCGTGGAAAGGAAACTATTCGTCGTGGCTCGAGCAGAAGCAGAGGCGTCAGGCGATCGAGCAGCGGACGGAGGATCGGCGACAGAAAGCGATGGCGCGCGAGCTGGAGTGGATTCGGTCGGGCGCGAAGGCGCGTCAGGCGAAAGGCCAGGCGCGCATCAATGCGTATGAGGCGATGCTGAAGCAGAATGTCGCGGAGAAAGAGCGGGAGTTTGAGATTTTGATCCCGCCGGGGCCGCGGCTGGGAAACCTCGTCGTGGAGGCGAAGGATTTGGCGAAGAGTTACGGGGACAATGTGTTGTTCGAAGGCGTGAATTTTTCACTGCCTCCGGGTGGGATTGTCGGCGTGATCGGGCCGAACGGCGCGGGGAAGACGACGCTGTTCAAGTTGATCACGGGCGTGGAGAAGCCGGATGCGGGGACGCTTCGCATCGGCGACACCGTGAAGATCGCGCACGTGGATCAGTCGCGTGAGTCGTTGCCGAACGAGGCGACGATTTGGGAAGCGATCAGCGGCGGGGAGGAAATCATGAAGTTGCCGGGGCGCGAGGTGAACTCGCGGGCGTATTGCGCGCAGTTTGGTTTCACCGGGGCGGATCAGCAGAAGAAGGTGGGCGTGTTATCCGGTGGGGAAAGGAATCGCGTGCATCTGGCGCGGCTGCTGAAGAGCGGGGCAAATCTGATTTTGTTGGACGAGCCGACGAATGATTTGGACGTGAACTCGATTCGCGCGCTGGAGGAAGGGCTCGAGAATTTCGCGGGATGTGCGGTGGTGGTGTCGCACGACCGGTGGTTTCTCGATCGCGTGGCGACGCACATCCTGGCGTTCGAAGGCGAGAGCGAGGTGAAGTGGTTCAACGGAAACTTCTCGGCGTATCACGAAGATTATAAGCGCCGGAAGGGGAAGGACGCGGATCAGCCGCATCGGGTGAAGTATCGGAAGCTGACCCGCGGCTGAGGCCGCGGGAAGATCCAAGGACCAAGATCCAAGCTCCAGAGAAGGTTCAAAAACCAACGGAGCGCCGATGGTGGCGGGAGGGAGGGCCGCAAAGAGGCGCAGAAGGCGCAAAGAAAGAGGACGGCAAGGTTTGAGGGGTAAATTGTTGAGGTGAGGTGGGCGGCGGGAGTGTGGTGAAGTTGCATTTGCCAAAGGGGTGTGCGGGCGGCAGAACCGCGGCTCCACTTTGACCTTTCGCTTTCCTGTGCTCCGACTTGGTAGGTGCTTCGCGCGGCGTCCGATGTTTTGGGCGGCGGGCGTGGGCGCGTGTCTGTCGGCTTTGAGTTTTGGAGCGGAGGGGATCGATGCGCGGCTGCTGACGAGCGAGCGGCGGGAGTTGCAGCGGGAGGGGAAGGTGATCGTGGAGCTGTTGCAGAACCTGCATTACTCGACGCGGCAGTTTCACGAGATCAGCGCGAAGGACATCGTGGAGCAGTTTGCGCGGCGGAACGATCCGGAGCGGCTGATCTTCAGCGCGGAGGACATGGCGTTTCTGCAACGGCGGTTTGGTCGGAGTTTGAAGACGGTGTATCTGCTGAAAGGCGACGTGCAGCCGGCGTTCGAGATGTTCGATCTTTACCGAGAGCGGGCGCGCGGGCGGCTGGCGTGGATCAAGGCGTGGTTGGAGGACGAGATCGATTTGACGGCGGATGAATTCTACCGGGCGCGGGAGCCGGAGTCGGCGCCGTTGTCGGGCGCGGAGCTGGATCGAGCGTGGGAGCTGAGATTGAAGCGGGCGGTGGTGGACGAGGTGGCGGGCGGATTGAGTCTGGCGGAAGCGGTGGCGGAGGTGCGGCGCGGATATGAGCGGTGGGTGGAGGCGCTCGAGGAGATGAGCGCGGTGGAGGCGCGGGAGGCGTTTTGGGAGGCGTTGATCGGGATGTTCGATCCGCACAGCGGGTATTTCGCGCCGGAGCGGGCGGAGGAGTTTCAAATTACGATGAAAGGCGCGGTGGCGGGCGCGGGGCTGGATGTGTGGATGGATGAAGGTGTGTGTCGCGTGTCGTCGATCCTGGCGGGTGGAGCGGCGGAACGGGACGGAAGCATCGAACCGGGCGACGAGATCGTGGCGCTGGCGGAGGAAGGCGGCGATTGGACGGAGACGAGGAAGAAACGGGTGTCGGCGGTCGTGGCGCGATTGCGCGGAAAGCCGGGAACGGCGGTGCGGGTGGCGTATCGAAAAAATGGCGACGAGGAGCGTCGCGAGGTGACGTTGGTGAGAAGCGAAGTGGTGCTGCCGGAGCAACGGGCGCGGGGAGCGGTGTTCGAGGTGCCGGGCGCGGACGGGGTGACGCGGAAGATCGGGTGGATCGAGTTGCCGGAGTTTTACGCGTCGGGCGTGGACTCGGCGGATTCAAGTGCGACGCGGGACGTGCGGGAGCTGCTCGAGCAGATGAAAGCGCGCGGGGTCGCGGGCGTGGTGCTGGATTTGCGGCGGAATCCGGGCGGGGCGATGACGGAGGCGACGGCGTTGGTGGGATTGTTCGTGGGGGGCGGACCGGTGTTTTTGACGAAAGGGATGGAGGGGAAACGGGAGGTGCATCGAGGGGCCGAGGCGGAGCCGGTGTATGGAGGGCCGCTGGCCGTGGCGGTGTCGCAGCAAAGTGCGTCGGCGAGCGAGATCGTGGCGGGAGCGCTGCAGTATCATCGGCGGGCGGTGATCGTGGGGTCGAAGACGACGTTTGGGAAAGGGACGGCGCAGTCGTATATCGATTTGAACGCGAATCCGGTGCGCGGAAATGGAAGCATCAAGTGGGGGATGCTGCGGGTGACGGGGCAGCGGTTTTATTTTCCGGACGGGCGGTCGCCGCAGGCGCGCGGGGCGGAGGCGGACGTGGTTTTTCCGTTTGCGGTGGAGGATGAAGAAAAGGTGGAGGCGAAGTTGCCGCTGGCGTTGCCGGCGGATGAAGTCGCGGGCGTGGAGGATGGGCGGGTGGAGGGGACGTTTGCGGCGGTGGATGCGGCGCTGATCGAGCGGATGAACGCGAAGGTGGCGGAGCGGGCGGCGACGCTGGAGGAATGGGAGTTGCGGCGGCGGTATGCGGAGATGGTCGAGCGGTGGAGGGAGCAGAAGGAGATTTCGGTGCAGCTCGAGCGGCGGCGGAAGGAGCGGGCGGAGTATGAGGCGGAGAGGGTGGCGGTGTGGCGGCGCGCGCGGGAGCTGGAGATGAGCGAAGGGTATCGGGCGGAGGCGTTGACGATCGATGCGGTGCGACAGGTGGAGGCGGCGCATCGGACGCTGGCACGGGAACGTTTACGCGAAGGGGCGGATGCGCGCGCGGGGTGGCTGGCGGGAAATCGGTTTTTTGTCGAAGGCGATGACGGCGTCGTGCGCGAGGTGCGGTTGGACCGGATGGGCTTTCGCGCGTATGTCGGGGAGGCGGCGGTGCTGGCGGCGGAGTATGCGGCGGCGACGGGGCGGGGGATGACGGAGAGCGCGATGGCGGATGTGCTGCGGGGGTTGGAGCGGGTGGAAGGATTCTCGGAGGCGGCGGTGATCGAGAGTTTCCGGCGCGGTAGTGAGGACGCGGATACCGCCGAGGTGCGGCGTGGGGCGGAGGCGGTGTTGCGCAAGTTGACGGAGATCGATCGGGGATTGTTGCCGGGGCGGACGATGCTGGATGTCGGGCTGCGGGAAAGTCTGCGGCTGACGGCGGAATGGGCGGCGGAGGCGGACGGCGCGGGGGCGCCGACGAGCGCGACGGGATTTTGAATTTTTCCACATGGCTTCACTTCAACATTACAAGGCACTCGGCTGGGCGTTGGCGTTTCTGGGATGCGCGGGGCTTTCGCCGCTGATGGCGGCGGACGCGGCGATCGATGACGATCCGGGCGAGGAGGACGCCGAGGAGCAGGTGACGACGACGGCGCCGACGGTGAGCGCGGGGGAGGTGAAGTTTTGGGAGGCGATGAAGCTGTTTCGCAGCAAGGCGCCGGCGGATCTGGCGGCGGGCCGCGCGGCGCTGGAGGCGGCGGTGGCGCAGGAGTTCACGCATGCGCAGTTGTTTCTGGCGGAGTGTTATCAGAGCGGCGGATACGGGTATCCGAAGAACGCGAAGAAAGCGGCGGCGTTGGTGCGGCTGGCGGCGGAGCGCGCGAATGCGTTTGCGCAGGTGAGTTATGGGATGGTGCTCTTTTCGGGGATCGGCGTGCGCAAGGATGAGGAGAAGGCTTTCGAGTGGTTGAGCGCGGCGGTGGCGGATGGGGCGGATTACAGGCGTCCGATGCCGCCGGCGGATTTCCATGTCGGCGCGGGCGATCTGCCGCCGGAGCTGGGCGTGGCGGGAGCGGCGGCGGCGGATCCGGTGGCGAGCGCGAAGGCGCGGGCGCATTTCTTCCTCGGGTTGTTGTTGGAGAAGCGGAAGGACGGGACCGGGGCGCAGGCGAATTTCGTGGCGGCGGCGACAGCGGGGGTGTCGGGACGCGACGGGGTGATGCAAGCGGCGACGCAGGCGGCGGTGAATTATGCGTTGGGGCGCGGCGTGCCGCGGGATCCGGCGAAGGCGAACGAGATGTTGGAGCAGAGTCGCAAGCTCAGTCGGCACGCGGGGATCTCGCTCTTGCACAATTACGCGACGGCGAAGCTGGTGGATGATTTCGCGGTGTCGGAACTCGAGGAAGCGGTGGCGAAGGCGAGCGACGAAGCGGAAGGCGAGATGCAGATGAACATCGCGCGGCTGTTCACGGACAAGAAGTCGAAGGACTACAATCCGCGGGAGGCGGTGACGTGGTTCGAGCTGGCGGCGGAGAGCGGGAAGCCGTGGGCGATGTTGGAGCTGGGTTTTCTTTATACGCGCGGCGATTTGGGGAAGCCGGAGCCGGAGAAGGCGTTCGCGTGGTTTCAGCGGGCGATGGGCGAGGACGAGAAGAAGGTGAAGCACTACCTCGCGGTCGCGAATGTGGTGATTTCTTTATACAACGGGATCGGGACGCCGAAGGATGGGGAGAAGGCGATGGCGATGGCGGCGCGGCATCGGAATCAGGAGTTCGTGAGTTATCTGGCGACGATCGGGCAGTGTCCGAAAAGCGTGGTGACGTTCGAGCAGTGGGTGGACCTGACGAAGCGGTGGGCGAAGGAAAAGAAGGATGCGCAAGCGCAGTATTTCATGGGGATGCGGCATGAAGGGGGATTTGGCGTGAAGCAGAACGTGAGGGATGCGCTGAATTGGTATCAGAAGGCGGCGAAGCAGAATCATCCGTTGGCGGCGCGGCGGCTCGGGCAGTTGCACCAACAGTATCCGGTGGAGTTGGCCGGCAATTACGGGGCGGGGATGATCGAGGCGGCGCGGCTTTATCGGATCGGCGTGGCGGGAAATGACGCGGCATCGATCGCCTCGCTGGCGCTGATGATGTCGGAAGGCCGGGGGATGATGAAGGACCAGGCGGAGGCGATCCGGCTTTACGAGCGGAGCCTGGCGATGGATCCGGACCTCACGCACGCGCTCAACAATCTCGGGGTGATTTATCAGGAGCGGTTCGAATCGGCGAAGAAACGATCGGACGACGCGGCGGAGGAGAAGAACCGGGAGCTGATGTTGAGCTACTATGAGCAGGCGAACGAGAAGGAGGATGCGTTCGGGGCGTTCAATCTCGGGCGGCTGCACTACGAGGGGACGCTCGGTAAAAAGGATCTGGAGAAGGCGTATGCGTTTTTCGAAACGGCGGCGGAGCGCGGTCACACGATGGCGCGCTTTCGACTTGGAGATATGCACGAGAAAGGCGAGGGCGTGCCGGAGACGCCGGTGGAGGCGGCGTATCATTATCGGCTCGCGGCGCTGGACGGGCATCGCGAGGCGTTGCAGCGGCTGGTGAGTTTTTATCTCGAAGGCAAAGGCGGGGCGCAGGATCTCGAGCGGGCGCAGTTCTGGCTGACGAAGATGTTTGCGTATGGGGACGTGGCGGCGCTGGCGAAGTATGCGGATCTGGCGCAGCAGCAGGGGCAGCACGATGAGGCGGCGAAGATCTACAAGATGCTGCTGAGAGGCGGCGGCTATGTGGAGCGGGCGCTGGCGTATGACCGGTTGAGTCGGTGTTATCGCGAAGGGCTGGGCGTGAAGCGGAACGTGAAGCGCGCGGACAAGTATCGCGCGAAAGCGTTGGAGCTGGGGTGTCCGGACACGGTGTTGGCGGTGGCGATCGAGAAGTTGGCGGCGGGGAAGGCGGTGGAGGCGTTGAGCGATCTGTTGCGAATCGCGGAGTCGCATGCGGCGGCGGCGTATCAGGTCGGCGAGATCTATTATCGCGGGCGGTTGGTGCAGAAGGACCCGGTGAGGGGAATGAGCTATCTGAAGAAGGCGTGCGCGATGGGGCACGCGGAAGCGATGTTCATGCTGGCGGATTTGACGGCGAGCGGGGTGGCGGATGCGCCGGGGTTGGACGAGGCGATCAAATTCGCGCGGAGCGCGGAGGCGGTGGGGCATCCGAAGGCGGCGGAGCTGCGAGAGAAGTTGGAGGCGCGGAAGGCGGACGGGGTGTAGGACCCTGCCCGCCGCGGGCGGCGGGAAGATCCAAGGACCAAGATCCAAGCTCCAGGGAAGCTTCAATCGCCCGCCTCAATGGCCGAGGGGCAATGGAGGGGGCGAAAAGCTCACCCCGGCAGGCCCCGGGCAAGCTGCTTTCCGCGACGGGAAGGGGAAGTTCGCGCTGGCGGCGGGAGCGAGGAGGGGCATTAGTGGGCGCATGACTTCATACCCCTTGAATCGACGTGAGTTTGTGCGGAATGCTTCGGTGGCGGCGGCGGGATTGGTGATCGCGAGCACGGGGGCGCGATTGTTTGGACAAGGCGCGGCGGGGGCGAATGAACGGTTGCGGATCGGGATCGTGGGGTTTTCGGATCGGTTCAAGGACTCGCTTTTCCCGGCGCTGAAGCAGCTCGCGGGGGAGTTCAATCTGGAGATCGTGGGTGTATCCGATTTGTGGAGTCGGCGGCGCGAGGAGGCGGTGGCGTTCTTTGCGCAGGAACTCGGCGGCGTGCAGGTGCCGGCGTATCGGAACAACGAGGAGCTTTACGAGAAGGCGAAGCCGGATGCCGTGGTGATCAGCACGGCGGATTTCCAGCATGCGCTGCATTGCATCGAGGGTGTGGAGGCGGGGTGCGACGTCTACGTGGAGAAGCCGTTCGCGGAGACGATGAGGGATGCGCGGGCGGCGTTGAAGGCGGTGAAGGCGAGCGATCGGATCGTGCAGATCGGGTCGCAGCGGCGGAGCGGGACGACGTATCACGACGCGAAGCGGTTCATCGATTCGGGCGCGTTTGGCGACATCGTGTCGGTGGAGATGACGTGGAACGTGAACCAGCCGGGACGCTGGCGGCGACCGGCGTTGGTGGCGGACCTGCGGGAGGAGGATGTGGATTGGAAGCGATTTTTGATGAACCGGCCGCGGGCGAAATTCGATCCGCGCGTGTATCTCGAGTATCGGTTGTTCTGGCCGTATTCGTCGGGAATTCCGGGGCAGTGGATGTGTCACCAGATCGACACGGTGCACTGGTTCACCGGGCTGCCGCATCCGCGGAGTGTGAGCGCGAATGGCGGGATTTATCTGTGGAAGGACGGGCGGACGAATTTCGACACGCTGACGGCGGTGTTCGATTACGGGCCGTTGAACGACAAGACGAAGGGGTTCCAGGTGACGTATTCGTCGCGGTTCACGAACTCGGCGGGCGGGGTGAAGGAGATTTATTACTCGAATGGCGGTGAGCTGAATCTGGATACGCGCAAGGTGACGCCGAACGGCGGGTTGGAGGAGCGGCATGCGAGCGCGATGGGGATGCAGCCGAATCTACTGGAGCCGCGGGAGTTGGGCGGCGAGGCGGCGTCGACGGCGGCGAACATGGGCGGCGATGCGATGACGACGGCGCACGTGCGGAACTGGCTGGAGTGCGTGCGTTCGCGGAGACAGCCGAATGCGCCGGTGGAGGCGGGTTATCAGCATGCGATCGCGTGCATCATGGCGAATGCGGCGGCGCGGACGGGCCAGCGGGTGACGTTCGACGAGAAGCGCCAGGAGGTGTTGGCGGGCGGGAAGGTGTTTCATTTGTGAAACGGCGACCTGCGGGGCGGGAGGGACGGCGGGTTGGCAACCCGACTGGTCGGGGAAGCAGCCCGCCCTACCTTGCGTTGGGAATAAATTGGGGCAGGGTGACGTCTCACTTTCATGAAACGGATTTGGGCGGTTTTTTCCTTTTTACTTATCGCTATGACGGACGCGACGGCGGCGAACTCGAAGAAGCTGGAATCGATCGTGCTCGGGGGCGGGTGCTTCTGGTGCACGGAGGCGGCGTATGAATTGCTGCCGGGCGTGAAGAATGTCGTGAGCGGTTACGCGGGCGGGAAGGAGCCGGATCCGACGTATGAGCAGGTGTGCGCCCATCTGACGGGGCACGCCGAGGTGATCAAAATCGATTTCGATCCGGCGGAGGTGTCGTTGGAGGAGGTGCTCGATTACTTCTGGCACGTGCACAATCCGACGCAGGTCGGAGGGCAGGGGAACGACATCGGGCCGCAATATCGTTCGATCATCCTGTATGCGAACGAGGCGCAGAAGCTCGCGGCGGAGAAGTCGCGGGCGAAGGCGGCGGAGGAGTTTCGCGATCCGATCACGACGGAGATCGTGCCGTTAAGGCAGTTTTGGAAAGCGGAGGCGTATCATCAGGATTACTTCCGGAAGAATCCGAATGCAGGGTATTGCTCGTTCGTAATCGCGCCGAAGATTCGGAAGTTGGAGAAGCAGTTGAAGGAGACCGGGAAGAAGTAGGAACCACGAATAGACACGAATGATGAGGGACGCGCTCACGCGAGGAGCTGCGGTCGTGGCGGGGGGATGGGTGGGGGCGTAAAGCCGCAATGCGGCAGGGGAGGTTGCAACTTTGGGGAGCGGGAGGAGTCGGAGGGGAGGCGCGTCGCAGCGGTTGCGGCGGGCGAAGAAAAAAACCTCAAACCCCAACGACATCATGGATACGTTCATTCCCCTGATCAGTTCCGGCACGGCGGGTCCGCTCGGTGTGCTGCATTTGCCCCGGTTTTGGCTGAAGGCGTCGCTCGAAGCGCGCGGCAAACTGGATCCGCGTTATCCGGGATGCGGGAAAGGATTCGATCAGATGACGTTGGATTCGCTCGGGTTGGACCGGGAGGCGACGCTCAACTATATCAAGACGGAGCGGCCGACGTATCCGCAGTTCGAGGCGTGGATCAAGCGGCAGCCGGGAGTGAAGTTGGATCAGGCGAGCATCGAGAAGCACAACGCGGCGGTTCGCGGGTATATCCACGACGACGAGACGCGGCGCGGCGTGTTGAAGAACAATGGGCTGCCGGACGATGCGAGCGCGGTGCGGGATGCGGTGAGGCTGAACGATCTGGATAGCTGGCAGGAGTTTCACGAAGCGGTGTTGAAGTAGGCGCGTGAGATTTCGCCGGAGGATGCAGCCGCTCGGAGACGGGCGGCTTTTGTTTTGGGACGGTTAGAAAAAGGAGAGTTGGTCGTCGGGGCGGTCGGGCGGGAGGGGCGGCGGAGTGGGCTGGCCGAGGAGCTGGCGGAGGGCGAGGGCGGCTTTGGGGGCGAAGTGGCGGTAGTGATTGTTGAGGCTGACGTGGACGTCGGCGGCTTTTGTCGCGAGAAAACGGATACGGGCGGCTATTTCCCGAAGCTCGGCGACGGAGTAGTCGTGGTTGTGGCGGGCCTTGGGGTCGTCGGATTTTTTCAGGTAGTCGGGATTGCGGCCGTGGCAGCGCAGGTAGGCGAGCGCGGGGTGGGTGACTTCGTCGATCGGCGGAAGGAGGGGCGCGGCGTCGAGGCGCGGGAGATCGAGCGCGACCCAGGCGAATTTGCGTGCGCGGAAATAGGCGAGGGTGGAAGCGAGGGCGTCGCCTTCGATCCAGGCGCGGTCGCGCAGCTCGACGGCGACGGGCGCGAGCGGGGAAAAGTTTTCGGCGATGCCGTCGAGCTCGTCGAGGCGGTGGCGTTGGGGGCCGAAGCTCGGGTCGAGCGTGAGGAGGAAGGCGCGGAGTTTGCCGGCGTTGGCGATGGGACTGATCGAATGGAGAAAGCGGTCGGCGAGCTTGGCGGCGGCGGACTGGGGATCGCGGGAGAAACTCTTCTCGAGTTTCACGTCGAAGAAGAAGCCGGGCGGGGTCTGGTTGACCCAGTCGGCGATGCGGTCGCGCGGTTGGAACGTGTGGTAGGTGGCGTTGAGTTCGACGCGGTCGAAGAACTTGGCGTAGTGGCTGAGGCGTTGCGTTTCGGGGACGGATTTGGGGAAGAGCAGGCCGACGTAGTCTTTGTCCCGCCAACTGCCGCAACCGATGTGAATGGCCATGGGGGGGAGTGTTTTCAGGGAAAAGCCGGGGGCAAGAAGCGGAATCGAGGAGTTGCCGCAGTCTTGCATGAGGCGGCGATTGGGGTGGACTGCGCGGACGGCGTCAGGCTTTCCCGCTCATGAACCCACCGGATGAAACTTCGCGTATGGAGCCGCGCGGCGGAACGCCGGTGTTTGCGACGACGTGGTGGACGGTGGTGCTGGCGGCGGGGGACCCGAATCATCCGGAAGCGTCGGCGGCGCTGGACCGGTTGTGCGGGGCGTATTGGTATCCACTTTATGCTTACGTGCGGCGGAAGGGGCGGACGGCGGAGGAGGCGGAGGATCTGACGCAGGAGTTTTTCTCGAAGATGCTGCGGCGCGGGTTTCCGGCGGGCGTGGAGCGGGAGGGCGGGAAGTTTCGGTCGTATTTGTTGCGCGCGCTGGATCATTTCCTGGTGAACGAGTGGAAGCGGGCGACGGCGGTGAAACGCGGGGGCGGGGCGGGGACGTTTTCGTTGGACGCGGTGGAGGCGGAGGCGCGTTATCAATTGGAGCCGGTGGACGGGGAGACGCCGGAGTCGCTGTATGACCGGCGGTGGGCGGCGACGGTGCTGGAGCGGGTGCGCGGGCGGTTGCGGGAGGAGTTTGCGCGGCAGGGGAAGACGGAGGTGTTTGCGGCGCTGGAGCCGTGTCTGACGGGCGGCGAGGAGATGCTGCCGTATGCGGAGCTGATGGTGCGGCTGGATATGAAACCGAGCGCGTTGAAGATGGCGGTGCATCGGCTGCGGAAGCGGTTTGGGGAGTTGTTGCGGGAGGAGATCGCGCAGACGGTGGCGACGCCGGAAGAGGTGGACGCGGAGATCCGGCACTTGATCGAGGCAGCGTCGTGAACGGTCGATGTGACCGGCGGAGAGATTTGCGGTGAGCAGCGGTATGCACGTTTCCGCTTCAACGAACGGGCATTGTCCGACCTGTGGGGCGCGTTTGCCTGTGGGGGCGGCGACGGGGCGTTGTCCGGCGTGTTTGTTGCGGCTGGCGTTGTCGGTGGACGGAGGCGACGAAGGGGAAGTGGAGGGGGTGATGGGGGCGGAGATGCCGGAGGCGCCGGGAATTTTTGGCGAGTATGAGTTGATCGAGCAGATTGGGCGCGGGGCGATGGGCGTGGTGTTCAAGGCGCGGCAGACGAGCCTGGACCGGCTGGTGGCGTTGAAGGTGCTCGATCTGGCGGGGAATCTGCCGGCGAATGCGGCGCGGCGGTTTCGGGCGGAGGCGGCGACGGCGGCGGCGCTGCGGCATCCGGGAATCGTGGCGATTCATGATGTGGGGGTGCGCGACGGGTTTCATTTCATCGCGATGGACCTGGTGGAGGGCGCCACGCTGGCGGCGTTGGTGGCGCGCGGGCCGTTTCCGGCGGAGCGGGCGGCGGGGTTGATCGCGGAGGTGGCGGATGCGGTGCGGTGCGCGCACGAGCGCTGGATTTTGCACCGGGATTTGAAGCCGACGAACATCCTGGTGGACCGCGCGGGGCGGGCGCATGTGGCGGATTTTGGTCTGGCGAAGCGGATGGAAGGCGACGCGGACATGACGATGCCGGGGCAGATCATGGGGTCGCCGAACTACATGTCGCCGGAGCAGGCACGGGGTGGTGCGGTGGGCGTGGCGTCGGACGTGCACGCGCTCGGGGCGATGTTGTATCACTGCGTGGCGGGGCGGCCGCCGTTTTTGGGACAGACGATTGCGGACACGTTGAATCACGTGGTGCACGGCGAGCCGGTGCGGTTGCGGATGTTGGTGCCGGGGGTGTCGCGGGATTTGGAAACGATCGTGCACCGGTGTCTCGAGAAGGAGCCGGGGCGAAGGTATGCGAGTGCGAAGGAGCTGGCGGCGGATTTGCGGCGGTTTTTGCGGCGGGAGCCGATCCAGGCGCGGCCGGTGAGCCGGGCGGAGCGGGTGTGGCGGTGGTGTCGGCGGCGGCCGGCGGTGGCGGGGTGGTTGGGGGCGACGATGGTTTTGTTGGCGGCGGTGGCGATCGGGTCGCCGGTGGCAGCGTGGCGGATACGCGCGGAGCGGGAGCGCGCGGAGGACAATCTTTATGCGGCGGACATGAACCTCGCGCAGCAGGCGCTGGCGCAGAGCAGTCGGGCGAGGGTGCGGGCGCTGCTGGAGCGGCACCGGCCGAAGGGCGGCGGGACGGACCGGCGGGGATTCGAGTGGCGTTATCTGTGGGGAAAAACGCAGCGGGACGACGTGGAGGTGCTGCGGACGTATTCGGGCGAACGATACGTGGTGGCGATCCCGGGAACGACGTTGATCGCGGCGGGGCGGACGGTGTGGGACACGAGTGCGCCGGAGCGGCCGGTGTTTATGTTTCCCGAGGGCAGTGTGGCGTCGTTGTTTGATGCGACGGCGGGCGAGGTGTTGGTGAGCGGAGGCAATGGATTGAGTGCGTGGCGAGTGGGGACGTGGGAGCGGCGGGAATTGTTGAAGGACGAAGTGGTGCAGGCGGTGGCGTTGTCGCAGGACGGGCGCTGGCTGGCGACGGGTGGGGAGAGGTTGCGGTTGTGGGCACGCGTGGATGGCGGGTGGCGGAATGCGGTGGTGCGCGACCGGCGGTTCAAGGTGTGGCACAACGCGCGGACGCTGGCGTTTTCACCGGATGGGAAGTGGCTCGTCGGAGCGATGGGCGAGAGTTGGGCGAATCGCAGTGAGATGGAGTTGTGGGAGGTGCCGACGCTCGAGCGGAGGGAAGACTTTCCGGCGGGGCCGGGCGACGTGGTGACGCTGACGTTTTCGCCGGACGGGAATCACGTGGTGGCGGGATGTTGGAACGGGTTGATTCGCGCGTGGGAGTTGGCGAGCGCGCGGGAGGTGGAAACGGGGATGCGCGTGGAGGGCTTCGTGACGGAGCTGGTGTTTTCGCCGGACGACCCGGAGGTGTTTGCGATGGTGGCGTCGGATCGGACGGTGCGGTTGTGGAATTTTCGAACGCGCGAGCAACTCGTGGCGATGCACGGGCCGGACCGGCAGATTTGGGCGATGAGTTTTGATGGCGAGGGGGAGACGCTGTTGACGCTGGAGCAGGACGGGCGGGTGGCGCGGTGGAATGCGGGGATGCGGCGGCCGGTGGACGTGCTGGTGTCGGGCGGGTGGCCGACGATGCCGTTGGGATTTTCGGAAGACGGAAGAACGCTGGCGACGATCGATCAGGCGGGAATGTTGCGATTTTGGGATGTGGTGCAGCGGCGGGAGATCGCGGCGATGGGGCAGGCGATCGATTTCAGCGGCGTGGGGACGCGGGATTTCGAGATCATCGCGCCGGCGATCACGCGGGATTTGCAACGGCTGGCGGTCGGGACGACGGACGGGCGGGTGAGATTGCACGAGCTGGCGTCACGGGAAGTGGCGGCGTGGACGGCGCATGCGGCGGGGGTGAGGAACGTGGCATTTTCGCCGGACGGGGAGGTGCTGGCGACGGTGGGGGACGACGGGTGGGTGCGGTCGTGGGATGTATCCACGCGGCGGATGCACGCGGAGGTGAAGGTTACGGGTCAATTGGCATTGGAGGATTTCAACGTGCCGCTCGTGTGGACTGATGACGGGCGGCGGGTGGCGGCGGCGAGTGCGACGGCGATCATGGTGCTCGATCGGGCGAGCGGGCGGGTGGAGCGGACGATGCCGGTCGACAGCTTGATTTATAGCATGCGGTTCGCGCCGGGCGGTGAGTTGGTGTCGGCGCACGAGACGTTCGAGGTGGTTTTCCGGGACGTGGAGAGCGGGCGGGAGATCGATCGGATCCCGACGAGTCACCAGGAGGGGATTTACGATCTTTGTTTTTCGCCGGATGGGCGGACGATAGCGACGGCGGTGGACCACGTGAAACTGTGGAGCATGGCGACGCGGCAGGAAGTATCCACATTGCTGGGACACGAGAGGAATATCTTCGCGGTCATGTTTTCGCCGGACGGGAATCTGTTGGTGTCGGCGGACTACGCGGGGCAGGTGCGGTTGTGGCCGGCGCGGCCGCTGGCGGAGATCGATGGAGGCGGGGTGGCGGTGAGGGGGGTTCTAGGTTTTGGTTTTAGAACCACGAATGGACATGAATTGACACGAATGATGGGGAGGTGAGAGGAGGGCCGCAAAGAGACGCAGAAGGCGCAAAGAGGGGCGGGCCGGGAGTCGGGGGTGTAAAGCCCCTCCCACAGTGGGGAGAAATTTTTTTGAGAGAGGGATGTAACCGGGGGCGGGGAAAGCGGTGAGTGAGGGCAGCACACATTATGAGAACCTCACTGAAAATTGGAGTTGTGGTGGCGGTGGCGGGGCTGGCTGGACTGGTCGCGGTGGCTTCGTATCCGGACGGGGAAAACGAGGAGAGGCTGCCGGCGCCGTTGTTCGACCGGTTGGGAAGCTATGAGCGGCGGGTGTCGACGCGGGAGCCGCGGGCGCAGCGGTATTTCAACCAGGGGATGATGTTCCTGTGGGGGTTCAATCACAACGAGGCGGTGCGGTCGTTCACGGCGGCGGCGACGGTGGATCCGAAGCTGGCGATGGCGTGGTGGGGCGTGGCGTTTGCGCATGGGCCGAACATCAATGCGCCGATGGAGGACGGGGCGCGGTCGCCGGCGCTGGTGGCGCTGGAAAAGGCGCGGGCGTTGGCGCGGCACGGATCGGAGTGGGAGCGGGCGTGGATCGAGGCGCTTGAGAAGCGGTATTCGGAAGACAAGGACGCGGATCAGGCGGAGTTGAATCTTGGATACGCGAAGGCGATGGGCGAGGTGGCGCGGCGGTTTCCGGAGGATCTGGACGCGGCGGCGCTGCACGCGGACGCGGTGATGAACACGATGGCGTGGGACTACTGGCTGGAGGACAAGGTGACGCCGAAGCCGGAGACGCGGGAGATCATCGAGGCGATCGAGGCGGTGTTGCGAAAGGAACCGAATCATCCGGGGGCGAATCATGCGTTGATTCATCTGGTGGAGGCGGGGCCGGAGCCGGCGCGGGCGCTGCCAAGCGCGGAGCGGTTGAAGTTTTATGCGCCGGACGCGGGGCATCTGGTGCACATGCCGTCGCATATTTTCATGCGGACGGGGATGTATCAGGAGGCGGCGCTGGCGAACGAGCGGGCGGCGAAGGCGGACCGGGCGTATATCGCGGCGTGCCAAGTGCAGGGATTTTATCCGGGGATGTATTACCCGCACAACGAGCACTTCCTGTGGTGGGCGTATACGTTTCAGGGACGGAAGGCGGAGTCGCTGGAGAAGGCGGCGGAGATCGTGGCGCTGGCGAGTTCGCCGATGTGCGGAACGCCGGTGGCGGAAAAGCAGCGGTTCACGCATCTGGCGCTGCTGACGGCGGTGCGGTTTGCGGATTGGGAAGCAATTCTCGCGTCGGCGCAGCCGCCGGCGGAGGAGGCGCTTGATCGCGTGATGTGGCACTGGGCGCGGGCGACGGCGTATTCGGCACGTGGAGACGCGGAGGCTTCGTCGCGCGAAGCGAAGGCGGCGCGTGAACTCGCGGACGGCGGCGCGGTGGCGGCGATGGACAATGTTTATCTGCCGGCGATCAACATCGCGGGGATCGCGGCGCATCTGGCGGAAGTCCGCGCGGCGCTGGCGCGGGGCGAGACAGAGGCGGGCGTGGCGGCGCTGCACGAGGCGGTGGCGTTGGAGGATGCGATGCCTTACATGGAGCCGGCGTTTTGGTTTTATCCGACGCGGCACACGCTCGGCGCGGTATTGTTGGAATTGGGACGCGCGGCTGAAGCGGCGGAGGTGTTTCGCGCGGATTTGCGCGTGTGGCCGGAGAATGGGTGGGCGTTGAACGGGCTGGCGCTGGCGCTCGAAAAGCAGGGCAGCGCCGTCGAGGCGACGGCGGTGCGGAAGCGGTTCGCGGAGGCGTGGCGGTATGCGGACGTGGCGCCGGCGTTGGCGATGTATTGAGGCGGCGCGGGACGGACGAACGGAACTGAAGGATCAAGCAATCAAACGTGCGGGCTGAAGCGCCGCACCACGGAGCAACTATCTATGAAGGCGAAATATCGTGAGGATCTGCCGCAGGTGTCGGCGGACGTGTTCCTGACGGACGGCGGAATTGAAACGACGCTGATCTATCTGGAAGGGCTGGAGCTGCCGTGTTTCGCGGCGTTCGACCTGCTGCGCAGCGAGCGCGGGCGGGAGACGTTGCGGAAGTATTTTCGGACGCATGCGACGATCGCGCGGGAGCGCGGCGTGGGCTTCGTGCTCGAGAGCGCGACGTGGCGGGCGAGCGTGGATTGGGGCGTGAAGATCGGATATTCGCGCGAGGCGGTCGTCGACGCGAACCGGCAGGCGATCGCGCTGCTGCACGAGCTGCGCGCGGAGCTGGAGACGGAGGAAAAGCCGATGCCGATCAGCGGCTGCATCGGTCCGCGGGGCGATGGTTACAAAGTCGAGACGCGGATGACGGCGCGCGAGGCCGAGGCGTATCATGCGCTGCAGGCGCGGGTGTTCGCGGAGGCGGGCGCGGATTTGGTGTCGGCGGTCACGATGACGTATGTGGAGGAGGCGATCGGCATCGTGCGCGCGGCGCGCGCGGCGAGGATGCCGGTCGTGGTGTCGTTTACGACGGAGACGGACGGGCGGTTGCCGAGCGGGCAGGCGCTGGGCGAGGCGATCGCGCAGGTGGATGCGGAGACGGGAGCGGGGCCGGTTTACTACATGGTGAACTGCGCGCATCCGACGCATTTCGCGGAGGCGCTCACGGGTTTGAACGGCTCGGCGGGAAGAATTCGGGGCGTGCGGGCGAATGCGTCGACAAAGAGTCATGCCGAATTGGATACGTCGACGGAGCTGGACATCGGCGATCCGGCGGATCTGGCCGCGCGGTGCGCGGCGTTGCGGGGCCGGTTGCCGAATCTGAACGTGTTTGGCGGATGTTGCGGGACGGATCACCGGCACATCGCGGCGTTGGCGGAGGCGTGCGTGGGGCAACGGCGGCCGCGTTGCGAGGTGAAGCGATGAGGAGCTGAGAGAGGAGGGACGCGGGAGAAGCGAAGAATTTTCGGCGGTCGTGCTGTGTGGTGCGGCTGACGGAAGCGTCGTGGCGGCTGGTGCGGATGCGCGCGCATTCGCGTCGGTCCACGGCGAAACACACATAAACCAAAATAGAAAACCAGTCCGCTTTCGGGCGGAAATCACAGTCATGAAGAAGCAAGCAGTCGTGTCGGCGTTGATCGCGGTCAGCGCCTTTGTGTCGGTCCTTTCGGCGAAAACGCCGGAAGAGGAATATATCGAGTCGTATCGCGGCAAGACGGGGACGCCGGTGCCGGTGAAAGTCGTGAGTCCGGCGGTGAGCACGAAGTTCACCGGGAACAGGGTGGATCTCGTTTTCGTGGTCGATTCGCAGGGACGGCCGGGACCGATCACGAGCCGTTCAAAGGCGCCGGAGGATCTGGTGGCGTCGGTCGCGCAGGCGGTGTCGCGCTGGGTGTTCGTGCCGTTGAAGGGCGCGGATGGCGTGGCGAAGTCGGCGAAGGTGATGTTGCCGGTGGAGGTGACGGAGCCGAACGGGTGAGTTGCGAACCTGAATAGCCGTAAAGAGGCGCAGGAGGCGCAAAAACGAAGCCGCTCCGGTGAGGGGGCGGCTTTTGTTTTTTGGGAGAAAGAGAACGAGAACGATTACGAGAATGAGGCGCGACGGTGGGCGGTTAGGATTTGGAGAGGCGGTGGAGGAGGGCGCGTTGAAGGAGGATGAAAATCAGGAGGAGGGCGCCGACGATGATGCGGGACCAGGCGGGGCTGAGGCGTCCGTCGAAGATGAGCGCGGCTTGGATGACCCCGAAGATGAGGAGGCCGAGGAGCGTGCCGAGCATGTGGCCGCGTCCCCCGATGAGGAGCGTGCCGCCGATGACGACGACGGCGATGGCGTCGAGTTCGAGTCCGAGTCCGAAGCTGGGGTTGCCGGAGCCGGTGTAGAGGCAGAGGACGAGGCCGGCGCAGGTGGCGCAGACGCTGTTGAAGGCGTAGGCGGCGACGCGGGAGGAGGCGAGCGGAAGGCCCATGAGGAGGGCGGATTGTTCGTTGCCGCCGATGGCGAGAAGGTTGCGGCCGAAGCGGGTGTAGTGGGCGAGCACTACGCCGACGAGGAGGGCGGCGACCAGGGAGAGGGCGGTGGCGGTGATGTAAACGGAGTCGCCGAAGGTGATCTCGAAGGCGGAGAGGTCCTGGTAGGCGGGGTGATTGAGGCCGATGGATTCGGTGGTGAGCCAGAAGGCGCAGCCGCGCATGAGGAACATGCCGGCGAGCGTGATGAGGAACGCGGGCTGGCGGAAATAGTGGATGATGGCGCCCATGCCGGCGCCGAGCGCGGCGCCGATGCCGAGGGCGGCGGTGGCGGCGAGCGCGGGGTGGACACCGTGGTTTTCGACAAGCTTGGCGACGAAGATGGACGTGAAGCCCGCGACGGCGCCGACGGAGAGGTCGATGCCGCCGGAGAAGATGACGAGCGTCATGCCGACGGCGGCGATGCCGAGGGCGGCGTTGTCGGTGAGGAGATTGACGAAGCCCTGCCCGGAGAAAAAGCCGTCGTAGAGGAAGGACGCGGTGAGGTAGAGCGCGGCGAAAATCGCGGCGGTCGCGAACTGAGGGAGGCGTTGGTGAAGGACGGAGGTCATGGTTTACCGCCCGCGAAACACGCGAAAAAGGAAGGACGAGCGATGGGCGCTCGCGTGCTGATCGTGCTCGTGATCGGGTCCGAAATAGGACGAAGGCCGAGGGGAGAGGCGGAGGCGAAATGGGGAGCACGAGCACGATTGCGAGCACGAGCACGACGATGGAGAGCGGGTGAGGTCATGCGCGGGGGCGGGCGGGGATGAGGCCTTTCAGCCAAGCGCGCGTGCGGTCGGATTGGAGGAGGCAGACGGCGAGGATGAGGAGGGCCTTGGGGACCGGGGCGACGGCGGGGGGGACGCCGGCGTAATACATCGTTTGCGTGAGCGTCTGGAGGAGGAGTGCGCCGATGAAGGAGCCGAGGAGGAGGAAGCGGCCGCCGGTGAGGGCGGTGCCACCGACGACGACGGCGAAGATGGCGTCGAGCTCCATGTTTTCGCCGACGCGATAGGGGTCGGCGGCGGCGATGTTGGCGGCGGCCATGACACCGGCGACGGCGGCGCAGAAGCCGGAGAAGACGTAAACGAGGCACTTGATCCGTGCGGTGGGGAGACCGGCGAAGCGGCTGGCGATCGGGTTGTCGCCGACGGCTTCGACAAAGAGGCCGGTAGCGGTGCGGCGAAGGGTGAAGTGCGTGAGGAGGAAAAGGGCGAGGGCGAGAAGGGCGGCGAAGGGAAGCGCGAGGAGGTAGCCGTTGCCGAGGAACTGGAAGGACGCGTGATTGATGAGGATGACCTCGCCGTTGGTGAGGAGTTGGGCGACGCCGCGACCGGCGACCATGAGGATGAGCGTGGCGACGATGGGCTGGACGCCGGCGTAGGCGACGAGGAGGCCGTTGAGAAGTCCCGCGAGCACGCCGGCGGAGAGCGAGGCGGCGAGAATGAGCGGGAGCGATTCGGTGCCGTTGGAAATGAGGACGGCGGCGATGGCGCCGGCGACGGCCATGATGGAGCCGACGGAGAGGTCGACGCCACCGGTGGCGATGACGAGGGTCATGCCGAGCGCGATCACGAGCGGACGCGCGCCCTGGTTGAGGATGTCGATCGGAACGCCGAAAAGGTGGCCGGACTGGAAGGAGAGACTGAGGAAGCCCGGGTGGATGATCGCGTTGACGACGAAAAGAAGCACCAGGCCGAAGAAGGGCCAGGCGGCGGGCGATTGGAAAAGCTGGCGGAAGCGGGTCATGAACGCGGCCTTTTATTCGTGATGTCCGGCGGCCATGGCTTGCATGAGGGTGGGCGCGGAGATTTGCGCGCCGGTGAATTCGCCGGCGGGGCGGCGATCGCGGAGGACGAGGACGCGCGTGCTGTTGCGGACGATTTCGTCGAGTTCGGAAGAGATGAAGAGAACCGCGAGGCCGTCGGCGCGAAGCTGGGCGATGAGCTGCTCGATCTCGGCCTTGGCGCCGACGTCGATGCCGCGGGTGGGTTCGTCGAGGATGATGACGGCGGGCCGGGTCGCGAGCCAGCGGGCGAGGAGGACTTTTTGCTGGTTGCCGCCGGAGAGGTTGCGAATGGCGACCTCGGTGTTCGCGGTCTTGATACGGAGGGCGCGGATGTAGTGGTCGCAGAGTTTTTCCTGCTCGGCGCGCGTGAGGGCGCGGGCGGCGCCGCGTTTGCCCTGGAGGGCGAGGATCAGATTTTCGCGGACGGAGAGATTGGGGAGGATGCCCTCGTGTTTCCGGTCCTCGGAGGAGAAGGCGAGGCCGTGGCGGATGGCGTGGCGCGGGGAAGAAATGTGCGCCGGTGTATCCGAAATTTGGATTTGGCCGGTGGTGTGGCGGTCGATGCCGAAGAGCAGGCGGGCGAGCTCGGTGCGGCCGGAGCCGAGGAGGCCGGCGAGGCCGAGGACTTCGCCGCGGCGGAGCTTGAGATCGACCGGGTGGATCGCGGGGGGGCGGGAAAGGTTTCGGGTGGAAAGGAGGAGCGGGGCGGAGGAAGCGGAGGTGTCTTCGCGAGCGCCGGCGGCGGTCTGTTCCGAAAAGTCGCGGCCGAGCATCTGGCTGACGAGTTTAAGGCGGGGGAGCTCGGCGGTGGGGGAGGTGGCGACGAGCGTGCCGTTGCGGAGAACGGTGATGCGATCCGTGACGGAGTAAACCTGGTCGAGAAAGTGGGTGACGAAGACGATGCCCATGCCCTCGGAGCGGAGCCGGCGCATGATGGCGAAGAGGTCGGCGACCTCCTTTTCGTCGAGGGAGGCGGTGGGTTCGTCGAGAATCAGGAGGCGCGCGGAGCGATCGAGGGCGCGGGCGATCGCGACCATTTGTTGGAGCGCGACGGAGAGGGAGCCGAGCTCGGCGTTGACGTCGAGGTCGAGGCCGAGGCGGGAGAGAGCTTGTTGGGCGTGGCGGCGAGTGGAGCGCCAGTTGATGAAGCCGAAGCGGCCGGGCTGGCGGCCGAGCGTGAGGTTTTCGGCGACGGAGAGAGACGGGACGAGGTTGACCTCCTGGTAAACGGTGGAGATGCCGCAGGCCTCGGCGTCGGACGGGGAGCGAGGGGAGATGCGGCGGCCGTCGAGGGTGATCTCGCCGGAGTCGGCGGAATGGACGCCGGTGAGGACCTTGATGAGGGTGGATTTGCCGGCGCCGTTTTCGCCGAGGAGGGCGTGGATTTCGCCGGAGCGGACGGTGAAGTCGACGGAGTCGAGGGCGATGACGCCGGGGAAACGTTTCCCGATGCCGCGGGCGGAAAGGAGTGGGGCGGAGGCGTCGGACATCGGTGAAAAGGCGGCCAAGGGGAACGAAGCGCGAGAGAAAGAGGGATATCGGGAACGGGGTGTGATTACGACGAGTTCAGGTGAGCATGACAGTCAAGCCGGCCGCGTCTCCGATGGCGACGCGGAAGATCCTTGGGCCAAGACCGAAGGAAAATGTGAGAAGATGGCGGGAAGGTGGCTTGGGCGGGGTTAAGCGAAGGCCGGCGCTGTTCTGGGCGTCGGCTGAATCCCAACCCTTCTTCGAATCGTGGAGATGAGATCCAGCGTGCGATGGCTCGCGGCGTTTTGCGCGAGCGTAGTTTTGCTTCAACCACCGGTGCGGGCGTGCACCAGTTTTGCGGTGTATGGGCGCCAGACGTGGTATGGGATGAACTTCGACCATGCGGATTGGGACATCCGGTTGTCGGTGTCGCGAGCGAGCGGGCAGGCGGTGTTTCGATTCGAGTTTGGCGCGGGGCTGCAACTGGCGGCGATGAACGAGGCGGGGCTGTTCGCGAATCTGCAGATCCTCGATCAGAACGTGCGGCAGAACTACACGAACATGGCGGGCGGGCTGTCGATCGGGACGCTCTACGAGAATGCGATCACGAGCCTGCGGACGGTGGCGGAGGTGGACGGGTTCATCGGGGCGCGGCGGGTGATTCCGTGGGACGGCCAGGAGTTGCACTCGCTGATCGCGGATCGGAGCGGCGGCGCGATGATCGTGGAGCCGTTTGGGAGTTCGCACGGCGTGGTGCGGAAGGAAGGGGCGTTTATCGTGATGACGAATTTACCGCATACCGACTTCGTGGGCCGCGGGCCGGAGAGCGTGTATGGGGTCGGCGCGGACCGGTATCAGATCGCGCATCGTTACATCAGCGAGCATCTGGACGACTTTGGATATGAAGAGGCGTTTGCGACGCTGGAGCGGAGCGTGCAGGGGGCGGACGCGTATTTTCCGACGCGGGCGTCGTTCGTGCTGAATCCGGATACGCGGGAAGTTTTTCTGTGTTTCGCGCGCGACTTTTCGAAGGTGTGGCGACTTTCGATGGACGATGGAACGATCGAGACGGTTTCCGGCTTCGAGCGGAATGCGGCGTTTCGGATCGGACCGGGGGGGCTGTGGGTGTCGGGATTGCGGACGAGCGTCGGCGCGGGAACGGAGACGCGGCCGGTGTGGACAGGGCAGCCGAAACATCGCGCGGCGGCGGTGGGCGAACGGGTGGTGTTGTCGGGCGCGGCGACGGGGACGGGAATGACGTATCAATGGCTGCGAAACGGAGCGGCGCTCGAGGGCGCGGAGGCGACGACGCTGGTGTTCGAGGAGATGCGGCCGGCGGATGCGGGGATTTATCGGAAGACGGTGACGAATGCGACGGGGACGCTGGTGAGCGAGCGGGCGATTGTGGGGGTGGGACGTTTGGAGAAGGCCGCGGTGGGCGCGGTGGAGGTGGAGAGGAACCGGCCGCGGAAGGACGGCGGGACGTATGATCAATGGCGGATGGTCGACGCGGCGGCGGCGATCGCGGCGGATCACGAGAAGGGCAAGGCGACGCGGGTGTCGTTTCTCGATCTCGACGGAGATCTCGTGCAAGTGGAGCTGAGCGGGCCCGGAACGCTGTCGGTGGTGTTGGACGGGGCGACGGGGCCGGTCGTGCCGGAGAAGTATGAAGGCGCGACCCGCTATATGAAAGGGCACGCGGGGATCGTGATCACGGGAGCGAATGAAACGACGAATGTGTCGGTATTCAGCGTGGGGCGGGCGACGGAAGAGGTGTTGGTCCGGGTGAAGGACGGTGCGGAGCTCGATGGGACGGCGGACATCGCATTCATCGCGATCACGTCGGAAAACGGGAAGTTCGGCAGCGTGCGCACGGGGAATGTGAGCTATTTCGCGGAGCGCGGGGTGACGGGATTGTATGCGCCGGGCGTGGTGTTTCAGGGAGTGGTGGAGGTGGGGGACGTGACGGCGTTTGGCGAGGCGGAGCCGGTGTTGGTCTCGGGGTCGGCGAACGAGGTGCGCGTGGTCGGGGGGATGTGGAGCAGGCGAATGACGCGGCGGTGACGGTGAGCGGGGTTCGGCGGATTAAATTTGCGGGCGGCGAGGACGCGCAGGGACGGGCGCGGACGGCGAAGGTGAATCGCGGTGTATTCAAAGAAAACGGACGCGACGTGACGGCGTCGTTGGTGGTGCGCGAGGCGGTGTCTCGGGCGAGCGCGGGTGGAGCGCGTTTTCTGGGAATCGCGACGCGGGCGCGGAGTGGCGCGGGGAGTGACGCGACGATCGGCGGGTTTGTGATCGACGGGGATTCGCCGCGGCGGGTGTTGATCCGGGCGGTGGGGCCGACGCTGGCCACGCAAGGGATCGCGGAAGCGGAGGTGTTGGCCGATCCGATGATCGCGTTGCACGACGCGAAGAAAGGTAACGAGGTGATCGCGACGAACGACGACTGGGGGCGGAATCCGAACGCGGCGGAGATCGAAACGGTGACGGCGCAGTTGGGCGTGGCGGCGTTGGCGGCGGGCGATACGCGATCGTCGGCGTTGTTAACGGAGCTGATGCCGGGCGTGTATACGTTTGTGGTGAGGGCGAAAGGCGGGGCCCCGGGCGTGGTGTTGGTGGAAGTGTATGATGTGGATCCGCCGGTGGAAGGGACGCGCTTTGCGGCGATTTCGACGCGGGCGCGGGTGGCGACGGGGAGTGGCGTGGCGATCGGCGGGTTCGTGATCGAAGGGACGGAGCCGAAGCGGGTGTTGGTGCGGGCGGTGGGGCCGACGTTGACGACGCAGGGGATCGGCGAGGCGGAGGTGTTGGCGGATCCGGTGGTGACGTTGCACCGCGGGGCGGAGACGATCGCGACGAGCGACGATTGGGGCGATGAGACGAATGCGGGCGCCATCGTGACGACGGGTGCGAGGATTGGCGCAACGCCGCTGGCGACGATGGATACGAAGTCGTCGGCGCGATTGATGACGCTGGCGCCGGGAGCGTGTAGTTTCGTGGTGCGCGGGAAGAACGAGACCGCGGGAGTGGTGTTGCTGGAAGTTTACGATGCGGATTGAAGGGGCACAAAAAAGCCCGGCGGGCACGCCGGGCTTCGCTGCATGCAGTAGTTAAAGACTCAATACTGGCGGGTGGGGAGGGCGGCGGCGGCGTTGGTGGCGTCGAAGAGCTCGTCCTTGTTGTATTGGACGCGCGGGACGGTTTCGCCGGCGACGATCTTTTCGATGAGGTCGTAAACCTTCGGACCGAAGAGCGGGTTGCACTCGACGGTGCAGTTCAGCTTGCCGTCGACGACGGCCTGGACGGCTTCCTTGATGGCGTCGATCGAGAGGACGGTGACGTCCTTGCCGGGCTTCAGGCCGGCTTCCTCGATGGCCTGGATGGCGCCGAGGGCCATGTCGTCGTTGTGGGCGTAGACGATATCGAAATTGCGGCCGTGTTTCTTGAGGAAGGCTTCCATGACTTCCTTGCCGCCGGAGCGGCGGAAGTCGCCGCTTTGGGAGTCGATGACCTTGAGGTCGGGATATTTCGCGATCGCCTCGGCGAAGGCGCGGCGGCGTTCGTTGGCGGGAGCGGAGCCGGGCGTGCCCTGGAGTTCGAGGATGCGGCCCTTGCCGTCGACGTGTTTGGCGAGCCAGTCGGCGGCCATGCGGCCCTCCTCGGCGAAGTCGGAGCCGACGAAGCAGGTGTAGAGGGATTCGTCAGAGACTTGGACGGTGCGGTCCATGAGGATGACGGGGATCTTGGCGCGTTTGGCGTCGCGGAGGATGGGCTCCCAGCCGGTTTCGACGATGGGCGCGATGACGATGGCGTCGACGCGCTGGGTGATGAAGGAGCGGACGGCGCGGATCTGGTTTTCCTGGCGGCCCTGGCCGTCGGCGAACTTCAGGTTGATGCCGCGTTTGGCGGCTTCGGATTTGAGGGATTCGGTGTTGGCGGTGCGCCAGGCGGATTCGGCGCCGGTTTGGGCGAAGCCGACGGTGAGAGTCTTTTTGGCCGCGGAAAGAGGAACGGCGCTGAGCGCGAAAACGGCGAAGGCGAGGGTGAAGAGACGAGGAAGCAGGGTCATGACGATGGGGGTTGAGGGACCACGAAAGACACGAAACACACGAAAAGGATGGGAGCAAAAATGGTCGAGCGAGGGGGAAGTGACGGGACCGTCACGTGGGGCGAACCTGATTTTACAGAAGGTAACGAAGGGAACGAAGAGGCCGGGGTGATTTTGGGGTTCTTCGTTACTTTGGGTATCTTCTGTTCAAATCGGTCGGCACGCACGGAGGCGTGCCGCTACAGGAGGAGGGCGGCTTGGAGGCCGGGGCCGTGGACGCCTTCGATGAGGATGCCTTCGACGTCGGCGGTTTTGGAGGGGCCGGTGACCCAGATGATGTTGGGGTCGGCGGGGAGTGCGGCGATTGCGGAGGGAATGTCGGGAAATATTTGATCGCGGCGGAGGGCGGCGATGTGAACCCACGGGGCGAGCGCGCCGAGGCGACTGGACGTGGTGTTGTCGGAGAGGATGATCGTGCCGGTTTCGGCGATGGCGCCGAAGGCGGCGGTGAGGCCGAACTGGTAGTCGTCGATGCGAGAGCGATCGAGTTCGGTGGAGAGCGTGATGGTGGGCGGAAAGTGGGACGCGAGCGAGGCGTGGAGGGCGGGATCGCAGTAGCCGCGGAGGAGGTTGTTTTCGGTGAGGAAGGAGATGAGGGCGAGCGGTGAGGCGAGCGGAGTGCCGTTGACGGAACGGAGACGTTCGGCGAAAGGCGCCCAGAGATCGGCGGGTGTAGTGGAATTGCGGAGACGGACGAGGGAGGCGTCCCATTCGGGGAGGGGCGTGCGCGAGGGGAGGGGAGCGAGGGCGTCGCGGACGCGGGAGAGGATTTGGTCGCGGGAGGAAGACATTTTAGGAATGGCCGCAAAGAGGCGCACAGGGCGCAAAAAAGGAGGTCAGGATTTTTGCGCGTTTTGCGCATTTTTGCGGCGAACATCGGGTCGCGATTTCATCCAATTGCGGAATTCGCCGCCGCGCCATTTGGGGAGGGTGCGGTTTTTTTCCCACGCGCGGAGGGGCGGGACGGGGAGGAGCGTGGTGGGGAGGACGTTGAGGAGTTTGCCGGCGGTGAGGGCGGTTTTCCAGACGGTGGGGTGGGTCGCGAGGGTGGCGAAGGAGCCCATCGGCGGGGTCGCGGCGGAGGCGAGAGGGGCGTGTTCGCGTTTTCCTTTGTCGCGGAGGCGGAGGAGGAGGTCGGGGATGGGAATGTTGACGGGGCAGACCTCGTTGCAGGCGCCGCAGAGGGAGGAGGCTTTCGGGAGGTCGGCGAGTTCGGGAAATTTTTTCCCGGCGAGGAGAGGGGAGAGGACGGCGCCGACGGGGCCGGGGTAGACGCTGCGATAGGCGTGGCCGCTGGCCTGACGGTAGACGGGGCAGACGTTGAGGCAGGCGCCGCAGCGGATGCAGCGAAGGATATCGCGGCACTCGGTGGCGAGGACGTCGGTGCGGCCGTTGTCGACGAAGATGACGTGCATCTCCTCGGGGCCGTCGGGTTGCGTGGGCGA
>JGI12531J12852_10000014_pt1 | contig 227355 bp, 201 predicted proteins | sample TtaePargueraPR_7_FD_12852 | JGI IMG/M metagenome (IMG submission 12852) | reverse complement strand
ACGCTTCTTCTTCATTTTGAGATCTCCGCAATAGTGGTAGATTAACTGGAAATCTCATCAAGTTCATGGTCCTAAATTCGGGGGTAAGGTCAGGAGGTCCTACAGATTCACCTACTTTTTCTAAAAGCCATTTCAAAAGTGCCTGTATTTCTCGACCCAATTTTGATATAGCTTCTCCGCTTGCTTCCCTACCTATAAACTCCCTATTGAAATCTAATTTTGTTCTGCCTGATACCACTCGGCAAAATTATCTTTATTGATCTGAAGTGGAGGATCGCCGCTGATATAGCCTTGCAGCTTTCCGTCAGCACCATGGGAAACTGTTATAGATATATCCTCTCCCTGCGCATCCAATTTCAGCCAAGATCCGCTTAGTTCCCGGATATGCTCATGATTAAGAACCTGCTCCGCAGTGGTCACTTGATAGTGATTCTTCTCAAGAAGAAACACTTCCAGATCCGAACTGACTTTTAATATTTCATCGTCGTTTTCAGCGTAGGTGCCGCTGAATCTCGCTTTGACAAATCCAAGTCGCGATGACCAATCCGGGTTATTAATCCAAAGCGATCGCCAATCTTTTTTAAGATCTGCCAAAGCATGCTGGCCTTTTGGGATAACCAAGTAGCCTTCAAAACCCGCGTTTACACTGCGGTTCTGCTCTTCCAACTTGATCTCTGATAACAGCTGAATACTTTGGTCCACATTTGAAAACAGAACAGAAAAATCAAAAGTAGGAGTGATGCTGGGCTGAGATACCAGAACCACATTGGGCTCTAATATCGCTGCCACATTAAGATCCAAAACCGTCTCCTGTGCTGTATCTGAGTTGGCAATAACAATAAAGCCGTTATAGGACAGCGTAGCGCCGTAAATATCCAGCTTTTCAGGATAAACCCAGATATTGGTGAAGACTTCGGATCCCAAACCTGGCCCGGTGAGATGCTCAGTCAGTATCTTTTCGAAAGTTATTGCGAGATTGCCAGTAAACTGAAGTGAAATCCCCTGATTTTCGATGTATAAACCGGTTATTTGAATGCTGCCCTTATCGAATATGTATTTAAAAATGACGTCAGTTTGGCTTTCGTCTAGTGTATAGGTGCCCGTCACAGAGGAACCCAGCTCGACGTTTGCCTGGACCACCACCTTGCAACTTTGCCCTTGGCAGTCGCTCGATGAGAGCGTGAGGGTTTGATCTATGACATATAAATGCCGAGTATCTGCTACGCCTTGTCTAAAAAGTCGGTATCCACCGGGCGTAACTTCTCGAGGCCATTGAATTTCTTCTTCAGGACGAACGCCATTTGTTGCAGCCATAATCTCGAACATAAAGGCCGCCGCGAGCTTTTTTAAAGCCACTTCGAAATTATGCCCCGGCAAAATCAAGTCAAATTTTTGCAGAAAATCCGAAAAATCTGCTTGCGAAGAGGGCGCAAGAACAACTTGTTGATTTTTGAAAATCTGTAATTGCCGGCCATTTCCGTGGTCGTGAGCCCGCAGAAAATCCGTATTCCACGTCAAGAAATTCCGTTGCTCTTCCGAACCTTCAAACACACCCGAACTGCTGGACGAGCTGGAAGAACTGGAGGATGACGAACTCGAATTGGTATCGTCCGATTTACAGGCCGCCAAACTGATCAACAAGAAAAACGGCAGCCAAACTTTGTAAAGCTGCATGACGAAGCTCCCTATGCCGCCCTGAGGCGGTCATTCATTATTCTTAACCCGCCATCAGAGAACACACTCTCGGGAGAGATACCCAATCTCTTTGAATCACAGAGCGGGTACCAGGTTAACTTACCTCAATTTGTTTAACGACCGACAATAGGATGCAGGGCTTGTGATACCTATCACAAGCCCATTGAGATAATGGTTTTATACAGCGGGAATAACAGAGACTGGCAGCGATTTAAATCCGGGCGTTTTGCTGTGGGGGTCGACATGATTGCTGATCAGAACGTTGGCTTCCGGATAATACGTCATTAAATTGCCCGGCCTTATCTCGAAAGGTTTTACCTTAACGCCGGACATCTTCCCTACTGGTGTGACCAAATCCACTTTTTGATCTGGTTTCCAACCCTGTCTGGCCATATCAGTCGGATTCATCAACACCACCCAACGATCCGTTTGCTCACGATAAGTATCGTATTCATGATAAATAATCGAATTAAACTGCCCTTCACTGCGTACGCTCGTCAAATAAAACACCCCTTCCTCACGCACCGGCAGTGGATGCGCAAAAAAATGGCTTTTTTTATCCGGAGTATTGAATACCGGCGTATGCAGAGTGCGCCCTTCGATATGGAATTCTTCCTTGCTTTGATCGATATCGGTAATTTTGCCAAAGCCGGGAATAACATCGCCGATCATTTTGCGGATTTTCTCGTGGCTGCGGAAGATAGAAAAATCCAGACGTGCGCGATCAATCAATAATTCACCCAGACGACAAATCAATTCCACTTCCGATCGCAACTGGGCAAATCGGTTGATGCCGCCATCGCTTAAGCGCACAAAATTAAACATGGATTCCTGGGTCGTGCCCTGCTGCTCTTCATCGCGCGCGCGTACCGGGAATATCACCACTTCCCGATCCACGCCGTGCACATGGCTCATATTGATGGTGGGATTAAAAAAACACTTGAATGGAATTTTATTCAGCGCTTCGGTGGCAAATGCTGTATTAGGATTGGACGCCAATAAATTTCCGCCCAACATTACGGCAACATCAATTTCCTGACTGGCTGCAGCGTGCATACACGCCATGGTATCCAGACCGCGCTGTTTTGGCAGAGTGTGACCAAGCGTCTGTTCCAATTTTACTTCAATGGCTTTTTTCAGCTCTGGCGTAAAACCCATGGAGCCAGTACCCTGGATATTGCTGTGGCCGCGCAACGGCAATAAACCGGCCCCCGGTTTGCCAATCATGCCGCGCAACAATGCCAGGCTTACCAGTGCTTGAATCGTATGGACACCGTGAGTGTGGTGCGTCAGTCCCATGCTCCAGGTAAAAATGCAATTTTGCGAGCGGCAATAAATATCGGCGATTTTTTCGATGATTTTGCGCTCCACACCGGAACTGCGCTCAATTTCCTCCCAACTGAATTGAGAAAGCGTTTGGGCAAATCCATAAAATCCCGCGGTGTGATTTTCAATAAATTCTCCACTTTGCCCGCCCTGCTCCAATACCGCTTTGGCAACGCCTTGAATAAACGCCAAATCGCCACCTAAATGTGGCTGCACATATTCCGATGCGATTTTTTCGCCACCCTTCATCATAGAGCGCCAATCGCTCGGCGAAGCAAATCTCACCATTCCCGGTTCTTTAGCCGGATTGACCACTACTACCGTACCGCCGCGGCGGCGCAGGTGAATCAGGGTTTTGACAAAACGGGGATGGTTGGAGGCCGGATTAGCACCGAAGACAAAAATTAAATCGGCTTTTTCGATATCACCATACTGAACCGTTGCTGTGCCCGTACCAATGGTATCACCAAGTGCAACACCAGAAGCCTGGTGACAGTAATAACTGCAATTATTGACGTTATTGGTGCCGTATAACCGCGCCAGCAGCTGCAATAAAAATGCGGCCTCATTGGAACTGCGGCCTGAAGCGTAAAAGAAACTGCGCTCCGGCGAGGTTTTGCGCAAACGGTCAGCGCAAATCTGCAGTGCTTCATCGTAATCCATCGGTCGGTAATGGGAATCACCAGCAGCCTTATAAAGCGGCATGGTCAAACGACCGAGATCTTCCAGTTGTTTACCACTGAGTTGCGAGAGGTCCGCAATGGATTTTTGCAAAAACAACGGCACAGGGATGGCAGGCCGTATATCGCTCAAATGGGCCTGAATATTTTTATTGCAGATTTCAATACCGTGCCGCGCCTCGTTCCAAAATCCACCATTTTGCCCACCGGTGCCAAAGGCACAGGCCTTACAGGCATTCTTCGAACGCAGCGTTTGCAAGAGTTTAAAAGGGCCAATACGCGAGCTGTAACGCAGTACACTGCGAACCGCCTTCCAACCACCACCGACAACCATAAAACCTCCGAATGAACCTCTCCTAAGACTAGCCGAAATTCCCCTGCGGCTCTATCCGTCAAATCACTTATGGAAATTTGACCAGCAAAAGATTATGACGTTTGTCATGCTGAAGTCATGACAGGCGTGCATGGTGGCTGGTGCTGTCTTTGTGCGACATTTTCACCATCGGAAAAGGTGTGTGAATATGATGGACAGCAAGGCACTATTGCAGCAGTTGCGTTTAGACAATAGCAGCAACACAGCCCAAAAAAGTCCCAGGCTTTGGCCGGTTGCCATAGGTAGTGTTCTAGCCGGCACGCTGGCTTGGCAGGTTCTAACGTCAAGCACGCAAAATCCATCTGTAGACGCTCTCGATAACGTCAGCTCAATTACCGCTCCCCCCGAATCCAATCATTCGAATACAACAAGCCATATTCTCAACGCTTCCGGTTATATCACTGCACGCCAGATCGCCACTGTATCTGCACAGGTCATGGGCTTGCTTGTCAGCGTTGATGTCGAAGAAGGCATGTCCGTTGAAAAGGGACAGGTTCTCGCCCGCATCGACGATTCCCAGGCGCGTATTGCATTCGATCTGGCCAAAACCAGAGTTGCAACTCAGGAGTCAGTTCTTGATGGCTTGCGTATTGAATATGCGGATGCTGTGCGAGAACTGCAGCGTCTGGAAAATCTTAAAAACTTTTCCAGTGAATCCCAACTCACCCGCGCACAAACTCATGCAGCAAAATTAAGAAATTCGATTCGTCGCGCAGAAACAGAATTAACAGCGACACATTTTCAAGTCGCGCAACAGCAAAGCCTCCTGCACGATTATGTAATCCGAGCGCCATTTGCTGGAATCATTACAGGGAAAAATGCCCAGGCAGGAGAAATCATTGCGCCGAGTTCCGCCGGGGGCGGATTTACCCGTACGGGCATATGCACCATCGTCGATATGGATTCTCTGGAAATTCAGGTCGACGTCAATGAGGCCTACATCGGCCGCGTATATCAAGGACAACCCGTAGCGGCGGTTCTCGATGCGTATCCCGATTGGAAAATTCCCGCACGCGTCATCACCCTTATTCCCACCGCGGATCGCGCTAAAGCCACTGTGCGCGTGCGCATTCGCATACTGGAAAAAAGCTCCAAGATCCTGCCTGAGATGGGCGTAAAAGTCAGTTTTTTAGCCGGAGGAACCGAACAATGAATGATGATCTGTTTAGATTACACAACGTTCATAAAGAATTTAGCCGGGGTAAACAAAAGATCACTATTCTTGACAACCTTTGCTTGCATATAAAGCGAGGCGAATTTATTACCATTATGGGTCCTTCCGGGTCCGGAAAAACCACCCTGCTCAATATGCTCGGTGGGATCGACAAACCGACACATGGGCAGCTCTTTTTTCAACACACGGATATTGCGCAATTTAGTGAAAGCCAGCTGGCCAAATTGCGGGCCGACCACGTGGGTTTTATTTTTCAGTTTTACAACCTTATGCCCATGCTATCCGCCGAGCGCAATGTGGAATTGCCATTGTTGTTAAAAAATCTGAGCCGCGCGGAGCGCAAAAAACGGGTAAATGCGGCTTTGACATTGGTCGGATTGCAAGAGCGGGCCAAGCATTATCCACGTGAATTATCCGGTGGCCAGCAACAGCGGGTTGCAATTGCCCGCGCCATAGTGACGGATCCGGATATTGTTTTGTGCGATGAACCGACTGGCGACCTGGATCGCACCACTGCGACGCAAATTATGGAAATGCTGCAAACACTGAATCGCGAATTTAATAAAACCATCATCATGGTGACGCACGATCCAGAAGCGGCGAAATATTCCAGCCGCCAGCTGCACCTCGATAAAGGCATATTTACAGATCTGGAGACAGCAGCATGATTAACCTTTATCTGATCGTTAAAAATCTGACGCGCGATAAACCGCGTTTGCTGCTAAACAGCTTTGCCATTCTGGTCGCCTTTTTTCTCTTCGGCGTATTAGGCAGTGTTAACAAAGCCCTGCACGCCGGGGTAGAGCTATCTGCAGATAATCGGCTGGTAGTGGTCAATAAAATCAGCTTTACCCAGCCTCTTCCACTTGGCCACGTAGAAAAAATCCGCGCACTTGACGGTGTAAAACTGGCAACCCATGCAAATTGGTTCGGCGCTTATGCACAGGGTTCACAAACCTATTTCGCTGGGTTTGCGGTCGACCCGGAAACCTATCTGGAGGTCCATGCCGATTCTTTCTTGGTAGATACCACGCAAAAACGTGCATGGCAGCGTAACCGCCAGGGCGTTCTGATAGGCGAAAAACTGGCACAGACTTTCGCCTGGAATATTGGCGACCGAATTCCTATATCGTCCAATATTTTTTATAAAGCGGATGGATCCCAGGTTTGGGACATGGTGGTGGAGGGCATTTTCACCGGAGCTGACTTACAAACCGATACGAACTTTCTGCTATTCCATTACCAATATTTTATAGAGACCCAAACCTTCGGCAGTGATTGGATCGGCTGGGTCGTTCTGACGACCGTTGATCCTGCTCTTAATGAAGACATCATCAATAAAATCGATGATCAGTTTGCCAACTCCTTTTATGAAACTGAAACCACGAGCGAGAGGCAGTTCAACAAAGCGTTTCTGCAACAATTTGGCAATATCGGCTTTATCGTCACCTCCGTAGTTGCCGCCGCCTTCTTCACCCTGCTTTTGATCGTTGGCAATTCAATGGCGCTTGCGGTTCGCGAACGCACTCAGGAAATCGCTGTTTATAAAACATTAGGATTTTCCGCGCAAAAAATTTTCAGCCTTGTACTGTCAGAATCTGTACTGCTCGCTGCCTTGGGCGGATTCGCTGGTTTGGCATTAGCGCATATGTTTGTCGGCGGCATGAGTCAATCACCACAAATCCGCGCCATTTTCCCTGGGCTATCACTAAGCAGAAGTATTTTTTTGCAAGCCGTTTTTTACATGATCGCATTGGGATTCATTACGGGATTTGTTCCTGCTTACCGCGCCATGCAATTGAATATCGTTAACGGACTGACCAGGAGGTAAAAATGTTTGCCATAATTTTGCTGAATCTCCGCACTATTCCTCTGCGTTTTTGGATGTCGCTGGCAAGTGTTACGGCAATTGCCGTAGTCGTCGCGGTACTGCTCTCCTTTCTTGCCATGGCTAATGGATTCCGCACCACGCTCGAAGGTTCAGGCTCAGATGATTTTGCCATGATGTTACGCTCCGGCTCGCAAGCGGAACTGACCAGCGTCTTAACTCGAGACCAGGTCAACATTATTGCAGAGTCCGCAGGAATTGCTCGTGATCACAAAGGAGCACTGATCTCTGCCGAGCTGTATTTGACAGTGGATGCCAAGCAACGCAATTCACAATCCAAGGTCAATTTACCATTTCGAGGACTCGACGAACGAGGACTCGAATTGCGCCCCAATATTCACCTTAAAGCCGGCCGCATGTTTGAACCAGGGAAAAATGAAATTGTCGTGGGCGAAGCTATTCAGCGCGAATTCGCAGGTTTTGAACTGGGCAATACTGTCAAACTTGGAAATACCGAATGGCAGGTGGTCGGAATATTCAGCGCCCGCGGATCCATATTCGACGGGGAAATTTGGACAGACGTGCGCACTCTGCAAAATCAGTTCAACCGCGGCAACACTTTTCAAATTGTTCGGGCCAAGCTGGTCAATACAGGTGATGTTAATCCAATTCTCAATGCCATTAATGCCGATCAGCGCCTCAACCTGGATGTCAAAACCGAAAAAGCCTTTTACCAAAAGCAATCCCAAGGAATTTCAAATCTTATTTTTTATATCGGCTGGCCGCTTGCCATCACCATGTCGCTCGGCGCCCTGGCTGGTGCGTTGAACACCATGTACAACTCCGTCGCTCAGCGCACTGGCGAAATTGCAACACTGCGCGCAATCGGCTTTTCCGGCTTGCCAATATTCGCTGCCATCCTGCTTGAGTCACTGGTGCTATCTTTTGTCGGCGGAATCATTGGCACGACAATCGCCTTCTTGTTTTTCGATGGGATTTCCGCATCAACCATGGGTAATGGATTTACCCAAATCACATTTCAATTTGAAATGAACGCAAAAGTTTTTATACAAGGAATTATCCTGGCGCTTACTATTGGATTTAGCGGCGGCTTGCATCCAGCATTTCGCGCAGCTCGCCTACCCGTAAAACAAGCGTTCGCTACAATTCGCTGAGAAAACCGAATCCGACCAACAACCTTTACGCTGGATATATTTGTAAAAATAAATATGTTATACATTTAATTACCCCCACCACATTATCATCAGGAGATGAAAATGCTGCGTAAACCTCCGGGAGTCAAAAATTTTTGTTTACCATTTAATTTTCTTATTTTTCTCTTTATTACCAGTCTTTACACCCCCATCAGCCACGCGAAGCATATTACAACTGTTCAAAAAGATAATATCGTTTATTTCCTTTATTCAGAACCGAATAAACTGGCGCGCTACCATCTCACCAGCGGAAAGCTGCCCGACATCAGTCTGGATAATGCGCCAACCGCATTAGCAATATATAACGGCATTGCTTATGTCGGATTAAACAGAGACTTATTTGCGATCGATCTTGCCAATGGCAGCAGCCAATTTGTGCATAATTTTCCCTACACTATTACAGATATCGGCATTCTCGGCGGATTTATTTACATCAAGGAAAAAAGCTCAAGATCCTTCCACTATCTGGATATTGCTTCTCTAACCCTGGTCGGCACCACGAATACTTTTGATGCCGGCCCACATTTCGTTGTTTCACCTGATCTAAATGCGATCTTTTCCCGCGATCCAGACGTTTTCTGTCCCGACATTTATAAATTCAGCCTGAATAATTCAGGCTCGGTGGATTCAATCTTAGACTCTCCCTACAGCGCAGAGTATCCAATTGGTAGCAGGCTTTACCTTAACGCCTCGCAAACAAGGTTAATTGAGGATAACGGAATTGTTTACCACACCTCTGATCTGACCTATGCGGGCAGCCTGGGAGGTAGCTTTGAAGCATTGACATTCGTTGGAGATAACCCCGTTGTTGCTCGAGCCGGGCAACTTGAACTATTCAGCGACACATTCTTGTCATTGGGGTCCATTTCCATCAATCAGACCCCGCAGTATTTGGCAAGCTTGGACAATACCATTACCGCGTTTTTCATTGGTGATGCGGATTATTCCTGCAGAACCTTTGACCTATCTGATTTTGTCCTACCGGAACCAGGCCAGCCAGCAGATCCAAATACTACGAACTACACACCGGAATTTATTGAAACGGATGGGGAGGATCTGATTTATCTTGTGGATGAACAAACCCAGAGTATTTTCCGTTGGTCTGTCAGCCAAAGCAAATACCTGGAAAGTTGGTGGCTGGGAAATGCGCCCACCTGGGTGACCTATTCATTAGCGCATGAACGTTTGTATATCGCTTATCAAGACGGACGCATTACCTTTTTTGATGTCACCGACCCAAACGCCGTCGAAACGCATTTTTCTACCTTAGCGGCAGCTTCTACTGGCCTGCTCGCCGTTGGCAACTTTCTCTTTGCAGCCGATGATTCCGGGTTTTGGAATGCTCAATATCTTTTTGATGCGCAGGGTACTATTACTGTCCATTTCTCACAGCGCCCCAGCGGAACGGCATTTGTTTTCAATCCAGAACTTAATCGCATCTATCACTACCGGGTAGGACTACCGGTCAGCGATATCGACTGGGGGGAGGTTAATCAGGTCACGGGGCAATGGGGCCAAACAGGAGAATCGCCCTATCATGGCAATCAACTACAGATCGTTGCGCCTCTGCGGGTCATAAACAATGGCAACTACCTATTAAACGGTGCCGGACAGGTACTTAATGCTCAGTCGCTCCGCATAGTGGAAACTCTTTCCTCTACAATCAGTGATGCCGCATCGATTAGTGGTCGACTGGTAACGATCGATTCTTCGGGCACACAATTGCAATTTTGGAATAATGATTTCGAATTAATTAATTCATATGATCTGAACGACACCTCAAACGTCCGCATCTTCGCAATCAATGATGATTTAGTGCTGGTTAAACAGACTGCACAAGGACCTCAAATCATTGCATTTGATTTGGATGATTTATCCGACTCAGACTTCGACATAGTCAATGATTTTCTGGACAACTGCCCGGACATTGCTAATCCGGATCAAGCCGACTTCGATCAGGATGGCATAGGCGACAGTTGTGATACCGATGCAGATAACGACCAAATCAGCAACGTAATTGAACTACAAGTCGGTTTGAATCCCTTAGATCCAACCGACGCTGATTTGGATCTGGACGGCGACGGGGTCTCCAATCGTATTGAAGCCATTCTTGGTTTTTTGCTGGACAACCCTGACGACAGGCCTACAGCGCTAACTCATTATGTCGAGGACTTTGAATCCGGCACCGGTTGGTTCAATCTGGGGCAGGAAGAGAATCGCTGGTCTCTGTCTTCGCAAGGCTTCACAGGGAATGGGCTGCGCTCAGGCCCTATCTCCAGCTTGCAACCGCATAGCGATGTTAGCTTTACAGCTCTATTCGAAGAGCACACCTCTCTTAGCTTTCAATTTGTCAGCATCGGCCCGCTCTACTTTGTCAGATACCTTCAGGTGTTAATTGATGGAAATGTAGTCGCAACTTTGGATGGATTTTATTTATGGACAACCAACTTTATTTCGGTTGACGCGGGATTACATACCATCACTTTCCGCTCCAGCGCGCAGCACACGCTTGATTTTGGCAACGACGAATATTTTCTCATCGATAATTTAATCTTGGGAATCGATAGCGACCATGATGGTTTTTTTGACGACGTCGATAACTGTCCTACTTTCTACAACCCCTATCAAAGGGACGCCGACGAAGATGGCATCGGCGATTCCTGCGATCCCTATCCTTATGAACCAGACGAGCCAGCCGATTTGGATGGCGACGGCATTGTTGATTACGAGGATAATTGCCCTGCAAATTCAAATCCCAATCAAGAAGATGTTGATGGTGATGGAATTGGTGATGCGTGCGACGCCATCGACAATCGTCCGCCAGATGCCGACAAGGATAAAATTCCTGATTCCCGAGATAACTGTCCTTTGGTTGCTAACACCGACCAAGCCGATCTTGATCACGACAATATAGGTGACGCGTGTGATGATGATATAGACGGTGATGGGCTAACCAATGATATTGAAGCTCAATTTGAGTTCTTAGATCCGTATAACCCCGAAGATGCAGAACTGGATTACGACAATGATGGCGTCAGCAACATTTTGGAAATTAGAACAGGTAATAATCCATCTGAGCCGGACGAATTTCCATATTTGGATATGACAGTTTTCCTTCCATTGAAGGAAGGTGAATATGCCTACGTCAATGAATTGGTCTATGTCATCAGGGAAATCCGCAAACTCAGCGGTCGCGATGAAACTGCCGTTATCAGTACCGATGGAACATCCGAGCGCTATGAAATACGCGACGACGGCATTTACATGCTAAGCCGGGCGAGCTCCAGTACTTTCCGCGGCTCCCTATATGACAATTTTCTCTATCTCCCGAATCAACTGAAACTAGGTCAGAAAATCACATCCACAGGTATCCAGTCAGACGGTTTTGGTAGCGGCAGCGAATTTGAAATCCGCTTGCAGATCGTGGACTTCGGCAATGTTTCGATAGCAGGAAATACCTATCCAACCGTGACAATCCGTTACGAATATGGCCATCCGTTATTTGGAGTTGGGCGTATACAGGAAGTCACCTTCGCAGCCAACATCGGCTGGTATACCTATGAAGAAATGGAGCTAGACAGTTTCGCGTTTAAGCAGGAGCCAATCGATCCAGCCGAAGAGCTGGAACCCTTATTTGAGGAAGAATCTTCCGAACATGAAGAAATCCAAAATGCCAATACCGCTCAAGCCGGCGCCTTCCCTATCAGCGGATTTTTCCTTTTATTGATGCTGGCAGCAGCACCTCTTTGCAGAAAAAAAGCCGCTTAGTTTTAAAAACCCCGGATTTAAATCCGGGGTCTTTAATTGGCTCCATTTTTCAGACTTCCTGAAAAACATCACCGAATCTCTCACGAATGTTATTGAGTCTGATACGAGGTGCACCAACAAAAAACCCCGGACATATCCGGGGTTTTCGTAAGAACCTAATTAAATCCTCAGCCGATTAAATTGGGCAAAGAATTAACCAGCGAATGGATGGCGTAAGATAATGGTTTCAACTCGGTCTGGGCCGGTTGAAATAATATCTACTGGAGCACCGATCAATTGTTCGAGGCGCTGGATATAACGGCGCGCATTTTCCGGCAAATCTTCCAGTTTTTTAGCGCCTTCAGTTGTTTCTTTCCAGCCCGGCAGAGTTTCATACACCGGCTGCACTTCCTCCCAACCTTCCGCGTCGCACGGAACACCGACCGGATTGCCCGCTTTATCGCGATATTCCACGCAGATTTTCACTTCGTCCATGCCGTCGAGCACGTCGAGTTTGGTCAAACAAATTCCGCTGACGCTATTGATCTGCACAGCGTGGCGCAGAGCAACTGCATCGAACCAACCGGTACGGCGTTTGCGGCCCGTGGTCGCGCCGAACTCGTGACCTTTGGTACCGAGGTGCTCACCAACTTCACAGGACAATTCCGTCGGGAAAGGGCCAGAACCCACACGGGTGGTATAGGCTTTGGTGATACCGAGGACGTAATCCAGATACAGAGGTCCGAAGCCGGTACCTGTGGCAGCACCACCGGCGGTGGTGTTGGAAGAGGTCACGAACGGATAGGTACCGTGGTCAACGTCCAACAAGGAACCTTGAGCGCCTTCGAACATGATATGTTCACCCGCAGCGCGCGCTGCGTGGAGAATGCAGGAGACATCCGCAATCATCGGACGCAGTTGCTCGCCCAATACCAGGGATTGCTGCAACACAGTGTCGTAATCGAGGGGTTCGGCCTTGTAATAATTCGCCAGAACGAAATTGTGGTAGTCCATCACTTCGCGCAGCTTGCTGGCAAAACGCTCTTTGTCCAATAGGTCGCCGAGACGCAAGCTGCGGCGCGCGACTTTATCTTCATAGGCAGGACCGATACCACGACCAGTAGTACCAATCTTGGCGTCGCCGCGCGCTTTTTCACGCGCCTGGTCCAACGCCGAGTGGAACGGCAGAATCAACGGGCAAGCGGGCGACAGGCGCAGGCGCTCGCGCACCGGCACACCTTGTGATTCCAGCTCGCGGATCTCCTTCATCAATGCATCGGGCGCGAGCACCACGCCGTTGCCGATCAGGCAGAGCACGCCCTCGTGCAGGATGCCGGAAGGGATCAAGTGCAAAACCGTCTTTTTACCCTCGATAACCAGAGTGTGTCCGGCGTTGTGACCGCCTTGAAAACGCACTACATACTTCACCTGTTCCGTCAGCAAGTCGACGATTTTTCCTTTCCCCTCGTCACCCCATTGAGTGCCCAAAACAACAACGTTCTTACCCATGAGTAAGTGCTCTCGCGATAAATTCAATAAATTAAGGTGGATTAATCAATTAACTGGATAGGTCTACCGAACTACTACAGCGGCTTAACCTGAAACTGTCCTTCTTCCTCAACCAGGATGCGGTTGCACAATTGATGGCTTTCCGGTTGCGACTGGCCAACCAACCCAACAACAACTCGCTCCCCCTGACTGCGCAAAGCTTGAACCGACTGCCAAAAATCCGGCCGGGAGGATTGCGGTGCATAAATACCGGGCGTGATATCCAAACCAAATCGACCCACACGACTGAGGGCGATCAGGTCAGCGGTGAAGCCGGTGGCGCAACGTGAACGGCCAAATACTTCACCGATACGATCATAACGGCCACCCCGGCCAATCGCTGCGCCTTTGCCCGGTACGAAGGCGGCGAATACGATTCCCGTCAGATAGTGGTACCCCGTCAGCTCGCTCAAGTCAAAATAAAGCTGAGCCTCCGGGTAGCGCTGCTGCACAGTGTCCGCGACGGCTTCCAGTTCATCCAGCGCTGAGAAAAGTTCGGCTGGTGCATTGGCAAAGACTTTACGGGCCACCGCCAGCACATTCTTTGCCCCAGCCAGCCGCGGCAACTCGGACAACCAGCCCGCCGCTTGCGGATCTGATACATGCGCCGCAATCCAGGCCTGAATATCAGTAATAGACTTGCCCTGGAGCAAATTGAAGAAGGTGTCCTCTTGCTCTGGAGTCAGGCCAGCGGCCTTGGCCAGAGCGCGGTAGATACCGACGTGCCCCAGATCCAGGCAGACATTGTCCACCTGGGCATGAGCAAAGGTGGCGAGCAGCAGAGATATCACCTCAGCGTCCGCTTCCAGCCCTTTCTCGCCGTACAGCTCGACACCCACATGAATCGGACTGCGCGTGTCCAAGGCGCTGGGCATCTGCGCTTTGATGACATGACCGGCGTAACAAAGCCGGTTGACGCCACTGCGCTTCAAGCTGTGGGCGTCAATACGGGCAATTTGAGGAGTCATGTCAGCGCGGATACCCATGCTGCGGCCGGACAGTTGATCTGTCACCTTGAAAGTCAGCAGATCAATATCCTTGCCTAAGCCAACCAAGAGGGAATCCGTAAATTCCACCATCGGGGGTATTACTAGGTCGTATCCCCACCGATGGAAGAGATCGAGAAGACTGCGGCGCAAATGTTCAACTTGCTGCGCTTCGGGCGGCAAAATCTCTTCGATGCCGTCGGGCAGCATCCATCGTTCCACTGGCGTCATTTCGAAGCCTATTTCATTGTTCAAAGACTGCGTTGTGCAAAACCGTCACAGAAGGCTGGCCGGACTAATCCGATGGGCATTTTCATAACCTGCGACCCAAAGCCGTCGCAAATCAGCACCCTCCGGATGTTCCGGTGGCTGGGGTTCGACTAAAGCCTGGGTAAATCAGGTCAACAGAGTCAACACGGCTAGGCCGAGCAGCATGCTCGCCAGCCCAAAAGCACGCAGCTGCTGGTCTTTAACCGTCGCTATGGACGTTACCAGTTTGCGCCAGCGCGCCGGGTGTATGAAAGGTGCCATACCTTCAATGATCAATAACAAGCACAAGGCCTGGACTAAACTTTCCCACATACTTCAGCCTGTGAGTAGACGACATAAAAAAACCGGGGTTGACCCGGCTGCGGAATTTTACCACCGTTTACCCCGGACGAAAAAGCTCGCTCCGGGGTAATGCGCAAATAATGCGCACCGTTGCTCAAAGAATAGTTTATTTTTTGTTCAGCGCATTGAAATAACGGAAGAAGTCGCTCTTCGGATCGAGCAGGATCAGATCCTCACGCCCGGAGAAGGTTTCCTTATACGCATTCAATGAGCGGATAAATGAATAAAATTCAGGGCTTTGGCCAAACGCTTCCGCATAAATGGAAGCCGCGCGAGCATCCCCCTCACCGCGAATTTTTTCCGCCTGACTGTAGGCATTGGCCTCGATGACCACACGCTGGCGATCGGCCTCAGCGCGGATGATTTCCGCCTGTTCGTTACCTATGGCGCGGTGCTCTTTGGCCTCTCTCTCCCGCTCGGCGCTCATCCGTTTGTAGACCTGCTCGCTGACTTCGTCGGGCAGATCGATCTTCTTGACCCGCACGTCGACCACTTCGACGCCCATGGATTCGACCATGATTCTGTTGAGGCTCGCACGCAGGTCGACCATCAATTGGTCGCGCTCACCACTGACCACTTCCTGCAGAGAACGGGTGGCGAATTCGTTGCGCAGACCTTCATTGATGCGCTGCGACAGCAGTCGCTCGGCACGCTCCTGATCACCGCTGGTCGCAGTGTAGTAGCGGGTTACGTCGACAATGCGCCATTTTGCGTAGGAATCGACCTGGGTACTTTTCTTCTCAACCGTCAGAAACCGCTCGGCGCGTGCTTCCAAGGTAAGAATACGGCCATCAAAGCGGCGCACCTGATCGACAAAGGGAATTTTCCAATGCAGACCTGTGCTGACATCCGGGTTAACCACCTTACCCAAACGCAACAGAACGGCACGTTCGATTTCTGTGATGATATAAACCGATTGCGCGCCCAGCAGTATGACGACCACCAGGGCGACAAGGCTAAACATAGCTCGCGGTGTCATTAGCGGCCCTCCCGACGACGCAAATTATTGGACTGGCTTTCAGCCTGCAGACGCTCCACAACCCGCGCTGCCAATTCATCCAGCTCACTGCCGCTGGTTACCGGAGTGGCGCGAACAGTCGTACGCGGACGGTTTTCCATCAATTTATCCAGCGGCAAATACATCAGGTTATTTCCACCTTCCACATCAACAAGGATTTTTGAGGAATTGCTGAGCACTTCCTGCATCATTTCGAGATACAGACGTTCGCGTGTCACTTCAGGCGCTTTGCGGTATTCCGTCAGCAGCGATTTGAAACGCGCAGCCTCACCTTCCGCCCGGGCGATCACCTGATCGCGATAACCGCTCGCCTCTTCCACCATCCGCTGCGCGCGACCGCGTGCGCGGGGGATAACGTCGTTGGCATAGGCTTGTGCTTCGTTTTTGTAACGCTCTTCGTCTTCGCGTGCTTTGATCACATCGTCAAATGCCCACTGCACTTCTTTCGGCGGGTTGGTGTCTTCGATGTTGACCTTTTGTACGTTGATACCGGTCGTGTATGCGTCGAGATAGGACTGCAAACGCTCTTCGACTTCCACCGCAATGCGGCTTCGACCTTCAGTCAAAACCTCGTGCATCACCGTGGAGCCCACTACGTGACGCAACGCGGAGTAAGACGCTTGCTGCAAACTCATTTCGGGATTTTTGGTGTTCAACACAAAATCCCGCGCACTATCGATACTGAATTGCACGGACAGTTTGATATCGACGATGTTGAGGTCTTTCGTCAGCATTTGCTCCTTGGTACTCCAGGTGCGTACTTGCGTGACGTTTTCCGTAAATACTTTGTCGATAAAAGGCGGGTTCCAGCGGAAACCTGGGCCGCGCGTTTCTTTATATTCACCAAAGCGCAGTACAACCGCCCGCTCCTGCTCGTTGACGATGCCAATACCTTTAATGAAATAAAGAACCGCCAGCACGGCAATAACGACGACTATAACCGTCGATCCGGATGATCCGCCGCTGCCGCTGCGCGATCCACCGCCAGAACCGCCACCGCCACGCAAAAAACGGCCAAAGGTTTTACGAAGAAATTCATCGAGATCCGGCGGGCCGTCATTTTTCCCGCCGCTATTGCGATTACGATTCCCCCAGGGATCGTTGTTGTTATTACCCGGTTCGTTCCAGGCCATAGGATTGCTCCGTTAAGGACTTCGAGTGAGTGAAAACAGGCTAAAGGAATAAAAAAGCTGGCATTTTAAGGTATGTGATCTAGCAAAAACACCGCTAAATCATGGAGCTGCTTTGGACAACTGCAATCAGGCAGCGTTTATCAACCATTCCAAGTCGCTGCGTGAAACAGTTTCCGCGGCAAGAATTCGATTGAGATCCATTTCCGGTAGACGTAACAACAAAACACATCCGCCATCATCCTGATAATGTTCCTCCACCACGGCGTTGGCGTTGTGGAACTTGGCGCGCAACCTTCCCATTTGACTGGTAAGGCGCACGTGCCCTTCGAACATTTTGTTGCCCAACAGTTCGACGAGTGCCTGGCGCAATTCTTCCAAGCCGATTTTATTTTTTGCCGATACCCAAACAGCGACTGGCCGGCCGTGCTCATCACGATCAATGCGCGGCGGCATGTCTTCGAGCAGATCGGTTTTGTTATACACGTAGAGTTGCGGAATCTGGTCGGCACCAATTTCCGTTAACACTTCATGAACTTGTTCTATATTGCGCTGACGATCTTCTGTGGCCGCATCTATGACGTGCAACAGCAAGTCAGAATTACTGGCTTCTTCCAGGGTCGCGCGAAAGGCTTCAACCAGCTTGTGTGGCAAGTGGCTGATAAAACCTACTGTGTCCGCCAGAATTGCCGCGCCCACCCGCTCGAGTTCAATCCGCCGCATGGTCGGATCCAGAGTGGCGAACAGCTGATCCTGCACGTACACGTCCGCGGTCGTTATCGCGTTAAAGAGCGTGGATTTTCCTGCGTTGGTATAACCCACCAGCGAAACCGTAGGAATCTCGGCGCGGGTGCGCGCTCGACGCCCTTGATCGCGCTGGCGACGCACTTTCTCAAGGCGTTTTTCAATGGTTTTAATGCGCGCACGCAACAAACGACGGTCGGTTTCGAGCTGAGTTTCACCAGGACCGCGCAGACCAATACCACCCTTTTGCCGCTCCAAGTGCGTCCAACCGCGAATCAAACGGGTGGACATATGGTGCAACTGGGCCAGCTCCACCTGGAGCTTACCTTCATGGGTGCGGGCGCGCTGAGCAAAGATGTCGAGAATCAGCCCGGTCCTGTCGAGAACACGGCACTTCAATTCTTTTTCCAGATTGCGTTCCTGGCTGGGGGACAAAACGTGGTTGAAAATCACCAGTTCGGCCTTGTGCTCTGCAACGAGCTGTTTCAGCTCTTCGAGTTTGCCAGTACCTATAAAGAATTTAGCGTTGGGTGCCGCACGGGCACCCGTCAGAAAGGCGACAGGATCACCCCCTGCCGAAAGGACAAGTTCTTCAAACTCACGCGGATCGTCGGCTTCGTCCGATTGCGTCAACTCCAAGTGAACCAAAACAGCAAGTTCACCGGAGGCGGGGCGATCAAAAAACAATCTTTACCTCTTTACGCTTCAATCTCGCCGTCATCGCTGCCACCAGCCGCATCAGGGTTCAACATAGGCACCCGAACTGGACGTGATGGAACAACGGTGGAGATTGCATGTTTGTAAACCATTTGGCTTACGGTGTTTTTCAACAACACAACAAACTGGTCGAAAGATTCAACTTGCCCCTGCAATTTAATTCCGTTGACCAAATAGATGGAAACAGGGATACGTTCTTTGCGCAAAACATTCAAATAAGGGTCTTGTAAGCTGTGCCCTTTTGACATGGTGATTCTCCTAGTCAGGATTAATTTGGATTATTTAAGCGCATTCCACGCTGGCTCGAATCGCCCATACCATCGGCCCATTTACCATCGGAAGAACGGTAGTAAGCAAGTCAGGCGCTTCACAGACACAAAAGAACACCCCAAAGTTCAGGGGAGCCGCCATTATATGGTTGTTTGCTCCACAATATTCAAGGTTTTCCGCAAAATTTCATCATTTGCGAGAGCCTTGCCAGCGTCGTCAAGCGTGTTTATCCAGCTCAAAGCGTGCCAACCTCGCAGCCAAGTCAACTGGCGTTTTGCCAATTGACGTGTGGCGGCTATACCCTGCTCCCGCATTTCGCTGGCGCTGATCTCACCCTTGAGATATTGCCAGACCTGCCGGTATCCCACCGCCCGTATGGATGGCATGTCTTCGTGCAAGTCACCGCGACGAAACAGTGCTTCCACCTCTTCAATAAAGCCGATGCGGAGCATTTTGTCGAATCGTTCTGCAATGCGCCGGTGGAGCACGCTGCGCTCTTGTGGTGCAACAGCGACTTGAATCCAGCGATAAGAATCCAATAACCCCTGCCCTTCAGCCGCTTGCCATTCACTCATAGGTTTGCCAGAAATTCGATAGACCTCGAGTGCGCGACTGATTCGCTGAGAGTGATTGGGGTGTAATCGGGCAGCGCACTCGGGGTCTATCTCGGCGAGCTGCGCATGCATAGCCGGCCAGCCCGACTTTGCCGCTTCCTGTTCGATCTGCGCGCGAATTTTTGGATCGGACGGCGGCATGGGGGACAAACCCTCCAGCAGCGCTTTGAAATACAACATGGTGCCGCCCACCAACAGGGGGATTCGTCCTGCAGCGACGATTTCCTCCATAGCTGCACTTGCGTCGCGCACGAATTCCGCCGCCGAATAGGCTTCCGCCGGATCGCGGATATCGATTAGCCGATGCGGCGCGCGCCGCAACTCCTCCGCCGACGGCTTGGCCGTACCTATATCCATACCGCGGTAGATCAACGCGGAATCCACGCTGATGATGTCCGCTCCCAAGTGTTCGTGTAACGCAATCGCCAAATCGGTTTTGCCGGCGGCGGTGGGGCCCATCAGAGCAATAGCAAGCGGTTTCATTACTGCCCACGCATAAACAGGCTGTCCAGCTGACCCAGCGACAGCTGCACCCAAGTCGGTCGACCGTGATTACACTGCCCGCTGCGCGCGGTAGATTCCATATCGCGCAACAGAGCGTTCATCTCCGGGATGGTCAGTTTGCGGTTGGCGCGCACGCTGCCGTGACAAGCCATAGTACCGAGCACGCTGTTCATTTCCGATTTGATGCGCTGGCTCTGGCCGTGCTCGATCAAATCCGCCAGCACATCGCGCACTAGCGTCTCGACATCAGCGCGGTTGAGCAGCACGGGAACCTGGCGCACCAGCAAACTTTCCGGCCCCGCCCGCTCGATCACAAATCCCAGCTGGGTGAAGACATCGATATTGTTTTCGGCATAGTTGGCCTCCCGCTCACTGACGGCCATGGAGCGCGGTACCAATAACGGCTGCGACTGGACACCATTCTGGTCGTACTGGCATTTCATGCGCTCATAGGTAATGCGCTCGTGCGCCGCGTGCATATCGACCAGCACCAAACCATGGGCATTTTCCGCCAGGATATAGATGCCTTTGAGCTGCGCTATGGCAAAACCGAGGGGCGGAATCTGCTCCTCAGCGGACTCAGGTTCTTCACGCGGGACAAGGCTCGGGCGGGGAGTGATCAAGCTCTGATACGTCTGAATTTGCTCAGCGACATCAAAATTGAAACTGGGGCGCGCCGGCGCAGGTTCATGCCGGTCATAGCTGAAGCGGAAAGGCGCCTGTACTGGAGCGGGCGTGTCTGCAACTGCAGTTAATTTCGCCACGGGAGCGCTCGTGCTAACCGTGTCCGGGCGGACATCCGCCAGCGCTTTGTGCAACCAGCTGAACAGGAAATCGTGTACCAAACGCGAATCGCGGAAACGCACTTCGTGTTTGGTTGGATGAACGTTTACGTCCACCGCCGCCGGGTCGAGACTGAGAAACAACACATAAGCGGGATGACGGCCGTGATAGAGCACATCCTGATACGCCTGACGCACCGCATGAGTCACCAATTTGTCGCGAATCGCGCGCGAATTGACGTAAAAATGCTGCAAATCAGCCTGACTTCGCGAGAAGGTCGGCAGCGCCACCCAGCCCCACAAATGCAAACCGGCGCGCTCAAAATCCACGTAAATCGCGTTTTCCATAAACGCCGGACCGCAGATCTGCGCCGCGCGGCGCTGTTGTTCTACGGTTTCCAATGCTGGCCGCCAGGAGTGTACAACTCGCCCATTATTTTTCAGGCTGAATCCGGCGCGGAAATTAACCAGAGCCAAGCGCTTCACCACCTCTTCAATACGCGCATATTCGGTCGTTTCGGTGCGCAAGAACTTGCGCCGGGCGGGCGTATTGAAAAACAAATCGCGCACTTCGACAGTGGTGCCGCAAGGATGGGCTGCAGGGCTGATCTCGGCTTCCATATCACGGCCTTCGACCTTTACCGACCAGGCGCAGTCCTGCTCCGCAGTGCGGCTGATCAATTCCAGGCGCGAAACGGAACTGATACTCGCCAAAGCCTCGCCGCGAAATCCGAGCGTGGCCACGGCTTCGAGATCATCCAAATCGCGGATTTTGCTGGTGGCGTGGCGGGACAACGCCAGTGGCAGATCCTCTTTCGCGATTCCGCCGCCGTTGTCGCGCACGCGCATCAGTTTGACGCCGCCGCCTTCAATCTCGACATCCAACTGCGTGGCGCCGGCATCGAGACTGTTTTCCATCAGTTCTTTGATAACAGAGGCGGGGCGCTCAACCACTTCCCCTGCGGCGATTTGGTTGGCGAGACGAGGGCTTAACAGTTGGATTCGGGACATAAAACTGATCAGACGGCCGGGTGAAGCGCTTCATTGTCGGCGTCCAAAGAGTCCAGCGCAACCTTAAGCTGCGCCGGGGATACTCATTCAGCCTAGTTGGCACATCAGCTCGACGGAATCACCAGCTTCTGCCCGACGCGAATCACCGCTGAAGGCTCCAACCCGTTGTGCTCCAACAGTTTTGCCAGGCTGATATTGTGACGCTTGGCTATTTCCGACAGGGTATCGCCACTAGCAATGGTGTAATGCTGTTGCTTACCTCCCTGGGATTTAACCCAGGCGATATGAGTACCCGCTGGCGGCACGTCGTAGAAGTAATCCTTGATGCCACGGAATATGGCTTCGGCTAAAGCGCGACGATGGCTGGGCGTGTTTAGTTTTTGCGCTTCCTGCGGATTGGAGATAAAGCCAGTTTCCACCAGGATCGACGGCACATCAGGTGATTTCAGCACCGCAAAACCCGCCTGCTCCACTTGGTTTTTATGGAGCTTGGTAATCTTGCCCATCTCCTTCAAAACCCGGTCGCCAACCTGCAGGCTGTTGGTCAAAGTCGCCGTCATCGAGAGATCCACCAGGACTCCCGCCAATACGTTGTCCACCTCATTCAGGTTTACCCCACCAACACCGCCGATCAAGTCCGCTTCATTCTCCTTTTGCGCCAAAAAGCGCGCGGTTTCACTCGTTGCCCCACTGCGCGACAGAGCAAACACGGAAGCGCCGGCGGCGCTGGGATTTTTAAAGGCGTCGGCGTGGACTGACACAAACAAGTCCGCGCGCAGCTGCCGGGCTTTGTCGCGGCGGTTGCGCAAAGGGATGTAGTAGTCGCCGGTGCGCACCAAGTGAGCTTTATAACCCGGCTCGCGGTTGATCATGTCCACCAATTGCTGACTGATCGCCAGAACAATGGCTTTTTCCTGAATTTTTCCCGGTCCGATTGCGCCCGGATCTTCGCCGCCGTGGCCAGCGTCCACAGCAATAATGATGTCGCGCTTGCCCGGAATCAGATCGTCGAGCGCCTGGGTGACAACCGGTTTTGAACTGGAAGAAGTCGTTGTAGATGGAGAAGCAGTACTGGCGGACGAGGTAGCTGCAGCTTTGCTATCGAACAAATCAATAACCAGACGATCTGCCTTGTCGCCGTGTTTCGGCAGCAAAAAGCTGCGCGGCTGCACGGAACCCCGCAGATCGAGCACCACGCGCACGCCATTGCCACGACTGCCGTAGCGAACCGCGCTGACGGGCGTGCCAGCAAGAGCCGGATCAGCAATACCTTTGGCGACCGCCACATTGTCCACGTCTATAACGACTCGGCTAGGCGAGTCCAGGGTAAACATGTTGTAGGTCACAGGCGCGCTCAAATCGAACACCAGACGCGTACTGTCCGGCGCGCGCCATGCCCGCACACCGTCAATCCGCGCCGGTGCCGCAATAGCCAGCTGAACAAGCAGGCACAACAAAACCCCTGTCACTATGCGCAACATCCGCATACAGCTCCTATGGCTCTGCTTGGGTAGAGTTGGGTTCCATAGCGGATAAATTTGGTCCCATAAAAATCGCTTTAAGAATGGCATGTCCCCGTTCCGTGGATGCTGTAAAAACGGCTAAGCGTCCCGCGCCGCTGGCGCTGAGATCCACCGTCAAATCCGGCCCCGGCAGAACACTCTCCCCCCTTTCCGGCCATTCGACGATGCAAAGATTTTGATCTAAAAAATAGTCTCTTATGCCCATATATTCCAGTTCTTCCGGGCTGCCCAGGCGATAAAGGTCGAAATGGAACACTCCGCGATCGCCTAGCTGGTAGGGTTCCACCAGGGTATAGGTCGGGCTTTTTACCGCCCCTTGATGCCCAAGAGCCTGCAATACACCGCGGGTCAGAGTCGTTTTGCCCGCGCCTAAAGTGCCCTGCAGAAATACCACTGCACCGCCTTTCCCCAATGCCTTGGCTAAACGCCCGCCTAGTTCGACCGTCGCCTGCTCACCCCTCAACTGAAACTGTAGGCTGGCCAGCGTCATGGTTTGAGCAGCTCCCGCACATAGGGAATTAACTCAGAAGCCTGCAGACCGGCCATGCCAGTTTCTTCCACGGCGAGATCGGCGGCGTTGCCGTGCAAGCAAACCGCCAGCCGGGCCGCATCGACCAGCTCCAAACCTTGCGCGATCAAACTGCCGATCAATCCGCTCAAGACATCGCCGGTTCCACCGGTGGCCAGTCCGGGATTGCCGACTTTCGCTACGCTCAGTTGGACGCCATCGAAAATCAGAGTTCCCGCGCCTTTGAGCACCACCACTCCGCCGAAGCGGCTGTGCAGCTCTTGGACGGCATCGATGCGATTTTCCTGCACATCTTGGGTGCTGCACTCCAACAAGCGCGCTGCTTCGCCAGGATGGGGGGTCAATACCCAGCGACAGTGACCGGGCAGAGGAATACGGCGCTGCGCCAGGATATTGAGCGCGTCGGCGTCGAGCACCAGTGGCAGGCCACTATTGAAGGCTTGTTGCAGCAGTTGTTCCGACCAGGGGGTGCGACCCAACCCAGGGCCCACCACTAGTACAGTCGGACGTTCCAGATATGGCTCAAGCTCCTGTCCCGAAGGCACACCGATCACCATCAATTCAGGTCGACGAACCAAGGCTGCCGATACATGCTCAGAACGCGTTGCCAAGCTGACCAAACCCGCTCCCGACAAAGCCGCAGACTCCGCCGCCAGTATGGCTGCGCCGCCATAACCTAGCTCGCCACCAATAACCATCACATGGCCAAACTGACCCTTATGAGCATCCGCCTGGCGCTCCGGCACCAATGAAAGGAGTTGCGGAAGGTCGATACGTTCAGCGACAGGGGCGAGCCCTGCGTAGACTTCGTCCGGTATATCGAGATCGGCAAATGCTATGGTCCCGGTCAAAGCAGGACCGCGACCCGTAAACAGACCAATTTTCTGCCCGATAAAAGTGATGGTGTGATGCGCCCGTACCGCGACACCCAATTCCGCGCCTGTGTTGGCGCATAGTCCGGATGGGATATCCAAGGCAAACACCGGAGCGCCGGAGGCGTTGATCCACCGAATAGCAGCGGCATATTCCGGCCGGACCTCACCGCGCAAACCGGTTCCCAGGAGCGCATCGATCACGACGGCACCTTCCGGCAAATCGTCTTGCGCAGAAAACGCCGCCATAGCAACACCTTCCTGACGGGCGTACTCATAAGCGGCTTTGGCCTCACCTTTCAGCTGGTCCGGCGGACAGATATAAGCAATTTCCACCTGATGCTGTCGCTGGGCCGCCAGTGCCGCAAACACGTAGCCATCGCCCGAGTTGTTACCGGCGCCGCATAACACCCGCCAAGTGCGCGTGTCCGGCCAAAGCACACAGGCGTGCTCAAAGGCCGCCCGCCCTGCGCGCTTCATCAGAACCGTACCGGGAATCCGGAGATCGTGGATGGCGCGACGATCCAATTCACGAGTTTGTTCGCCGCTGTAGAGATTGTTGGTTAAGCTAGAGGCCATGAGTGCGTTCGCGTGAGATGGGCGTAAAAAGCCGCAGGATTGTACAGGAATTTTGCTTTTTTATTTCGTATGACAGACCACACCCTTTTGCAACTCGCCGACAAAATCCGTATCTGGGCAGCGGAATTGGGATTTGCCCAGGTCGGCATCAGCGACACGGATCTGCGCGTCCAGCGCGAGCCTTTGCAGGCTTGGCTGGATAAGGGTTATCAGGGGGATATGACGTGGCTGGCGGACAATCTCGACAAGCGCATTCACCCGGAAGAGCTGATGCCCGGCACCGTGCGAGTCATTTCGGTGCGCATGAATTATCTGCCCGGCGACACCCGCCAGATCCAGATCCTCAAAGATCCGCAAAAAGCCTATATCTCCCGCTACGCCCTCGGACGCGACTACCACAAGCTGGTGCGCAAACGCCTCGCCATGCTCGCAGAAAAGATACGCCAAGCCGCCGAGCCGCTGATGCCGGTCAACCAACGGCCTTTTGTCGATAGCGCGCCCGTCCTGGAACGCCCGCTCGCCGTCAAGGCGGGACTCGGCTGGATCGGCAAACATACCCTGGTGCTCAATCGCGAAGCAGGCAGTTGGTTTTTCCTCGGCGAGATCCTTACCAATATTCCGCTGCCAGTGAACCAAATCCTATCGGACAACCACTGCGGCGAATGCACCGCCTGCCTGAAAGTCTGCCCTACCGATGCCTTTCCCAAACCCTATGAACTGGACGCGCGCCGCTGTATCTCCTATCTGACCATCGAGCACAAGGGCGCGATACCGGAAGAATTCCGCTCCGCCATGGGCAACCGGGTATTCGGCTGCGACGACTGCCAGGCCATCTGCCCCTGGAACAAATACGCCAAGCCGACCGATGAAGCGGATTTCAAACCGCGCCACGGCTTGGCCGACAGTGATCTGCTGCAATTATTTTTGTGGGATGAGACCACCTTTCTGCGCAATACCGAAGGTTCGGCTATTCGGCGGGTTGGCTACGAGCGCTGGCTGCGCAATCTGGCGGTGGGACTCGGCAACGCCCCATCCGATCCGGCGATCATTGAGGCATTAGAACAGCGCCGCAGCGAGGCGACGCCGCTGGTGCAGGAGCATATCGATTGGGCGCTGGAGCGCCAGCGCAATCCCAATCTAAGACGCGCGCGCAAAATCAAACGAGCGCAGAGCGAAACCCCAAATCGACCTGCCGCACCGCCAGCTCAGTAAGTTAGCGTAAAACGGTATTGCGATAGTGCTTTAATTCCGCAATCGAATCGCGAATATCGTCAAGCGCCAGATGGCTGCTTTTTTTGCTGAACCCGGGCACATCCGGATACCAGCGCTTGGTCAGCTCTTTCAGCGTCGACACATCCAGATTGCGGTACATGAAATAGGCTTCCAGGCGCGGCATATAGCGGGCGAGAAAACGCCGGTCCTGACAGATGGAATTGCCGCACATAGGCGACTTGCCCGGCGGCACCCATTCACTCAGAAAGTCGATGGTCGCTTGTTCCGCGGCGCGGGTCGTAATGGTACTGCTGCGCACCCGGTCGAGCAGGCCGGAACCGCCGTGCTGGCGGGTATTCCACTCATCCATGCTGTTCAGCACCGCATCGCACTGGTGAATGGCAAACACCGGGCCTTCGGCGAGGATATTCAAATCGGCATCCGTCACAATGGTGGCGATCTCAATAATAACGTCGCGTTCCGGACTGAGCCCGGTCATTTCCAAATCGATCCAAATCAGGTTGTTGTTATCCGTGGGCATGCGGTGATCTCTTGCTGATATTAGGGGGACGTGACGGATACGGCTTGTAAGGAATATGGCGAAGTACTCTACAATACCGACGCTTTTAAGCGGTCGCGATCAACAAGTGTGGCGGAGATAGCTCAACCGCTCAAGTGACCAACTCATTCCGCAACCAAGGTTTTATTTTGGCTAAACGCAAACTGTCCAAACAACAGACAGAACGAGTACAGAAACGCCGCCAGGCTGGCGGCGACGTGCCGGACTCCACCTTGGCGGATCACCTGCTTGGCCCAGAGCAGGAGGGCTTGGTGCTCAGCCACTACGGCAAACACGCCGACGTGGAAGATGCCAACGGCACCGTGGTGCGCTGCCACCTGCGCGCCAACCTCGGCAACATAGTCGCTGGCGACAAGGTCATCTGGCGCGCTGGCGGTGACGGCGGCGTGGTTACCGCCCTGTTTCCCCGCTCCTCAGAACTCCATCGACCTGACGCCTTCGGCAAACTCAAGCTGGTCGCCGCCAATGTGACTCAGATGGTCATAGTGGTCGCGCCGGAACCCCAGGCACACGCGAATCTGATCGACCGCTATCTGGTGGTGGCAGAAAACCTGGAACTCGAACCACTTCTGCTGGCCAACAAAGCCGATTTGTTGACCGACGACGATCCCCTCGCGCAACTTCTCGCCGACTATCGCGCCCTGGGTTATGCAACATCCGCCATCTCCGCGCGCACCGGTCAGGGTATGGCAGAACTGCGCTCTTTGCTCGCCGGCAAAACCAGCATTTTTGTCGGCCAATCCGGCGTCGGAAAATCTTCGGTGATTCAGTCGCTGCTGCCGCACGAATCCATCAAAGTCGGCGAGCTGTCCGAGCAGGAACTCAAAGGCCGCCATACCACCACCCACGCGCGCCTCTACCATTTTCCGTTTGGCGGGGACTGCATCGACTCTCCCGGTATTCGCGAATTCGGCCTTTGGCATTTGTCCGCGCAACAGGTGGAGCAAGGTTTTCGCGAGTTTCGCCAGCACATACAGAACTGCCGCTTCCGCGATTGCAGCCATAACCAGGAGCCGGGATGCGCCCTGCGCGAAGCGGTCGAAAATGGAACCATCAGCGCCGCGCGCTTCCAAAGCTACCGCCAAATCTTGATCAGCCTCGACTCCGTCGAGATGCGCACTTAACCGTCATTTGAGTCCATCATGAATCGAAATCTGTTTATCGCCCTCCAGCGCCTTGCCCCTCAACATTTGATTTCCCGCGCTGCAGGTCTGCTCGCCAACACCACTAATCCCACCATCAAAAACCAATTTATTGGCTGGTTTGTCGACCGCTACAAAGTCGATATGTCGGAAGCCCTTGAGGAAAACCCGCTGGCCTATCCCAACTTCAACGCGTTCTTTACCCGCGCTTTGAAACCGACAGCGCGTCCAATTGATGGCAATCCTACCTCCGTCGTGTGCCCCGCCGACGGTGCTATCAGCCAGATTGGCCGCATTGAAGCCGGGCGCATTTTCCAGGCCAAAGGCCAGACCTTTAGCGTGCAGGAGTTGTTAGGTGGCAATGCCGAATGGGCGAACCAGTTTGCCGGCGGCAGTTTTGTCACCGTGTATTTGTCGCCGCGGGATTACCACCGCGTGCATATGCCGCTGGACGGCACTCTGACGCATATGACCTATGTGCCCGGCGATCTGTTTTCCGTCAACACAGTCACCGCCGAAGAAGTGCCGCGTCTATTTGCCCGCAATGAGCGGGTGGTGTGTCACTTTGATACAGCGGCAGGTCCAATGGTGGTCGTACTAGTGGGCGCCATGATCGTCGCCAGTATTGAAACCGTGTGGGATGGTGTAGTCGCGCCGCTGCGCCGCCGTGTTCGCACCACCCAATACAGCGGTGCCCAGCCAATTAGTCTGCGAAAGGGGGAGGAAATGGGGCGCTTCCTGCTGGGATCTACCGCAATCGTGCTGTTCCCTGAGGGCGCAGTGCAGTGGGATGAGCGCCTCGACGCCACTCATGTTGTACGAATGGGTGAGGCCATCGGGCAGCTGCAAACGGCCTCGACAAGTTTATAAAGACAGAAAACGGCTTAGCGGAAAGAAGACTGTTGGGCGGCAAAATCAGCCGCCGAACAGAGAGGTAAGACGCGCGCGGTTTTTCAGGAACGATAGGATCTTGCTACCAGACCGGCTCTGCAGGTATTGATCGCGAATGCCGGTGACATCTATGTCAAATGCACCTGGCTCCAAATCCTGCACAATTTCGATCCGTTCAATTTCACTCGGGTGATATTTACCCGAATCCAACTTTGCCTGCTTATCGACGTCGTCCTGCTCCATATCGAGAAAAACCGGCTCGTTGAGCAGGCGCTTGTAGGCATCGGTCACGATCATCACACGCGGCTTCAGGCGGCGTTTGAAGTTTTGCTCCACTACCACAGCCACTTCGCCGGTATTCAACTCGACCACTGTGCCAGTGGGGTACAGACCAATGGCGCGGATAAATTCCACCACCAGGTCTGACTGAAATTCGATATCCCGCAGCTCATAAAGCTTGGCAACGGCTTTGGAGGGCGACAGAGGCTTCTGCCCGCGGGGATTGGTGACTTCATCGTAGAAGGTCACTATGCCGGCGATTTTGCCGAGCAGCGGAATGCGATCGCCGCGCAAACCTTCAGGGTAACCACTACCATTGACACGCTCGCGGTGGGTTTTTACCACGGAGGTGACACGCGGTTTAATGTCCGGCATCTTTTTCAGGATTTCCACGCCGTACTCGACAAACTTCTCGTAGGCTTCCTGCTCGGTGCGAGTGCGGTCGGATTTTTCGATCAGGTGTCTGGGCAGACGAGTTTTGCCAATATCTTTCAGCAACACCCCCATCGCCAGCACATCCAGATCCAATTTGTTCAGGCCGATGTGGCGGCCAAACAAAATAGCCAGAACCGCACAACGCACGGCGTGGCTGTAGGTGTACTCATCTTTTTCCCGCACCCGGGTCAACCAAGTAAACGCATCCGGACTGCGCAGGACGCTGTCGACCATTTCACTGGCAACGCGCTTGGTTTCACTCACCGGGACTGAGTGATGATCTTTTTCAATTTGCTCCAGCATCTTGCCAAGAGCGCCGTGCACTTCGCGGTGCAGGTTTTTGGCTTTCGCGATTTCCTTTTCCATAGGCACTGTCGGCACCGGATAGGTGTTTTCGCGAATTTTGATCGGCGCTACATCCGGCAGACGGGATGTCGAAATGCTGGGGCGCAAATCTTTGCGCACAGAACCGGACGGCGATTTGGACAGGGTTTTGAGATTGGTTTTTAACGGACTACTGCCTTTAATAACGTCGATATAAACGTGGCGGCAATAGGCTTTGAGTTCTTTGATTTCTTCCAATTCACGGACGTAGAACCCCTGCAACGGAAATGGGGTCTGAGTCCACGGGCGGTCAAGCCCGGAGATGAACATGCCAATGGTAACTTCATTGACATCCAATTTGAGTTGCTTAATACCCAAAGCTTTGTACCTCTCCCACAAAAGCGACTGCTACCTATCCAAAGTGGTCATTGAATAGACGAGCTGAGTATAAACTGGGCGATTGAAGGTCGAATAAACAGCTTGGCGCGAAATTTAAGCAATGCAAACCAGCGCAACGACTCAGTGTGAACTGTGTGGCCTAAGCCATATGGCCAGACCACTCTCCAAACTGAACCGGACATCCGTTTTGTAATAGCTGACGTTATCAATCGGCTTCGTGATATTGCGCGGACAGTTCATGCACTGCGTTAATAAAGGCACCCGCATGTTCGGGATCCACTTCTGGTGTTATCCCATGTCCCAAGTTGAAAACGTGACCACTACCGCTGCCGAATGACTGCAGGATCTTGCCAACTTCCGCCCGTATCCGGGCCGGAGTGGCGTAGAGAATAGCGGGATCCATATTGCCTTGCAACGCGACATGAGAGCCGACGCGCGCGCGGGCAGAACCTATATCCGTAGTCCAATCCAGACCGAGTGCTTGCGCACCGGTTGCCGCCATGGCTTCCAACCACTGGCCGCCGCCTTTGGTGAACAGAATGACGGGCACTGGGCGCCCATCATGCTCCTTGATCAAGCCCTGCACGATTTTCTGCATAGGCTTGAGGGAAAATTCGAGATAGGCATCGTGGGCCAGAGCGCCGCCCCAGGTATCGAAGATCTGCACCGCCTGAGCACCGGCCAGAATCTGCTGGTTGAGGTAATCGATCACGGAGTCGCTGAGCTTATCCAGCAATTGATGCATCAATTCAGGTTGGTTGTATGCCAGAGCTTTGGCACGGCGAAAATCTTTGCTCGATCCGCCTTCCACCATGTAAGTGGCGAGAGTCCAGGGACTGCCGGAAAACCCGATCAAAGGCACGCGGCCGTTTAATTCACGACGAATGGTGCGCACAGCGTCGAGCACGTAGGGCAGGTCTTTTACGGTATTCACCACCGGCAAGGCTTCAATATCGGCGGCCGTGGTTATCGGCTTTTCAAAACGCGGTCCTTCACCGTTTTCGAAATACAACCCGAGGCCCATGGCATCGGGAATGGTGAGAATATCGGAGAAGAGAATCGCCGCATCCAATGGATAGCGATCGAGCGGCTGAAGGGTGACCTCGCAAGCGAGTTCCGGATTCTTGCAGAGGTCCATAAAGCTGCCGGCTTTGGCGCGCGTGGCGCGGTATTCCGGCAGATAACGACCCGCCTGACGCATCATCCAAACCGGCGTCACGTCGACGGGTTGACGCATAAGGGCGCGAAGAAATCGGTCGTTTTTGAGCTCTGCCATAATCCACCTTTTTTATAAGATCGTTATAGATGGCCGCGCTCAGGTACAACCTCCTTCACACGTCCAAATAATCAAGTATACCTTCTGCGGCGTTGCGGCCCTCCCAGATTGCCGTCACCACAAGATCGGAACCGCGCACCATATCACCACCGGCGAAGACTTTGGGATTGGACGTCTGGAATTTGTAAGTCTGTCGCTCTGGAGCGACAACGCCACCCCAGTCATTGACCTTGATGCCGAACTTCTCGAACCAAGGTGCTGGATTGGGACGGAAACCAAACGCGATCAATACCACGTCCGCAGGCAGAACTTCCTCGCTTCCCGGAATGGTTTCCGGACGGCGACGGCCTTTTTCATCGGGTTCACCCATGCGGGTTGTCACCACTTTCACGCCTTCCACCTTGCCGTTGCCGACGATGGCCACAGGCTGGCGATTGAAGAGGAACTGGACACCCTCTTCACGGGCGTTGGCGACTTCTCTGCGCGAGCCGGGCATATTCTCTTCATCGCGGCGGTATGCGCAAGTCACGCTTGCTGCACCCTGGCGAATAGAGGTGCGGTTACAGTCCATCGCTGTGTCACCACCACCGAGAACCACGACTCTTTTGCCGCGCACATTGATGAACTCGGAAGGATCTTTTTCAAACCCGAGATTGCGGTTCACATTGGAGATGAGGAATGGCAGAGCGTCGTATACGCCGGGCAAGTCTTCGCCCGGGAACCCGCCCTTCATGTAGTTGTAGGTGCCCATGCCCAGGAACACTGCGTCGAATTCTTCGAGCAGTTGATCCATGGAAATGTCTTTGCCCACTTCCGTGTTCAGACGGAATTCCACGCCCATTTCTTCGAACACCTTGCGGCGGCGAACCATGACGCTTTTTTCCAGTTTGAATTCCGGAATACCGAAGGTGAGCAAGCCGCCGATTTCAGGATAGCGGTCAAATACCACTGGCTTGACGCCGTTGCGCACCAAAATATCTGCACAGCCGAGGCCCGCGGGACCGGCACCGACCACCGCGACTTTTTTGCCGGTGGGCACGACTTTGGACATATCCGGCTTCCAGCCCAGGGCGAAAGCAGTATCCGTAATGTATTTTTCCGCGTTGCCGATGGTCACTGCGCCGAAACCATCGTTCAACGTACAAGCGCCCTCACACAGACGGTCCTGCGGGCATACGCGCCCGCACACTTCCGGCAGGGTGTTGGTTTGGTGCGCAAGATCCGCGGCCGCCAGAATGTTGCCTTCGGAAATCAGCTTGAGCCAGTTGGGAATGTAGTTGTGAACGGGGCATTTCCATTCACAGTAAGGGTTGCCGCACGCCAAGCAGCGATGGGCCTGCCCTTTCGCCTGTTCTTCAGAGAACGGCTGGTAGATTTCGACAAATTGTGTCTTACGGACGTTGATATCCTTTTTGTCTGGATCCTGTCGGGAAACATCCAAAAACTGAAAATCGTTGTGTAAACGCTCTGCCATAGTTTTATCTCAGATACCGGAAGCGCACTCGGTGCGCCCGCAACTAATACCGAATACTTTTTGCACGATTAACTTGTTATTCACCGCGATTGCGGAAACTGGTCAACAAGCTGTTGATACTGGCGGCTTTGGGTTTAACCAACCAGAAACTGCCGATGTAATGGCCGAAGTTGTCCAACAGCTCTTGTCCCCACGCACTTTGGGTTTCTTCCACAAATTCGCGAATGATCCCGCGCAAGTGATTGCGATGTGCTTCCAGTTGCTCGGTGTTGATGCGGGTGATGTCCACCAGCTCGTGGTTGTATTTGTCGACGAAACGGTTGTTCCGGTCGAGAACATAGGCGAAACCACCGGTCATGCCCGCGCCGAAGTTAACTCCGGTCTCACCCAGAACGGTTACCACACCACCGGTCATGTATTCACAGCAGTGGTCACCAGCGCCTTCCACAACGACGTGCGCACCAGAGTTGCGCACTGCGCAGCGCTCACCCGCCTGACCTGCGGCGAAGAGTTTCCCGCCGGTGGCACCGTAGAGACAGGTGTTGCCGATAATGGTGGTTTCATAGCTGGCAAAGGATGAGTTGCGCGGCGGACGAATCACGATCTTGCCGCCTGCCATGCCTTTGCCGACGTAGTCGTTGGCGTCGCCTTCCAAGTACAGTTCCAGACCGCCTGCGTTCCAGGCGCCGAAACTCTGTCCGGCTACGCCAGTGAAGCGTATGCGAATCGGTGCATCTGCCATGCCAGTGTCGCCATAACGTTTGGCGATTTCACCGCTGATGCGCGCGCCTATGGAGCGGTCGCAGTTGGTGATGGTGTATTCAAACTCGCCGCCGCTCTTGGCTTCGATAGCTGGCAATATGTCCTGCACCATGCGCAGAGCCATCAAACCGCGGTCAAACGGTTCGTTGCGCGGAACCTTACAGAACTGCGGTTTGCTGCGCAGCAATTCGTCGGTGTAGACGATGGGCGACAAGTCCAGTTTGGCTTGACGCTCGGTATCGCCTTTCACCACCTCCAGCAGATCCACGCGGCCGATCAGTTCACGCAGCGTGCGCACGCCGAGCAGCGCCATCCACTCGCGGGTTTCCTGAGCGACGAAGGTGAAGAAGTTTTTCACCATCTCAACCGTGCCTATGTAATGGTCGCGACGCAGTTTGTCCTGCTGCGTGGCCACGCCAGTTGCACAGTTGTTGAGGTGGCAGATACGCAGATATTTACAGCCCAATGCCACCATGGGCGCGGTACCGAAGCCGAAGCTCTCAGCACCGAGGATGGCTGCTTTAACCACATCCAGACCGGTTTTCAAGCCACCGTCAGTCTGCACACGGACCTTGTCACGCAGGTCGTTGGCGCACAGCGTCTGGTGCGTTTCGGACAGGCCCAGCTCCCAGGGCGATCCGGCGTAGCGGATAGAAGTCAGCGGACTGGCTGCAGTACCGCCGTCGTAGCCGGAGATGGTGATCAGGTCCGCATAAGCTTTTGCCACACCAGCGGCGATGGTTCCCACACCTGGGCGCGATACTAGCTTCACCGATACCAGGGCATCCGGGTTGACCTGTTTGAGGTCGAAAATCAGCTGCGCCAAGTCTTCGATCGAATAAATATCGTGGTGCGGCGGCGGCGAAATCAGGGTAACGCCGGGCACGGAGTAACGCAGGCGAGCGATCAACCCATTGACCTTGCCGCCGGGCAACTGACCGCCTTCACCCGGTTTGGCGCCCTGGGCGATTTTGATCTGCAACACTTCCGCGTTGACCAGGTAAGCCGGGGTCACACCGAATCGGCCGGATGCCACCTGCTTGATCTTGGAAACCTTGTTGGTGCCATAACGGGCCGGGTCTTCACCACCTTCACCACTGTTGGAGCGGCCACCCAGGCTGTTCATCGCCTCGGCAAGCGCTTCGTGAGCCTCAGGCGACAGTGCCCCGAGTGACATACCGGCGGAGTCAAAGGCTTTCAGCACGCTTTCGATTGGCTCCACTTCTTCAAGGGGAATCGGTTGAATGCCGGGCTTCAACTTGAGCAGGTCACGCAAGGTGGCAACCGGACGGTTGTTGACCAGAGCGGCGTAATCACGCCAAGCGGAATAGTCACCGGATTGCACCGCGGCGTGCAGAGTCTGCACCACGTCCGGATTGAAGGCGTGGTACTCCTGGCCGTGCACATACTTCAACACGCCACCGTGGCTGATCGGCTTGCGCTGTTTACGCGCGTCCGCCGCCAGGCTTTGCTGATCCGCTTCAAGGTCCGCGAAACAAGCACCTTCGATACGGCTTGGCGTGCCGGGGAAGCAGGTATCGACCACTTTGCTGCTCAAGCCGATGATTTCGAACAGCTGTGAACCACGGTATGAAGCAACGGTGGAGATACCCATTTTCGACAGGATTTTGAGCAAGCCTTTGTCGATGCCTTTCACGTAGTTTTTGTAGGCCGTGCTGATATCCACCAACAAGTCACCGGCTTGTACCAAGTGGTTGATGATGTAGTAGCTCAGATACGGATAAACCGCAGTCGCGCCATAACCGATCAGGGCGGCGACGTGGTGTGGATCGCGCGCTGTGGCGGTTTCCACGATGATATTGGCATCGCAACGCAAGCCTGCGTTGGTCAACGCGTGATGCACCGCGCCGGTAGCGAGCAAAGCGTGAATGGGCAGTACGCCGTCGCCAAAACCGAGGTCAGACAACACAATGATTACTTGACCTGCGCGCACACCTGCAGTGACATCTGCGACCAAATCAGCCAGCGCCTGCTCCAGATTCTTTTCTTCCGGACGGTATTGCAGGCTGTATTTGCCGATGGTGTAGCGAGTCTGGTCGACCGCCATCAGAGCGCGATATTTCGCGGGCGATAAAACCGGGCTGCTGAGGATGATGCGGTTGGCGTGCTCCTCCGTCTCAGAGAACACGGAGAGCTCGCGTCCGAGGCAGGTTTCCAGCGACATGACGATCGCCTCCCGCAGAGGGTCGATCGGCGGGTTGGTTACCTGGGCGAACTGCTGGCGGAAGAAATCGAAAAGAACGCGGCGTTTTTGCGACAGCACCGCCATAGGTGTGTCGTCACCCATGGAGCCGACGGCTTCCTGACCGGATTCCGCCAGGGGACGCACTACCTGATCACACTCCTCAAAAGTTGCGTGATACATCTTCATGTAGGCTTTGACTTCTTCAGTGGACAAGCCGTTTTCCGCAACGTCCACGTCCAGGCTCGACTCAATACGCACCGCGCGGTTTTTCAACCACTCCTGGTATGGGCGAGACTGCTTCAACTGGTTGTCGATATCCTGAGTGTGCAGCAGTTTACCGGTCAGGGTATCCACGGACAGAATCTGGCCGGGTCCCAAACGACCTTTGGCGACCACGTCTTCCGGCGCATAGCTGTAGACGCCGATTTCAGACGCGACTGTGATGGTGTCATCTTTGGTGATGACCCAACGGGACGGACGCAAACCGTTGCGGTCGAGCGTACAAACCGCGTAGCGACCATCGGTGATCACCAGACCTGCCGGGCCATCCCAGGGCTCGATATGCATGGAGTTGTATTCGTAGAACGCCTTGAGATTTTCATCCATGGTTTCCACGTTTTGCCACGCTGGCGGCACCAGCATACGAATGGCTTTGTGCAGTTCCATGCCGCCGGTCAGCAGGACTTCCAGCATATTGTCGAGACTGGAGGAGTCGGAGCCTTCGCGGTTGACCAGAGGCGCAATTTCTTCGAGGTTCGGCAGGAATTCCGACTGGAATTTGGAGGTACGGGCGACAGCCCAGTTGCGGTTGCCGGTGACCGTGTTGATTTCACCGTTATGCGCCAGCAGGCGGAATGGCTGAGCCAGTGGCCAGCGCGGCATGGTGTTGGTGGAAAAGCGCTGGTGGAACACGCAGATTGCAGTAGCGAGGTTCTCGTCCGCCAAGTCGGGGTAAAAGCGCGGCAGGTCGACCGGCATCATCAGCCCTTTGTAGGACAGTACATTGGCCGACAGGCTGGCGACGTAAAAAGCGCTGTCATCGCGCAGCTGCTTTTCGGCAAGGCGGCGGGCGACAAAAAGCTTCGCGTTCAGCTCGTGATCTGAGACCGCGTCGCTGTTAACGAATAAGTGATAAATATCAGGAACGCTGATCTTGGCGATAGGGCCGAGACAGCTGTGATCAGTAGGCAGTTTGCGCCAGGCGATATCGGTCAAACCCTGCTTGGCAAGGCTCTCAGCTACCACTTTTTGGGCGTGGGCGCACTGCTCGGCGTCACGGCTCATCATTATGGAGCCGACGCCATAACGGGCCGACAATTCAAAACCGGCATCGCGCTTGGCAACCATGCGCAGGAAGGCGTCCGGCTTCTGGATCAACAACCCGCAACCGTCACCGGTTTTACCATCAGCGTTAATACCGCCGCGGTGCGTCATGCAAGTCAAAGACTCAATGCCGGTTTTCAGCAATTTGTGGCTGGGCTGGCCCTTGAGGTGAGCAATCAAGCCAAAGCCGCAGTTATCTTTGAATTCATCTAACCGGTATAGACCAGTGTTCATAGGCTGCTTCACTTCATCCAAACAAAGTTGATAAACGCATCCAGAGGCCGCCGCTGGGGACTGCCAATGGCAAACACGCTCAGAAACCTGGTAACTCTGTGAATGGGAGAGCAACGATCCTTAGACGAAAAAGCCCCTTTAAAAGGGGCTTTGCCGAACCAATTCGGGCGCAGCATGCTGCTTGTTAACGCTGGACGTGATAGCGCGCGGGGGGTTGGGACCGGTCATGGATCTCACCAAAGTTAGCGACTTTTGCGGATCTCCTGTTGAACCTGTTCCAGCTTTTTGGGCCAGGGTCCCCCTTCACGCTGCCTGATCGGTAGATTCACCACCGCTGCCGCAGCGGAATCTTTGTCTGCATAGAATCCTTCGACCAGAATGTAAAGCAGCTTGTTATCCCGTCTCGTCCTGTATACGAGCAAGTTGGCTGCGTTCGGCTGCTGCGCGACGAAAGACATCAGCTTCTCAAGATCTAAGGTCGCCATCAGTTGCAGCACGTACGCATGAGACGGGTACGCCAACAGTTGTTTCTCCGATTCCGCCAACGAAGCCGGTGAGCGACGCTCAGGAGAAGAACTCTGCGGGGCAGCTGTCGTTCTTGCTACGCTGGGCGCGGAAACCTCCTCACTTGGCACAGAACCAACGGTCACATCGCGAGTTTTATTATCAAAATTCGCGCCAACTTCGGGCATTTTTTCCCCATCCGGTTCCGAGGTCGCCGTTTCGATTTGTTCGCGGGACGATTCCGGCGCCAGCCCTTCCGACTTAGAATCTGATTGCGCTAGGTTTGGCGCGGCCTCTAGCGATGCGACCACTGACTGCGCCTGGTCAGGAACCGATTCGGCGTCGGGCAAATTTTTTTTCATTGGCGCCGTTTGCGCCGCCGGAATTGGCGCTAAAGGCACCTCAATTGGCGAAACAATTGATCTATCTTGGTGCGACTCGCCTGGAGATCGCACCAAAAATGCCCACACCAAAACCACACACAGAACCAACAACGCAGCCAAATGACCCCAGGGTAAACCGCGCAACGAAAACACTTTTTGAAAGGCTGGTTCAGGTTGCGAGCTCATCTCTTTAGCCAGTGAAAGAGCAGCCCCGGGCAGGCCCTCCGCCTGCCTCCAAATAAGTTGAACATCCTGCGCAGATCCAGGTGCGACGCCTAGATTTGCTTGGTGTGATTGCAAAAGCTGGTGGATCTCGGTCGGGGAAAATGGCGGGAGAGATGCGTCATGGACGGCAACATCCAGGACCTGGAGGTCGTCGAGATGATCGACAAACCCCGGCTGAGCAAACAGCACCACATGCAGCCCAATACCTGGTTCTGCATCCCCTTGCAGTATGCTGACCAGAGCCCCCAATTCAGAGTCGCCCAATTTTTGGGCATCATCGATTATCAATACGGTGCGTAATCGCTCCTTGTGAAGCGATTGCACGAAGCCCCTTAACATGGAAATTAATTGCCCGACGGATGCGTCCTGCGCAGGGCGCAAACCTATCTCTTCCACGACAGCACGGAAGAAACTTTCCGTGCTCTCGCCATCCTGTACCTGCACGCCGATCGTCGTACTGCCGAGGCCGTTCTCCACAGAATGGCGGAAGAAAGTCGACTTACCCGCCCCCGGCTTTCCATGAATAACTTGTATGCTATTGCCGAACTGGGCCAGATAAATGATCTGCTGTCGCAATCCCTGCCAGCTCGGAGGAAAAAGCACACCAGAATCCACTCCTTTGGTGCCCTGATGATTGTTCACAACAGTCATATATCCTCTCGGTGCGACGCAGCCTATTTAACGTGAGCAATAAAAGTCAGCGACAAGGTCAAAGCCGCTGCAGTTGCGCCAAAAGAGCGTTTTGATCAAAGTCTGATGTCACGACCGCGTTACCAAAGCCCTGCAAAAGCACTAAACGGAGATTGCCATCCAGCACTTTTTTGTCCACCGCCATGTGGCGCAGGAAGGAGTCTGCCGTCATTTCTTTGGGGGGCTCGGTAGGCAAATTCGCTTTTTTCAGCAAATCGATAGTGCGAGTCAGGTAGTCTCGCTCCAGCCATCCCAAATCAACCGACAGCTCGCACGCCATCACCATACCGGCAGCAACGGCTTCACCGTGCAACCAAGTGCCGTAGCCCATTTCCGTTTCAATGGCATGACCGTAGGTGTGACCGAGATTGAGAATGGCGCGCAGGCCGCCTTCAAACTCGTCTTTACCGACCACATCGGCCTTGATTTCACAGGAGCGCCGGATCGCGTAGGTCAAGGCCGCCGGATCGCGCTGGTTTAGCGCGTCTATATTGGATTCCAACCATTCAAAAAAGGCGGCGTCAGCGATCAAACCGTATTTGATCACCTCGGCAAGCCCGGCAGCATATTCGCGCGGCGGCAGGCTATGTAATACGTCTGTATCGATCAGCACGGCCTTCGGCTGATAAAAGGCGCCGATCATATTTTTGCCCAGAGGATGGTTAACCCCGGTTTTGCCACCGACCGAAGAATCGACTTGCGACAGCAAGGTGGTAGGAATCTGCACAAATTGCACGCCGCGCTGATAAGTTGCTGCAGCAAACCCGGCCATATCGCCGACAACACCGCCTCCCAATGCCACAATGGCCGTGCGGCGATTGTGTTTTTCCGCCAGCAATACGTCGTATACCTGCGCCAGCGTCTCCAAGGTTTTGTAGCTCTCTCCATCCGGCAAACGCACGACCGAGATCTGCGCCCCGGGGTTAAAACTGCGTAATAAGTCGCGCACCTGCGTCTCGTAGAGCGCAGCTACAGTTGGGTTGGTTACTATGCAAAATTGGCGGGCGCCAGAGAGCGGTTGCAGCAGTTCCGGTTTTTTCAAGACACCGGAACCAATATATATGGGGTAGCTGCGGTCATCCGACAAAGCCACCTTCAGCTCAGAAAAGGAAGTCATAACAAAAAAAGGATTGGCAAAGGGGGAGCCAGATTAAGCAGTTCCCCTCCGGCAATCAAGCAAATCGCCTTACAAACTCACAAGGCGCGCTGTTCTGCCGCCATCCATTGGATAATGTGCTGCACGACCCACTTACTGCTCCGACCATCTGTCTGCAGAACATAATCAGCAAGTTGGCGATATAAAGGGTCGCGTTGCGTCAACAATTCCTGAATACGAGCCCTGGGATCGGCGACTTGTAACAAGGGGCGTTTTTTATCTTTGGCGGTGCGAGCCAGAAGCTGGTCTATAGAGGCGGTTAAATAAATCACCGTTCCCAGGCGCTTTAACCTTTCATGATTTTCCGGGCGGACCACTATGCCTCCACCCGTGGCAATAACATGACGCTCGACGCCCAGCAAAGAATCCAAAATGGCCGTTTCGCGCGCACGAAAGCCCGCCTCCCCTTCTACATCAAATATCCACGGAATATCGGCGCCTGCGCGCTCTTCAATCAAGTGGTCGGTATCGACAAAGGAAAAGGAAAGGCGGGATGCGAGGTAACGTCCAACTGTTGACTTGCCGGCCCCCATGGGACCGACAAGTACGATATTTCCAGTCACGTTTAGTCGTCCACTCCGTTGGACATAATACGCGGAGTGATAAAAATCAGAAGCTCGCGCTTATCTTCACTGGTCACGTCTTTACGGAACAGGCGACCCAACACCGGTATATCACCCAAGAACGGCACCTTCGATTGTGCAGTCAGCACGTTGTTCTGGAAGATACCACCGAGCACAACCGTCTGACCGTCTGGAACCAACACTTGAGTTTCCAACTTGGTCACTTCGATAGTTGGACCTGCTGAAGTATTTTCACCCGGCGAATCCTGGTTGATCACGAGATCCATGATGATCTTGTCGTCTGGAGTGATTTGCGGCGTTACATCCAGTCGCAACAGAGCTTTCTTGAACGAAATACTTGCTGCTACACCACCGCCAGCACCACCCGCACCTGTAGTAGCCGTTGCATCGCGATAAGGAATCTCGGTACCGGATTCAATGCTCGCTTGCTGCTTGTCACCCGTAATGACTTTCGGCTGGCTGACAATTTCCGCATAACCACTATCTTCAAGGGCAGACAACTCCAAGCCCAGGAACATATTGTTACGAATGATATTCCATGCGAATCTTGAAGCAGTATCGCCTCTAATCCCCATATCGAAGAAAGGATTAGTGGTAATTTCCACGTCATCACCGTTTATTTCGATATCGTCAGCAGTCAGATATTTGCCAGTCAGAATATTACCGCCGTGGCGATCACGCGGGCTGACGTGACCAAAGAGTGCTGCGCCCAATTCTTTTCTAAAGTCGGTATTGGCAATAACGATTCGAGCTTCGATCATCACCTGACGAATCGGGATATCGACCTGATCGATCACCTTACGGAAAGCCGCGATTTTCTCTTCGGTATCGGTCAAGATAATGGAGTTGGTTCGATCGTCAACGATCGCATGACCACGCTCAGAGAGAATACTACCTGTAGTATTTCGATCCTGAGCGGAACGAGATGTACCTGCACCCGCACCACCCCTTTCACCATATTGTGGGATGAACAGATCAAACAGCTCACGCGCATTGGCATAGCGCACACGAATGTATTCGGTTCTGAGCGGAGCCAACTCCTGCAGTTGTTTTTTGGTTTCCAGTTCCTGGCGTTCGCGTTCGGCAATCTCAGCCGCTGGCGCAACCATCAACACATTACCAATTTGACGTTTATCCAGACCTTTGGTTTTCAACACCAAATCCAAAGCCTGATCCCAGGGCACATTGTCCAGACGCAAGGTAATATTGCCTTTAACGGTGTCACTGGCTACCAGGTTCAAGTCGGTCACATCGGCAATCAACTGCAATACGCTGCGCACTTCAATATTTTGGAAATTGAGCGACAGTTTTTCACCGGTATAAGCGAATTGTGCTTTTTTCTCTTCGAGTTCAGCGCGAGTCAGAGGCTTAACACTGATCACATATTCGTTATCAGCCTGATAGGCCAAATAATCGTATTCGCCAGAGGCTTTGATAGAGAGCGAAGAACGAACACTGTTAGAGGACGCAGCTACAGTCTTAACTGGTGTGGCGAAATCAGTAACATCCAGTTTACGTCTCAACTCATCAGGCAGAGCGGTCTGCATAAAGCTCACATCAATACCGCCCGCAACTTCTTCAATATCGATGCTGACATTGGGATTGGTGAGTTGGACAATGATGCGACCCTCGCCGGTTTCGCCGCGGCGAAAATCAATAGAGGAAATTGTTGATTTCGCACGATCAAATTTGTTGGTGCTTTTGGTTGTTGCGGCAACCACAGGTGCGCGAGTAGTTTCAGCACTTCTAATGACATCGGCTTCAGCAACCGATTGCTCGGACCCAACCTCGATAATGAACTCATTCCCTTCTTTACGTGTCGTATAGGGAGACAACTGGTCCATATTAACGATCAGGCGAGTTCTGCCGCCGCTGGACACCACCACAGCACTGGAAACATCGCCGATATTCATTGCGAATTTTTTCTGCGCCAAGGTGTTATCCGTGTTATCAAAGTCCAACACAATTCGCGCTGGCTTTTCGATGGTGTATCCCGCAGGGTCGGATGGCAGTTCATCAAACTGCAAGCGCAACTCGACTTTTTCTCCTGGCAGTTCTGCAAATCGAACGTTTTGTAATTCCGCCGCCCATGACAGTGCCGGCATAACGCAAGCACTCAACAGAAACCCAGCGATTTTCTTATGTTGAACAAACATGCCAGTTATTCCTTCTCAGATAATTTCAAAGTGCGGGGGCGCTGCAGCCAACCGCCAAGACCGTCGGACACAATTTCGATCAAGTCGAGCTGCGTCGGCGATGCGGACACAATTTTGCCGTGGTCTTTACCCATATAGTTGCCCACCGTGACACGATTAATGCCGCCCACACCATCTTTCACTAACGCCCAGAAACGTCCTTCTTTCTGCAATGTCCCAACCATGGTCAGGGAATCCAGGGCAAATGTTTCGAGATACTCTTTCTCACGCCCAAAATCCGGCTTCACTTTGGGGTCCGTGGACTGAACAATCTCTTTAACTTCCACAGGAGCATCGAATGGACTGCGCATCGCCGTTACGTTGTAGACATAAGCGTCATACGTGCGCAGCGGCGGCAAGGGTTCGATCGTTCCCTGAGGTTTTGCTTTTACTTCGTTGATATAGGCTCGCAAATCTGCGTGACTGTCGCCGAAGGAGCACCCCACTAACGCGAGGAGTCCACAAGAGGCAAGAAGCACAGGCAGCCGCGCCAACCCTTTTACTAATGTTGTAACCATCCGCCTATTCCCGCTCTTTATATCTGTATGTTTTCGCTTGAATAGTCATGGAAAGATTGCCTGCCTTTTCGTCACGTCTAATGTCGAAATCATGCAGGGTCACAATCCTTGGCATTCCAGCAACACCACTCACAAATGCTCCAAATTCGTGATAACCCCCGGACACTTTGATTTCGATCGGCAGCTCCACGTAAAACTCAGATGAGATTTCCGGCTTCAGGGTAATACTTTCAATCGCCAAACGACTGTCGATGCCTTTTTCATCGATGTCTTCGAGCAGTCCAGGTACTTCTGTATCTTTGGGCAGTTGTTTCTTGAGCGCTTCAAAGGACTCTTCCATTTCTGCCATTTGCTGGCGATATTTTTCGAGATGCGCAGCTTCAAAAGCCTTCTTCTCGAAAGTCGCTTTTAAATCCACTTCTTTGCGCTGGGCGCCGGCCAATTCCAAATTTTTGTCTTTGACCACGACAAAATAGGTCCCAGCAATAATTACCGCGCAGGCCAACAGACAAACAAAAATTCGCGCAGGTACCGGCCAGACGCCTATCCGCTCCCAATCCAGATCGGAAAGGTTCAGATTCTTTAGTTGTTCTGCGTATTCAGCTATGCCAGCCATAATTAAGCACCACCTTCCGGTTTATCGTTCGCAGGCAAGACCGCGTTGAACTGGAGGGAAAACTCTGATGCCTGATCGCCATATTTGCTGGAAGCCGTGATGGATCTCAAATTGGGATTGGCAAACCACTCAGACTGATCGAGATTGCGCATAAAACTAGAGACACGGTTGCTGGACTCAGTCACACCCTTGACCGATACCAAGTTGCCCTGGCGTGTTAAATTAGTAAAGAACAAGCCGTCCGGTACTGCACGCACGATTTCATCAAAATAACGCACAATCGTCGGGCGAGTTCCCTGCAGATCCTGGATAACTTTCATACGCGCGATAAGTTGCTCACGCTTTTTCTTCAATTCATTGATTTCCTGAACTCGCTTGTCCAAAGCGGCAATTTCGCTTTGCAATAGCTTGTTGCGTTCGTTTTGATTTTCGATTGCACCGTCGACAAAACGCACCCATCCGAACGCTACTACCGCAGCAAGTATGCTTACACCGGCTAATTGGGTGAGAAACTCTTTCTTTTTTTCCTGGCGATATTCTTCGCGCCAGGGTAGGAGGTTAATTCTAGCCATCGAAATCAAAACTCCTCAGAGCCAATCCAGTTGCGATCATTAGTGCGGGAGCGTCGTTCGCCAATGCAGCGGCGTTCACGCGGGAAGAAATGGACATGTTGGCAAACGGATTGGCAACACTGGCAGAAGTACCGAGCTTTTCTTCAATCAGTTCTGCAAGTCCTGCCATAGAAGCAACTCCCCCTGCCAGAATGATGTGATCCACATCGTTGTACTGGCTAGATGAGAAAAAGAACTGCAGCGAGCGGGTAACCTGCTGAACAACGGAATCTTTAAAAGGCTCAAGCACTTCCGGTTCATAATCGTCCGGCAGGCCGCCTTGCTTTTTAGCGAGCCCAGCTTCTTCTTCAGACAAACCATAACGGCGCTGGATTTCTTCCGTCAGCTGGCGGCCGCCAAACAGCTGTTCGCGCGTATAAACTGTTTTGCCATCAACCAATACGCTCAAAGTCGTCATGGTTGAACCTATATCCACTATCGCGACCACTTGATCCTGCTGATCGGCCAACTGATCACGGATCAGCGCAAACGCGCGCTCCATAGTGTAGGCTTCGACATCCACAACTTTGGGATGCAGGCCTGCAAGTTCGAGCACCGCAGAGCGGGTCTCCACATTCTCTTTACGGCAGGCAGCCAACAAAACTTTAACTTGATCAGGGGATTTGTCCGAAGGTCCTTGAATGTCGAAATCGAGAGCGACTTCTTCTAAGGGATAGGGAATGTATTGATCGGCTTCGAGAGAAATCTGCAATTCCATAGCATCTTCACTAAGTCCCGCGGGCATCTCGATAACTTTGGTGATAACGGCGGAACCCGGTACTGCTACGGCGGCATCTTTGAGTTTTGTTCGGGAGGACTGGATGGTGGATTTAATCGCCTGGGCAACGGCCTCGACATCATTGATATTTTTTTCAACGACCGAGTTGGCTGGCAATGCGCGTACTGCGTAATTCTCTACACGGTAGCCACTGCCCTGGCGACTCAACTCCAGCATCTTAACTGTAGTGGAACTGATATCCAGGCCAAGCATGGGTTTTGTTTTTTTATCCAAAAAACTGAGAAGGCTCATTTTTCTATCTATTTCCACTACTTAGCTGATGTTTATGGTATAGCACTTTAACAAAAGCCTGCAACTTAAGGCCGCACGTGTAAAGTGTGAAAAAGGTCTTATAATAACCAGCTTGCTGAAACGCTATACAACCAGAAACCAACGCAGACCTTTCTACATGAAATTCAAACGCGTGTTATTGGCTCTCTCCTGGCTTTTCTTCGCCGTTATAGGTGGCTCCCTAACAGTTTTAGCTGGAGTCCACTTATACCTTAGCCCATCTTTGCCATCTGTGGAGAGTTTGCGTGATGTTCGCTTACAAACTCCACTGCGTATTTATTCTAGTGATGGCAAGCTTATCGGGGAGATCGGCGAGATGCGCCGCACACCCGTTAAGTTCCAGGAGATTCCTCAAGGCTACATTGACGCCTTACTATCAGCGGAAGACGCTCAATTCTACTCCCATCATGGGGTATCAATTAAGGGACTTATGCGAGCATCTTCACAATTATTAATGTCTGGAGACATCCAGGGAGGCGGCTCCACGATCACCATGCAAGTTGCCCGGAACTTTTTCCTCACCAAACGACAGGAGTTCAAGCGTAAATTTAACGAGATCTTACTCGCTTTGCGCATCGAGAGGGAACTGTCGAAGGAAGAAATTTTGGAGCTGTACGTCAATGTTATTTTCCTAGGCAATCGCGCGTACGGCATCCAGGCAGCCTCCCAGGTTTATTATGGGAAACCGCTCGACCAACTTTCCATCGCCCAACTGGCCACATTAGCAGGCCTTCCCAAAGCTCCTTCTACTATTAACCCGTTGGCCAATCCCACCCGCGCCACCGAGCGCCGCAACTGGATCCTCGGTCGTATGCTGGAACTCAACAAAATCGATGAGGCGACTTATCGAGCCGCCATTGCTGAACCGGTGGTGGCGAAATATCACGGCACGCCACTCGATCTGAATGCTTCATATGTTGCCGAAATGGCACGCCGGACCGCGGTCGAAATGTTCGGCCCGCAGGCTTATACCGATGGGTATCGAATCTACACCACAGTGGACAGTGAGCTGCAATCCGCCGCCCGCCAAGCCGTGATCGTCGGCTTGCAGGACTATGACAAACGCCACGGTTTCCGCGGCCCAGAACAAAAACTGCAAATCCCTGAAGAAGTGACCAAAGCGGCATTGGAAAAACAAGTATTAGAAGAGCAATGGGTGCAGCCAATCCGAACTGCGCTACAGGAATTGCCGGCGTACGCCGAGATGCAGCCCGCCGCCATAATTGCTCTGACCGAGCAGGATGTTCACTTCTTATTACGCACTGGTGAGACGGTCAGCCTTCCGTGGGAAGGCGATATGTCGGAGTGGCGCCCTTATGTTTCCGTCAACCGCGTAGGTCCCAAGCCTAAACAACCCGCGGATCTCCTCGAAGTCGGCGATGTTGTCCGCCTGTGGCGCGACCAGGACAATCAGTGGAAGCTGACTCAGATTCCCCAAGCGCAAGCGGCCATGGTGGTGCTTAACCCACGCAATGGCGCCATTCTGGCTTTGGTCGGCGGACTGGATTTCCAACAGAGCAACTTCAACCGAGCAATTCAAGCCCGTCGCCAGCCTGGCTCTAGCTTTAAACCCTTCCTTTATACCACTGCGCTTGAGAACGGCTATACAGCCGCCAGCCTCATTAATGACTCACCGATCGTATTCGACGACGCCAATCTGGAATCCGCTTGGCGACCGGAAAATTCCGGTGGTGACTTCTTAGGGCCAACTCGATTGCGCAAGGCTCTCTATCTATCGCGCAATCTGGTTTCCATTCGCCTGTTGCAATCGATTGGCATTGATAAGGCTCTGGCAGGGCTAGGCCGATTCGGTTTTGATGCGAGCGCCTTCCCAAGAGACCTTTCCATCGCACTCGGCAGCTTTGGCGTGACGCCGCTCAATGTCGCTCAGGGTTACGCGGTCCTGGCCAACGGCGGCTACAAGGTGGATCCTTACCATATAGAACGGATTTTGAATTTTGTTGGCCAGCCGGTTTATGAAGCGCGCCCCGCAACCGTGTGCCGCGGCTGTACTGATGACGACGAAGAATATTCTGTCAGCACCAACGATCCCTTTTCCTTCTCCGGTGATCCCTTTGAGATCAATAAGGAATTGCGCGATCTCGTCGGCGGCCTGGAGCCGCAAGACTACCCCCGCGCTCCCAAAGTGGTCGATGATCAGGTGGCCTACATCATGGATTCCATCCTTAAAGATGTGGTGCAACGAGGAACTGCTACCAAAGCCAAAGTCCTCAAACGCTCGGATATCGCCGGCAAGACTGGAACAACCAACAACGCAACTGACGCTTGGTTTGGCGGATACGGTGGCGATCTGGCTGCCGTGGCATGGCTGGGTTTCGATGACACCACTACTCTGGGTCGACAGGAGTATGGCGGTACGGCCGCCCTGCCCGTTTGGATTGAATTTATGCGGCAGGCTCTGCGCAACCGGCCGGAAATTCATCAACCCCAACCTCCGGGCTTGGTCACTGTGCGCATCAACCCGGACACGGGCAAGCGCGCCCGCGCAGATGATCCTAATGCAATCTATGAAATATTCCGCAGCGATCATGTGCCCGAGTTCGACTCGGGGAATGGTATAGAGTCACCCTGGCAGGAAGCGGATAAGGTTAGAACAGAATCTATCTTCTGACGCGAGGGGCGCAAGCCTCTCAGCCAGAAGCAATAAATAAGAAGGAAGAAAGATTGGGAAGGGAGAAAAAATTAGGGCCGCTTGAGCGGCCCTTTGGAAATTAATTTCCGCGACGAGCGGCGAAGCGCTTGTTGAAGCGGTCGATTCGACCACCGGTATCAACTACTTTTTGTTTGCCGGTGTAGAACGGATGGCACTCGGAGCACACTTCGATAGTGATGTCTTTAGACAGTGTTGAACGAGTTTGGATAACGTTACCGCAGCTGCAAGTAGCGGTAATGTCGTTGTATTTCGGTTGGATGCTCTCTTTCATGATGATTGCCTCGAAGCGTATGCCGCCACCCGATCTTGTGTCGAGCACCGCATACTGGTTAAAGTTGCTGGCGTTAAGGGCGCGAATGGTACCAGAATGCGCCGGATGCGCAAGCACAACCTGAATAAAAGTTAGACAGCCCAGCCGTAAAGCCAACTCCCGACCCTGCCGATGCCGCCAATCCTTATCGTTGCCCTGCCAACACCTCTGCGGCGCTTGTTCGACTACTTGCCGCCGGAAGGAAACGAAACACTTTCGATACTCCCCGGTACACGCGTCGAGGTTCCGTTTAGCTCACAAACACTGGTTGGCGTTGTGGTCAAAGTGGCGCAAAGCAGCGATTACCCCATCGAAAAACTGCGCCGGGCCTCGGCCATTCTGGATAACCAACCGAAGCTTACAGACGACATCATCGGCTTGTGCCAGTGGGCCGCAGACTACTATCAATACCCCTTGGGAGAAGTGCTGCATGCAGCGCTTCCCACATTACTGCGCAAGTCCGATCCCCTACCCACCGTCACCAGCTGGGCGCACACCACTGCCGGCAAGGGGTTGCCTGCGACCGGGCTGAAACGCAGCCCCAAGCAGCAATTGGTTCACCAACTTCTCTTGGAACACGGCCAACTCCGGGATTCACAGCTGCGGGAGCACGGTATCAGTTCCTCGGTTTTGTTGGCCATGGAAGAGAAAGGGCTCGTTGCCCGGCGGCAAGTGTCCCTGTATGACAATCATGATCCCGTAGTTATCCCAGATACTTTGCTGGCCGAGGCTCCGCAAATTCCCAATCCGGAACAACAGACGGCCTTAGAGCAAATCCGCTACCACCAATACCAGACTTATCTTCTCGAAGGCGCCACGGGCAGTGGTAAGACGGAGGTTTACCTTCACGCTATTGCCCGCACTTTGCAGGCCGGTCGACAGGTGTTGATGCTAGTGCCGGAAATCGGCCTTGCCCCGCAAACCCTGCAGCGCTTTCAACGCCGGTTTAAGTTGCCCATTGTGCAGCTGCATTCCAGCGTGGCGGAATTGGAGCGCGCGCAAAACTGGCACGATGCAGCATCCGGTAAAGCGCGGATTGTGATCGGCACTCGCTTGGCGGTGTTTACGCCTATGCCAGATTTGGGGTTGATCATTCTCGATGAGGAGCACGATCTGTCCTTCAAACAACAGGACGGCGTGCGCTATTCCGCGCGGGATGTCGCGGTGATGCGCGCGTTCAAAGCCTCCATACCACTGCTGCTCGGATCCGCCACACCGTCTCTGGAAAGTCTGCATAATACACTCAAGAACCGCTATCAGCACCTTGTCCTGACGCAAAGAGCGGGCGGGGCGCAGACGCCTGAAATCGAAGTGCTGGATATGCGCAAGGAGGAGAACGACGGAGTTCTGGCCAAGAGCACGCTAGAAGATATAAGACGCACACTCGCGCGCGGCGAGCAGGTACTGGTGTTTATCAACCGGCGCGGCTACGCCCCGGCCTTGTTGTGCCGGCACTGTGGTTGGGTTGCGAGCTGCACGGCTTGCGCCGCGCGCATGACCCTGCACAGTCATCCTCCACATTTGCGCTGTCATCACTGCGACCAACAGAAACCGGTGCCCAGCCAATGCCCCAGTTGCCTGCATCCCGACCTGACCGCCCTAGGTCAGGGAACACAGCGCTGTGCATCCCTGCTGGAGCAATATTTTCCGGACACCGAAGTCCTGCGGGTGGACCAGGACTCCATGCGGCGTAAAAACGCCATGGGCGAACTCAGCGAAAAACTCGCCCAAGGAAACCCCTGCATTTTGGTGGGTACGCAGATGCTGGCGAAAGGTCACCATTTCCCCAAAGTAACTCTGGCCGTTTTGCTCGATATAGATCAAGGGCTGTTTAGCGGAGATTTCCGCGGACCTGAGCGCATGGGGCAGCAGTTGATTCAAGTGGCAGGCCGCGCGGGTCGGGGACACCTGCCGGGCAAAGTGCTGCTGCAAACCTATCAGCCGGATCACCCCCTTCTGCAACTTCTGCTCGCCCAGGGATACGGCGCTTTTGCCCGCGAGTTACTGCGGGAACGGGCGCTGACGCGCATGCCGCCCATCTGGGCCATGGCGCTGCTGCGGGCAGAGTCAAAACGCCCGGAAAACGCCGTGAACTTTTTGCAGGCAGCACTCAAAATCGCGCACAATTTGCGCCCACCAAGTCCCGATCACGCTTATCTGGGTCCCCTGCCCGCCCTGATGGAAAAACGCAATCACCGCTATCGTTATCAATTGCAGATTACCAGCGCACGCCGCACGGATCTCCAGCAATTGTTGAAAAGCGTAATCGAAGAACTAGAGAAGACAGCCCTGGCGCAGCGCGTGCGCTGGAGCGTCGATGTGGACCCGCAAGATATGAGCTAGCGCACATGACAATAAAAAAGCGCTAAATTCGATTCGATATATACCGCCTGCAGCACATTAAAAAATTTCGACACGCTTCACAGTTCTTTCAATTCGTCCAAGCAGGCTACAATGAATAACGTTTTCATTCCGACTTATCGAGATCGACATGGCAAATCAATCGTCCAGTTCTAAAGTTCCCGGCTGGGTGTGGCTTTTCACTGGCACAATCCTCGGAGCATTTATAACGTTTTTGATGCGTTTGAGTGACCTACAACCCGCTGCGCCGACTGCTCGCCAGAATCCACCACCGCCTGCCGCCGCCACGGAGGAGAAAAAAGCTCCGCCGAAATACGACTTCTACAAAATGCTGCGGGATACCGAAGTACCTGTAACCGCAAAACCCAAAACCACTTCTACCACCCCCAAAAAAGCTGAGGAAAATGTTGAATACCTTTTACAGGTTGCCTCTTTCCGTTCAGCGGCGGACGCCGAACAAGTGCGCGCAGAACTAACTCTGTTAAACCTGAATGCGCGCATAGAACAATCGGCTGCCAGCGAAGGCAACACTTGGCACAGGGTTATCGTAGGCCCCTTTGCCAACCGCTCTCAAATGTCCAAAGCGAAGGATATTCTGCTGTCCAACCGCTACGACGCGATGCTTCTCACACGCAAACGCGGCGGCTGATACAACGCTCCGCTTGAAATACTGTCCGTCGGCCCCCACGTTGCACTTCTATTCATAGTCAAACCCCGCCCGCTTTTAGCGGGCGCATTTTTGTAAGGAATATTTGTGGAACAGTACCGCGGGACCACCATAGTTTCCGTGCGCCGTAACGGCAAGGTCGTTATTGGCGGCGACGGCCAAGTTTCTCTTGGCAACACCATCATGAAAGGCAATGCACGCAAAGTGCGCCGCTTATATCGCAACCAGGTTATCGCCGGGTTTGCCGGTGGCACAGCAGACGCCTTTACCCTGTTCGAACGTTTCGAAGCCAAGCTGGAAAGCCACAGTGGCAACCTGGTGCGCGCCGCAGTCGAGCTGGCCAAAGATTGGCGTACGGACCGCGCCCTGCGACGGCTTGAAGCCCTTCTGGCGGTGGCCAACCAGGAAGCATCCTTGATCATCACCGGTAATGGCGATGTGATTCAGCCGGAAAACGATTTGATTGCCATAGGCTCCGGCGGCGCTTTTGCACAGGCGGCCGCTCGCGCACTGCTGGAAAATACTGAGTTAGATGCCCGCTCCATAGTTGAAAAAGCGCTCAATATCGCTGGCGATATTTGCATCTACACCAACCACAACCTCACCATCGAAGAACTCGAGTTTTAAAAATCTCATGACGCAGATGACTCCCCGTGAAATCGTGCACGAACTGGATAAATACATTGTTGGGCAGCAGGCGGCCAAACGCGCTGTAGCCATAGCTCTGCGCAACCGCTGGCGGCGCATGCAACTCGATCCAGAACTGCGCAATGAAGTCACGCCCAAAAATATTTTGATGATTGGACCAACTGGCGTTGGTAAAACGGAAATTGCCCGCCGTTTGGCCAAATTGGCCAATGCGCCTTTTATTAAAGTAGAAGCCACCAAATTCACTGAAGTCGGATATGTCGGTCGCGATGTGGAATCCATTGTGCGCGACCTGGTCGACAGCGCCATCAAACTGTATCGCGAGCAGGAAATTCGCAAAGTCAAACACCGCGCCCTGGATGCAGCGGAAGAGCGCATTCTGGATGCACTCCTACCCCCGCCTCGCCACGATGAGCCTGCGACCGATTCCACCACCCGGCAGGTATTCCGCAAGAAATTACGCCAGGGTGAATTGGACGATAAAGAAATTGAAATCGAAGTAAGCAGCGCCTCCGTCGGCGTTGAAATTATGGCGCCTCCCGGCATGGAGGAAATGACCAGCCAATTGCAGAACATGTTCTCTTCCTTGAGTTCTGGCCGTACCAAAAAACGCAAAATGTCGGTGAAACAGGCATTGAAAAAACTCACCGATGAAGAAGCCAATAAATTGGTCAACGACGAAGAAATCAAAGCGGCCGCCATCAGCGCCGCCGAACAAAACGGCATAGTTTTTATCGACGAAATCGACAAGGTTGCCAAACGCGAAGGCACCACCGGTGCCGATGTATCCCGCGAAGGCGTACAGCGCGACCTTCTTCCTTTAATTGAAGGCTGCACCGTCAGCACCAAATACGGCGTAATCAAAACCGATCATATTTTGTTTATCGCGTCTGGTGCATTCCATTTATCCAAACCTTCCGATCTAATTCCTGAATTGCAAGGCCGTTTGCCCATTCGCGTGGAATTGGATGCTTTAACCCCGGATGATTTCGAACGCATTCTGACAGAGCCGAGCGCGTCCCTGACCGAACAACATATTGCGTTGCTGGCGACGGAAAATGTGCAACTTTCATTCACCAAAGACGGCATCCGCCGCATTGCGGAAATTGCCTACACCGTGAATGAAAAAACCGAAAATATCGGTGCGCGACGCTTGCATACTGTGCTTGAACGTTTGCTCGAAAATGTATCCTTCAACGCCGGAGATGAAGCGACAATAGTTGAAGTAGATGCGAATTACGTCAACGCGCAACTCGCCAATCTCGCACAAGACGAAGATTTAAGCCGGTTTATTCTGTAATGCCTGCACCTTCGGAAATTAAATTAAGGCGCAAATCCAATTTGCTGGAATTGCGCTTTGGCTCCGAGACATTCGAGCTTCCGGCGGAATATCTGCGCGTGTATTCGCCATCCGCCGAAGTGCGCGGTCACGGTCTGGGACAGGAAAAATTACAGTACGGCAAACTGCACGTAAAACTTACCGGAGTGGAACCCCAAGGCAATTACGCTGTGCGCTTGATTTTTGACGACGGCCACGACAGCGGCATATATACCTGGGATTATTTATACGATTTGGGAAGTCGGCAGGCTGCCTTATGGCAATCCTATTTGGATGCGCTGGCAAGCGCGGGAAAAACTCGAGATCCCGACACGTCCGTTGTCAGATTTATTCAATAGTCCAGCTGATTGCCGCCGAAATTTATTCACGATTATCGAAGTTCACCGAGCGAATTTGTCCGGTGTTCGCCGCAAAGAATAGCTCACGCCCTTGATCAACATATTCCTGGATGTGTTTCGGTTTGCCGAACAAATAGCCCTGCAGAGATTCACAGCCTTGGGCGATCAAAAAATCTCTCTGCGCTTCAGTCTCAACGCCTTCTGCCACCACTGAAAGATGAAGCTTGTGTGCCATAGCAATAATGGCCGTCGCAATTTCCGATCCGTGCGGATCGTGCGGAATATCTTCTACGAAAGATCTGTCGATTTTAAGACAATTAATCGGGAATCGTTTTAAATAGGCGAGCGAGCTGTACCCGGTACCAAAATCATCAATGGAAATTCGGCAGCCCAAATCCCGCAATCGGCGCATAACATCGATCGCCATTTGCACATCATCCATAACCAGGGATTCCGTCAGCTCAAATTCCAGCTGTGACGGCTCCACGCCGGAATCCATCATGATTCTTTTGATATCGCGCAACAGGGAGCGGGAATAAAATTGTCTGCCAGATAAATTCACCGCAATGCCGGAAATACCCACATTCTGCAAATAACCGCGATGCTGTGACAAATGAAAACAGACTTGCTCCAACATCAATTGGCCGAGACCATGAATCAAACCCGTTTCTTCGGCGAGAGGAATAAAACGGGCTGGGCTGATGGCACCATCTTCTGGGTCGAACCAGCGCACCAACGCTTCCGCCCAGACAACCTTGCCTTCAGCTGAAACCTGCGGTTGTAAATAAGCTTCCAAAGAACGATTGCGAATTGCCTGCCGCAATTTTTGCTCAATTCGCAAACTTTCCCGCAATTCAACGTCGAGCTTATAAGAGAAAAAATTGACGCGGTTGCGCCCCGAACCTTTCGCTTCATACAAAGCCATATCGGCAGTGCGCAAAAGATCTTCCGCTTTTTCTCCATCCGCTGGATAAAGTGCAACACCGATAGAAGCCGTGACTTCGAGCGTGTGGTTATTAACCGTCACAGGGACATTGATAACGTCCAACACGCGTTTTGCCAAAGCAGTCACTTCAGAAATTTCTCTGACCGGAGACAGCAGAATAGAGAATTCATCTCCGCCCATGCGCGCCACAGCGTCCTCTTCGCGCACTGCGGAACGTATGCGATTAGCCTGGTGTTGCAAAAATTGATCGCCACCAGCGTGGCCGAGCAAATCATTTACACGCTTAAAATTATCCATATCCAGAACCAGCACCGCGGCTTTAGCGGACGCGCGTTTGGCTTTTGCCAAACCAAAGCCGAGGAGATCGGCAAAAAATCTGCGATTTGGCAATGCTGTTAAAGGGTCGAAGAACGCCAGCTTTTCCAGCTCTTTTTGCGCAATTTTTAATTCGGTGACATCCGCCAAGGTTCCTATCATGCCCTCCATTCCCGACGAGGCCGTCAGGGGGGCGACGTTTTCCATTAAGTATTTTTCGCCGCCGCTTTCTGTTTGGTAACGATATTCCACCAGCACGGGGTGATTTTCTTTACGTGAGCGCTCCCAACTTGCTCGGTATGCACTGAGATCCTCGTTAGAAATACGCCTCTCGTGTTGCTCCCACGCGGCTACATCCGGTTCGGTTCCGGTAATTTTGTACCAGCGCTCATTGGCATATAACAGCTTACCATCCATATCCAATTGAAATATTCCGATCGGCGCGCTGGAGGTCAAAATGCGAAAGCGATTCTCCGAAGATTGCAAAGCGGAATTTTCGCGGGCGAGATTATCGAGCATGCGATTGAACACGTCGACCAGAGCTCCAATTTCATCATCACTACGCCTGGTCGCACGACGCGTGGAATAGGCGTCTTCCACTATGGCTTGCGCCGTCTCATGCAGCTCCTCTAAGGGCTGGGTTACAGAGCGCAATAACCGGCGCAGCACCCGCGTAACAATGGTGAGAACAACCCCAATCAATATGAGGAGCAAGGGAATAAAAAAACGCAGACCTTCAAAAACGAAATTGCGGTTAGCGACCACCGAGATGGTGCCAATGCTCTGATCCAGGTGCTGAACTTCACGCGTAGTGACGGTTTGCCAGATACTTTGCCGCAGCGAAAGCTGAGCAAGGCTATCGCTACAGTTATAGCTGCCTTCTCTGCGGAGGTAATCGCTGAACAGGTTGCCATTTTGGTCGTAAAGGCACACCGCATCGACGTACTTCTGATATTTCGCAGCAGACAAATTCAGCTGCGCAGCGTTTGTGTCCGCAAATTCCAATGCGGCTCGCGAGCGATTGCCGAGGATATCGGCCAGCACCTGCATGTCCCCTTCGAGCTTTTTATTGTTCAACCAGATTTCGATCAGCACCAAACCAAGGCCCGTTATCCCGAGCGTAATGATCATGCTGACCAGAATGGACCGAAGAATCTTTTTGCGGAATGATTTATGAATAACCGCGAGCATATTTATTTCCTTACCACAGCTGCCAGCTCTAGCAACTGCGCATCCAGGGCCACACCGCTACTCTTTGCCCTAGCCAAGTTGACTTCAAAGCTGACCCGCTGTTGGCGGAGCTTCAATTGAATAATGGCATCTTCGCCAAGCCCACGGCGACATCCGTCGCACACCGTTAAAACCGATTTGGCGTCTGCCGCTGCGAGCAACTGCTCGTACTCTGGCTCATTCAGATCCCCTCCCATTACCAGAACCTGACACGACTCTATATCGCGCCGGACGACACGGCGCGCATGTAGTGCACGCGAGGCCACTTTTTGCTGGAGGTCCGCCGCCAACAGCGACACTTCAGAAATTGGCTGACCGACCAGACACACATTGAGTTGGCCGTCATCCGGAATGGTTTCTGCCCATGAGGTAAAACGCATGATCGCCACAATTACGGCGGCTCGCAGCTCACCTTCGCTAGGTGCACCATAAGCAAAGCAGAATACAAACAACACTAAGCCAGGAAGCAATCTAGCTAAGCGCGCCTTGCCACGCGACCCCCTTGTGAACATGTCGATCCTCAAACTATCGGAAGCGATGTGATTGACCCCTCAACGCCAACTGCGACCCTATTTATCCCGTCGCAACACTACTTACCTCGTTATTGCTCTCTTGCCAGCCTCGGTGATCCAGGAGCCTGTCTTGCATCGTCTCTGATTATTTTTGACACAACAGCAATCCCGAACTTGTTTGCTCGCGTTGCAGATTCTCTCAGATTAGTTCACCCCTACAGGTTCCGCCAGCTGCGCAATAGAGGTTGAATCAGGGAAACAAGGGGAAACGGACTCTGCCGCGATGCGCTTACGTCGAACTGAACTTATTCAAAGCACAGACATTTTCTTATCTATTTCCGAGGAAACCAGCCGCTCCTCTGTGACTTTAATCACGCACAAAATAGGAGGGATATTTATCTCAACGAAGAAAAATAAAAAAATAATTTCCCAAATTCGTGTGCCATCAAACAGAACCTAATAGCGTTTTGTTTTTGGATAACATCCAGAAAGGAAATTTTTATATTTATGACACTTTATTTAACGTGTTGACTTATAAAATCCTTTTCAAACAATCGTACAAAAAATAATGCCGCAAATGTCGCTAAATACCTCGTTGTCCACGTATATAGCGCTCTATATAATCCACCGGCTCTTTTCTTCTGCGCGAGGAACTGCCATGAACTTGCTAAAAATTCCAAGAAAAACCTTATTTGTTTTATGTGCGTCATCCTCTCTGCTGATAGCCGGCTGTTCCAGCAGTGATAATTCCCGCCCCAGCAGTAACGCGGTGTCCACTCCTCAACAAAATAATCCAGACGTTACTTCGACATCTGTTGCAGGAAATGTTTTAAAAGGAACGGTAAAAAATGCTGATGTCCATATTTACCCGATAAGCAAAGGTAAACTTGCCACCAATCCATTGGCCAGCACTAAAACGGACGATCAAGGGCTTTTCTCAGTTAAAATTCCAACCAAAGCAGCAGACGCAGTGTATATAGAAGTAGTCGCTTCGCCGAACGGGTCCTCGAGAATGACTTGCGACACTGATGTGTGTGGCATCGTTGGTGAAATCGACGGTGAAGACACCAATAACAACGGTGTGCTTGAATTCGGCGAAGACATCCTCCTCTCGGACGATTTTAAGCTGTCCACTATCATTCAAGACTACCAAAGCTCTCCGCAGCTAAAAGTCAGCGTGACGCCCGTCTCGCATTTAGCAGCACAAAGGGTGAAAAAGAAAGGCAAATTCAGCAACGAAGAAATCAATGCTGAGTTAGCGATTCTGGCGGAGTTGCTTAATTTTCCGACCGAATTATCCCAGGCCATTGCACTGGACATTACCAAAGCAATCGACGGCGATGTAGATCCTGAATCTTTACGTTATGCTCTGTACAACGCCGCTGTTGCGCGATATGCACACCAAAAACACCTGACCATTCCTAAAGCCATCGAAAAGATCGATGCCGAGCTTTTTTATGATAATGGCGATGTCAATCGCGGTTTGTTATTGGAGCTTCTGCATCACGCCAAACACGAAGCTAAACGAATAACCAAAGGCCGACCTGACCTGCAACATTTAATCAGTGAAATACTACTGGTAATCACTCGTTACGAATGTATACCCGGCGATCCGTGCGGGCCGATCAAACCACCTCTACCACCCAAACCTCCGCTTGGAGAACTGGCGAAGGTAAAAGAGTTTGTCAAAGATTTTCGCGGTTGGTTGCGCAACTTAACTCAGCAAAATGAGACCGCCTTGGCCAACTTTAAAGCCCGCACTGAGTCACTTGGGAAACTATGGGAGGACGACGTCAAGATTCTTGCATCCGCATTAAATGATGTATTGCCCGGAATTGGGCAAGCAGTCTCACCATCCTACAGCTTCTGCTACTACTGCGAATCGGACGGCCTAATAAGTATTGCAGCGGTTGAAAAAGAACTCGTCATAGGCGATCTGGTTTATCGACTGCATTCTGACGGCACGCTGGATGTCGAAGGATCCATCCACGGTGTAGGCGTCGATATTCAATTGCAATTGCCTCCGATTGACGAATGGGCTACCAGTCATTCCATTGATATAGCTGCAGGCCGTCTGTCGCGCGAAGATATTCAACTCGTGATTGCCAAGGGCAGTACGATCAATGCAGTGTTCCCGAATTCAACGACACCGGAAGAAATCATCGACCAAATTGAAAACGATCAAATACCGGTAATTTCTCAATTGTCCGCAGCGGTCAAATTCACCATAGAAGCCAAATATGGTTTGGCTCAGGGCGGCGTCATTGACTTTGAGAGCGCGCCCGATTCCAATTTGCTCGACACTAACGACTGGAGCATTGTTTCAGGCAAAGCTAACAGTGGCACTTCCTCTCTGCGCGCTCCGGCGATTGGCAATAACGACAGCACGCAAATCAGCTCTACTTTTAACACCTGGGGTGGCTACCTGAGCTTCGCCTATGCGGTGGAATCCGAAGCAAGCTACGACTTCTTCAATGTGTATGTCGACGGTCAGCGAGTTCTCTCCGCCAGCGGCTATCAACCGAAATTTGAAAACGCTTACGTTTTCCTCGCTCCCGGTGAACACACAATCGTGTGGGAATACATTAAGGACGACTCCGTGGGCCATAATCAGGACACAGTATGGATTGACGACATACAATTCCCATTGCTTGTGGGTGACAGCTCTGTAGACGTAGTGTCACACAACCTGCTGACAGGCAATCTCACAGCGACCGCCTATAAGCTCGACGAACCCTGGCAGCTTTCTCCAACTGGCTACATACCAGGAGAAATTACACTAAATGCCAAATTCTCTAATAAATTCCTTGTCGGCAGTGGAATTGAAGAAGACGACATTCAGCTGAAACTGTCTGCAGTCATACAAAATGCTGCCGACTTCGTACCGCCACAACCCTATGATGAAGGCACACTGCAAATTTTGGGTAACTACACGGTTGCGCCCAACCTATTTACCTTTAATTTGCAAAATTGGAGCATTCATATCACGCCGACCGGCACCCCCAATACTTATCTTTATGAGCTCTATCGCAAGGGCGACGAGGATCCGATTCAGTCTTACCTCGCGACATCAACCAGAGCCACTTTGAGGGAAGTCGCTGGCGATTTAATTCCGAATTCCGGAATTGGCCGAGATGTTGTGGTACCGCAGGAAGGTTTGTATATCACGACGCTGGTAGGATCATCCCCTTGGGGTGTTTATCCGAACAGTCGTTTCAGTGCTGCCGGTGGCAACATTTATGGTTATCTCGTTACACCTTACGATCCAACCGAAACGGATGACCAATTCCTGAAAATTGCGGTATCTCTGGAAGCAGAGCTCAAACCGTTTGATCTTCCTCATTTGACATTTGGCAGCAAGTTAACACGTGACAAACTCAATGAAGGAACTTTCTCCTTTTACATCATCGTTGATGGCAAACGCTTCAATTTCAATACGCAGTACTGGTATCACTTGCCTGGCTACGGTGGCAGCGACGAGTCGGTCGATCTTAAAAAACCGAAGCTGGTCATTGAAAATCAGCACGGCGTGAAGCTTGATCTGGCCTTCCCGGATGTGGAGGATGTTGGCAGCAAAGATAACCCTGAACTGGAAGGTAAACTGGTTTACAACAACAAAGTTTACGGAACTATTAAACGGGTTAAAGGAATCATCACCATCGAGTACATCGATAACACTGGTGAATCCATCCCTTGACATAAATCATAAAAAAGGCGGCCTAGGCCGCCTTTTTTTGTTTGTGCTCACAGTAAACTGTAGATTCACCATCAAACAGAGGCAGGTAATGATTTTGCGAAAAACAAATATTGGCTTTTTCTTATTTTTGTCCACGCTCTCTGTAGCCAATCATGCAAACGCAAAGCCCAGCTTTGGAACCGAGGTCAACATTTCCTCTATCAGCCTCAGCGAGCCTGTAACCATAAAAACCAATTTTGATGATTGGGAAACGGATGAGGAGCTAAAACCCGGCAATCGACTCTATTCCAAGCAAGTTGCCCGAGCCGGTTTCACCATCAATCGGGTTCATCTTGGCTACACCAAACAATTGTATTACTACCTGAATTTTTCCCATGACACTGCTCTGTTGCATTATCGTGAACGCAACAATATCAAGCACGACAAAACAACTTTCGACATTTACCTAAACGCCAATAATGCGGAGGCGGAAGGTTTTTATTTGGGTTATACAGTTGAATGGAAAGGGCTGAGTGTCAATGCCACACTCAATTACCTTGACCTCGAAGAGCTTTATTACGGAGAGGCCTTCGGCTTTTTTGATCCCGCTGAGACGGCCAGCAATCGCACCGAAATCACTATCGACTACGCCTATCCCGAGGACCGTATTTTTGAACGACCCGTTGACCCGCCGGAGGGAACCGGAATCACCTTGGATCTGAATATTCAATACTCCTGGCGCGAGCACAGTTTCGCCGCCTTGATCGGCGAGGCTTATTCAGATCTTTATTGGAATACCGCACCGGGCAGCCGCATTGAAGGCAATCTCAATAGCTTGCTGTCCGACGATGAAGCCGCCATCCGCTACAGCCACTTTCGCGCCCAGATTCACCAGCGGCTCCCCGTCCACACACAATTACATTACCGCTACCGACTCAATCCGCAACTCAGCGCAGGGTTGAATCACGAAAAGCTCGACAATAAACGCTGGACTGCCTGGGCAGGCAATTGGCATATCACACCGAAATGGACAGGCAGTGTTCTATGGAACCCTGATGACAGTATCTGGGGGCTGCAAATCAAACACCCATATTTCGCCTTTGGCTTGGCAAGTGACAGTTCGGACTATCGCAAAAGCCATTACCTCAAACTTCAATTAGAGGTTCACGCCAAATTGTTTTAATACATCGTCAAGATGACAAGGCGAGGAAATAAAAGAAGCGGACTTCCATGTCCGCCAAAAAAAGGCGGCCAACCTCCGGCCGCATAAGCGGGTTCAGTGCATCGATTTGGGATAGAGAGCTGAATAAACGTCAATAAAAGAGGAGTGTTTATTGACGTTGATATCGAGGCGCAGCTTTCTTGCCAAATCACTCGCGGAAATAACGCCGCGAATTTTGTGTAGCGTTCGGTCAACCACCAAATAATGTTGGTGTGGGTTGTCTTTGAGAATCTGGACCAGGTCGCCGACAGTGGCGTAGCGCAATTCGTGATAATCCAACGCCCGCAAAGATTCTTTCGGCCTCATAAAATCCGCTGCCGACAGATCTTCCCGCAGATAACCTTGCGCGACTCTTTTCAGAATTTCTTGCGCGTTCAGGTCATCCAAACTGATCAGCCCTAGAAATTGATTCTGCTTATCCACCACAAGCTTCATGCGCACGTGATTTCGCAACATTTTTTGTTCTATGTCACAAGCAGGTTCGTCTACATCTGCGACCATTGGCTCGTGATACATAAAATCGGTCAACACCGACAGCGCAGGAGAATCGAGCGTGATATCACTGACCACCTCCGGTCGCGCCAACTCATCAAATGATTCAACTTGATAAAGATTGAATCTTTTCATTGTTATATCTCCGTATGACGCGGTGAAAACCAAGGCAATACAGACACGCCTGTGTGGCTGCCCGGAAATTCACTGGTCGGAAAGAAATACCCATGCCGACTCAATAGAGTCAAACACGGAATAAACAAATCACGGAGAAATTAAGCGATGGGAGGAGCGCGAATTGAATAAAAGGAAATCGAGATGCGATCAATATTCGAAGCGATTTCGAGGAAAATAACTTCGCCAAGACCTGGCTCGTCGGGATTTATTGAATTTATCGGATGAAGATCTTCGCTTTCTGTATCCGCTTTTTTCGCGTGCTCAGAAGCAGGAAGACTGGGAATCAGATCACCTGCAGCAATAAAGCTTTTTGTTTTGGCCGCGTGATACTCCCGGCCAGCAGAGCCCGGCAGTAACGCCAACAAAAAACTTAATAAGAGGAAGTACTTCATGGGTGCTTATCGCTGACTGCAGAAATGCCAAGCGCCAATGTTAGCATTATTGAAAATCGCATTGGGCGTCGACGCATCATACACCGCCTCAAGCGCGGCTAGAAATCATTTTTGCGTATATCCGACCGAGAGGCGATTCTGTCGACCGAAGCGCTTCTCAGCATTTACGGATGCGGCTTCGATCCCATCTCCTCAGGAGCATCAATCTGACTGGCCATAGCGCCGGTTTTTTCATCGGGCTGCTCCGGCCCAAACGGTTCCACCGGCTGGCGTTCGTCCATTTGTACTTGCGCGCGATTACGCGGCAGCGCTCCGGGATGTTCCTTCTGCAACCACAGGATCATTTTTTCCCGAATTTCACACCGCAGATCCCAGGCGGTCGGACTGTTCTTGGCGCTCATCAGCGCGCGCAGTTCGATGGTATGTTTGCCGGAATCGATCACCTGCAGCACCTGAACATTACCATCCCACAGCTTGGACTGACTGAGAAATTCTTTCAGTTTTTGCCGCATCTGGGTGATCGGCACTGTGTAATCCGTATGCCAGGTCACTACCCCTATGATGGATGCCGTTTCGCGCGTCCAGTTTTGGAAGGGTTTCTCAATAAAATGACTTAATGGAACGATCAGTCGGCGCCAATCCCACAATTTCACTACCACGTAAGTCGAGGTAATTTCCTCGATCCACCCCCACTCTCCTTCGATAACCACCGCATCTTCGATACGGATAGGTTGCGTAAGGGCGATCTGCAATCCCGCCAATAAGTTGCTCAATACTGGTCTTGCAGCGAAACCCACCACAATGCCCGCCACGCCGGCAGAGGCAAAAATCGATACGCCGATACTGCGCGCACCGGGGAATGTCATCAGCATAGCGGCGATAGTGACGAGGAAAATGATCATTACCATCGCCTGGCGCAAGACGCGCAAGCGCGTACGAATTTTGCGGGCTTCGAGATTGTTTTCTACGTCTATGCGATGACGCGATATAGAAAAGTCAGTTAATACGGTCACGGCGAGAATGGCGACTCGCCCAACCACAGCAACAATACAGAGTGTTGTCACCTGGGAAATAAACGCCTCTGCGTGCTCAGGCATTTGCACCAGGGGAAGTGTCAGCTCAACCGCAATAATCATCATGCCGAGGCGCACCAGATTGCGCACCCGATCGACCAATCTGAACCACTGCAATTTTTCCGGCCCATGAGACAGACGCCGCAACACTTTGAATAACAGCCAGTGCGCCACAACAGCGAGAATAACCGCCGCTATCACCACGGCGACGCCTGGGAGATTTTCGATTCCAAGTCGCGCGGAAATATTGCCCAGTGCGGTTAAAGTGCCGGATGTTTCTTCCATCTCTTTCCCCTGCCATTTCATTAAAAGCAGCAGGCGGAACTGCAAGATACTGGCCATGGCACAGGATGCGAAATTTGGCGTGTTCACGCGCACATCGCGGAAATTTTTTGTAAATCTTCCCGCGCTACGAACGCAAACTTACAGAAATTGAAGGACGATGGCCGCGGTTTTCCGCCGCCACCATCGACAGGAGTGTCAGGCGGACTTGGGCAATTTGGACACTGCGGGCTTCACGCCGACCTTAACCACTTGGTTGTTTTCCAATTCCGCCACGGTCCAGATCATACCGTTCCATTCGATGTGGTCACCCAATACTGGTCGGCCACCAAAACGTTGGGAGATAAACTCGCCCAAGCTCAGATTGGCATCGACCGATTGCAGGTCCAGCGAATACAGCGGCGCAACCTCGCCCATCAGTGCGTCGCCACGCAAAATGAAGTCGCCGAAGAAACGCAGATCGTGCGTGCGCTTAGGTGCAACACTAAACAGCTTGCTGAGCGCGGGCAGATCGTACTCATGACCTATTACACAGAGAATATCCCCTGCCAACAGTCGGGTACTTCCCGTCGGGTGCAGCAGTTGGTGGTTGCGGAATAAGGCGGCGATACGGGTGCCTTCGGGCATATGAAGTTCGCGCAGAGGAGCGCCGATACACCATTTTTCTTCGCCCAAACGATAAATGAACAATTCCCACTGGCTGGTCGTGTGGACGCCGAGACCTGCACGCGAAATCGGCATAGGCACGGATGGAACCACCACATCTGCCTTTTTGGCGGCCCAGGTGAGGGTCGTCCCCTGCACCAGCAGCGAAACCAGCACAATAAAGAAAGCGACATTGAAGAACAGCTGCGCGTTTTCCAGACCCGCCATTAGTGGAAACACCGCGAGAATAACGGGTACCGCGCCGCGCAATCCTACCCAGGAAATAAACACGCGCTCGCGCAGGTTGAATCCTTTGAACGGCAGCAAGCCGAGAAAGATCGACAAAGGCCGTGCAAACAGAATCATCCACACAGACAACAAAAGTGCAGGCACCGCGATGGGCAGCAAATTGCTCGGCGTGAGCAACAAGCCGAGCACCAGGAACATGCCGATCTGACTCAACCATGCCAAGCCGTCGAACATGTGGAGAATACCGGAACGGTTGCGGATAGGTCGGTTACCCAACCAAAGGCCGCATACATAAACCGTCATAATGCCGCTGCCACCTATAGCTCCGGAGATGGCGTACAGCATGATGCCGCCGCTGACCGCGAGCAGCGGATAAAGGCCGTCGGCAATATCGAGGCGATTGATCATCCTCAGCAGCAGCCATCCGCCAGCCAGCCCCAGCAAAATTCCCAGGCCAAACTGCTGCACGAGGCTGAGCAGAATTTTGAAAGAAAAGCTGGTTTCACCTGCCGCAATCATGGCAATCAGGGTGACCGTCAAGAACATCGCCATGGGGTCGTTACTACCCGATTCTATTTCGAGCGTTGATCCGACCCGTTCATTAAGCCCTTTGCCATTCAACAAATTGAAGACCACTGCCGCATCGGTGGAACCCACGATCGCACCGATCAGCAAGCCTTCCAACAAATCCAGATTGAACAACCAAGCAGCCGCCAGACCAGTCAAACCCGCCGTCACCACTACACCAAATGTAGCGAGCGATAGCGCCGGCCACAGCGCCACGCGGAAGGTCGAGGCCCGGGTTCTCATCCCACCATCCAGGAGGATGACCGCCAGCGCGAGGTTACTGACCAGATAGGCCGCGTGATAGTTATCGAAGACTATGCCGCCGATACCATCCACCCCAGCCAACATCCCCACACCGAGGAAAATGACCAGAACCGGTACGCCGATGCGGTTGGAGAAAGAACTGACGAGGATGCTGGCAGCAACCAGCATAGCGCCCAGGAGAAGGAGATTATTGATGGTACTCGCGCTCAATGTATGTCCCGATATGATGGAGTGGCGATGAGAAGAATCGAAAAATGAATTGTAGCGGCCTGAGGGCTCAGTTCGCGGATAAATTTTTCGTCAATTCAAAAATAGCAATTGCACACGCGGTTACCACATTCATCGACGAATTGCGACCGAGCATGGGAATGTGCACCGTCTGCGCAACCTCATCCAGCAAAGGTTGACTCACGCCTTTATTCTCACTGCCGACAATCAAAAGCACTTCAGAAAAAGCAGAAAGCTGCGCTTGGCGAATGTCGATACTAGCGCGCGTAAGCTCCAACGCAAGCGTTATAACGCCGCGGCGTTTAAATTCTGTGACTAGTAGCAATGGATCCGCGACATGACTCCACTCGACATATTGTTCCGTCGCCCTGGCCGTGCGTCGCAACTTTGCATTGGGAGGTGTTGGCGATGCGCCCGCGAGATATACATGTCGGACACCCAATGCATCCGCCAAGCGAAACAGGCTGCCAATATTAGCCGGATCTTCCACACTGTCGGCAAGTAAATACAGCGGAAATGTTTTGCCACTGGCTACGTGATCGGCGTGAGTCAGTTGAATATTTTCCGGCGCTTCGCTCATGCACCGCTTCTCATATATACCCAGTTCTGCTGAACGTCGTCGCACACAATCAATTGGTCACTCAATCTCATGCACTGATGAATGCCCTCTGGTAGTGCATTGTTGTAATGCGATTGCACACCTAACGCCGCCTTATCTTTTTTGAGAAATACAAACATCTCACTCATGCGTTTGCCGAATTTCGTGCCTTTGGCCTGTGCGTCCATTAGCGTGTGATAAAACTTGGTAAATGACATAGTCGATGCGCCCAAACCAATATTGAGCATCGAATCTATGTAATGACGATAGGTTTCAGCCGCATAGGAGTGCAATTCGGCTGCATCGCCAGGAGCACCTTGGTACTCAGCAAACACCACAGGATTGTCAGGATCGAGCGCGCCCCGGGACAGGCGACTGTTGGGCTGATTACCTTGCAATTGATAGCGTTCACCGCCGCAGCGAATAATGGTTTCGCGCAACTCGCACTCGGACAAGGAGCCTTCAGCCAACTTTTCACGGGATGATTCTTTAGCCACCGCAGCTGAACGTACAAATGCATTGTTTGATGCTTGTGACGCGAGTGGGGGACTGGCCGGCGGTTTAGCTTTTGCCTGAGTCTCGGGCGGCAGTGTTATGCCCGCCTGCTCCGCCGGTCGGCGCAACAGCAAACGCTGGGTTTTTTCCGGATTGCGGCGAAACTCCTGCAAACTCGGTAAAGCAGCCGCTGGATTGGCCGCACGCACTTTGCAGTAGGTTTGTTCCAGCGGTGTGCGCGCCTGTTCTGCGCAATTGCTGCGATCCTGAGCCGCGGATTCCCCGCAAATCAGGACCATCACCCATAACCCAATCCAGCTTCTGCCTCGCATTCTTATCTTTCTCTCAAATGAATGTTTGGCGATTTTAGTGCAAGCTGGGGTTGTCCAGTATTCCTATCACTGGTTGTTTCGCCCCATTGATGTTTCTCCGTACAATAGCCAACTTGCCAACAGGGGGCCCTATGGACCAAGACGAGTACACACATTTCGGCTTTCAAAAGGTTAAAGCGAGCGAAAAAGCCCACAAAGTGGCCGAAGTTTTCCATTCTGTGGCCGGCAAATACGACCTGATGAATGACCTTATGTCCGGCGGCATCCACCGGCTGTGGAAATTGTTCACCATCGAAATGGCCGCCGTACGCCCCGGTCACGCCGTCTTGGATATCGCCGGTGGCACTGGAGACCTGGCGGCCAAGTTCTCCCGTTTGGTAGGTCCGCAGGGGACAGTCGTGCTGGCAGATATCAACAATGCCATGCTGCGCGTAGGCCGCGATAAGCTGCTGGACAGGGGACTCAGTCAAAATCTGGAGTTTGTTCAGGCGGACGCCCAATACCTGCCATTTCCGGACAATACCTTCGATTGCATCACCATCGCCTTTGGTCTGCGCAACGTGACCGACAAAGATCTCGCTCTACGCTCAATGCTGCGCGTGCTGAAGCCTGGCGGTCGGTTGCTGGTGCTGGAATTTTCCAAACCGCGCTCCAGCGTGCTGGAAAAAGCCTACGACCTCTATTCCTTCCGCGTTCTGCCGGTTATGGGGCGCCTGGTGGCGGGCGACGCCGACAGTTACCGCTATCTGGCCGAAAGTATTCGCATGCACCCGGACCAGGACACGCTCAAACACATGATGGAGGATGCCGGTTTCGTTCAGTGCCAATACCACAATATGACCGGCGGCATAGTGGCCCTGCATAAAGGAATCAAAGCCTGATGGATCCCGCTTTCCACTCCGCCCTGGCGCGCGCCCTGGAGTTCGCCGTCAACCGCGCCCTGGCCTACGACCCGGGCAGCCTGAGCGCTTTAGGAAAATTGGCAGGAAAGCATTTGCATCTCGATCTGCACAAACCCGATCTGAGCTTTTACATAGGCTTCGAACGCAACAGCGTCCGAGTGCTGAGCTATCTGGAAGATAAACCCGACTGCACGCTCAGTGGCACCGGGCCAGCGATCGCCAGCTTGCTGTGGCGCGACCAACACACTTTGGCCGGTTCCGGCGTGGAGGTCAGCGGCGATATAGGTTTACTGCGCGCCTTACAGGAAACCCTGGCCAAGCAGGAAGTGGACTGGGAGCAGATTCTGGTCGAGGCCATGAGCCGGGTCACCACACCCTCTGCCGCTGAACTGCTGAGTTATCCTATTTTCCGCTTTATCCGCTCCAGCGCGGAGCAAGTTCGCCGTCACGCAGCCATCACGCCTGATTGGATGCGCGACTATCTCACGGAAGAAATTCGCCTATTGCCATCTCCCTACGAAGTTCGCGCCTTTGCCGCCGATGTGGATGAAGTGCGCGCAGCCACTGACCGGCTCGACGCTCGCATTCGCAAACTTCGCCAACAACTCGATTTGCAGAAGCCTCCTCATCCGTGACTCATTTTCGCCGCCTGCTCACCATACTCGCGACCTTCGGTCGCTATCGCATTGATGAGCTATTACCAATTCACGCGCGCCCCCGCGCCCTCTCCTGGTTGATGCGCCCTTTTCGCCGCACTGAGAAAACCGAACTCAGCCGCGGCCAACGCCTGCGTATGGCCCTGGAGGACCTGGGGCCGATCTTTATTAAATTCGGCCAACTGCTGTCCACCCGGCCCGATCTGCTGCCACCGGATATAGTGGAAGAACTCAATAAACTGCAGGATCGGGTGCAACCATTTCCCGGTAGCCAATTCCAGGCAATGGTCGAACAGGCGCTCGGCCAGCCGGTGGATGTGGCGTTTGCCCGCTTCGATCTGGAACCTTTGGCATCGGCCTCCATTGCCCAGGTGCATGCGGCCTGTCTCAAAGACGGTACCGAGGTCGTCGTTAAGGCGGTGCGCCCGGGAATCGAAAATGTTATCGAGCAAGACGTCGCGCTTATGGCCTGGCTCGCCAAATTGATCGAACGCTACAGCCTGGATGGCCAGCGTCTGCGCCCGGTACAGGTGGTGGACGAATACCGCCAGACCATCTTCGACGAGCTCGATCTGATGCGCGAAGCCGCCAATGCGGCGCAATTGCGGCGCAATTTCGAGACTTCTCCCCTGCTGTATGTGCCACGCATTTATTGGGAATACTGCCGCCGCCGGGTGCTGGTAATGGAGCGCATTTACGGTGCGCAAGTGACCGATTTGGAAACCCTGCATAAGCACGGCGTGGATATCAAACGCTTGGCCGAACGCGGGGTGGAAATCTTTTTTACCCAGGTGTTCGAGCACAATTTCTTCCACGCCGATATGCACCCGGGCAACGTCTATGTCTCTCTGGAAGATCCGGACAACCCGAGTTATATCGCCCTGGATATGGCCATCATTGGTTCCCTGTCGCGCGAGGACCAGTTCTATCTCGCCCGCAACCTGCTGGCGATGTTCCGCCGCGACTATCGCCAGGTGGCAGAGCTGCATGTTCTATCGGGCTGGGTGCCAAAAGACACCCCCATCGGCGCCTTCGAGGCCGCCATCCGCACCGTTTGTGAGCCGATTTTCGCCAAGCCTATAAAAGATATTTCCTTTGGCGATGCCCTGATCACCCTGTTCCAAACCGCACGCCGGTTTGATATGCCGGTGCAGCCGCAACTGGTGCTGCTGCAAAAAACCCTGGTGAATATCGAAGGTCTCGGCCGCCAGCTGTATCCCGAACTCGACTTATGGGAGACTGCCCATCCTTTCCTCGAACGCTGGCTGAAACGCCGCTTCCATCCGAAAACCCTATTTCACGAACTGCGCCGCCAGGCGCCGGAATGGATGGAAAAATTCCCGGAAGTGCCGCATCTGGTATTCGATACCCTGCATAAAATCAACGAACTGGGCGAGACCGCTCCCGAATTGCGACGGGCGAGCATAGAAATTCGGAATTACAGTCTGCAGCAGCAACAACGCAAGCGTCGCCGTCTGATTGCAGCGATCGCCTTTGCGGCCTCGGCCTATTGGCTATGGCCTTCGGCACATGCACTGCCGCTGGAAGGTGTGTTGTTGGCAGTCGTCGGTTTGATTGCTTTATTGATGAGCTGACGTGAAAGTATTCGTTAAAACGTTCATATAAATTCATTAAACACTTATGAAAGTCCTCATACAGCGCGTAAAACAAGCGCATGTTGAAATTGCAGCTGAAACAGTCGGTCGCATTGAGCGCGGCTTGCTACTATTGGTTGGTATCGAAAAACATGACACAGCGCAGGCAGTTGAGCGCATGGCGGAAAAAGTATTGGCGTACCGGGTATTTGCGGATTCTGCGGATAAAATGAATTTGAACGTGCGGGATATAGCAGGCGGCTTGCTGGTGGTTTCGCAATTTACTTTGGCTGCCGATACCGGAAAGGGGCTGCGTCCGAGTTTTTCTTCCGCCGCACCGCCGGATCTCGCGCTACCTTTATTTGATACATTTGTTCGAAACCTGCGGGAGCGCTATCCCATTGTGGAAACCGGCGTTTTTGCCGCGGATATGCAAGTGCACCTTGTTAACGATGGCCCGGTGACTTTCCTGCTGGAATCGTGACGAATCTGGAGCAGTAATAAAAGGACTAACCTTTAATCAAGTTTAATAATGAGGAATTGCCATGGAACCTGTCTCAGCAACGCTAATCACCTTCGGCGTCATATTGCTGGCTTTCAGCTGGTTTTACTTGATGTTTGTATCCTTTGAAGAGGATTTTGGCTGGGGCCTCTGCGCCATTTTCTTGCCGCCACTTGCCTATTTGTACGCATGTTTTAATTGGTCAAAAACACAAAGCATTTTATTGCTGGCTGTGCTGGGCTGGATACTCATTCTTATCGGTTGGTAAAAAGCCCAAAAAAATACCCCTTTTCTAAAACTACAGCTAAACTTCATACAAGAAGCTCTCGTCGACCGTCCTGGCGGCGAGAGTTCATCTTTCTCCGGAACTTCAAGTCGGCCCGTTTTATGGCCAGTTCAAAGACGCCGCGCTGACATCCGTCTTTTCAGCGGTGATGGAAGTATCCGGCACACATAATAGAAGCCCTCGAAAGTAAGCATTGGGACGCTTCCAAAATCCGGCGTCACGGCAGATCAATAGTCCTGGCCCTCCGCCAGGCAGTAGCCATCAGTTACAACAATAAAAATCTATGTCCGCGCGCACTGCGCGCATCCGACTATTGCTTTAACCAGCATATCGACGGATCTGACCACAGGGAACCGCTATGACGCACGAGAACAAACCAGCCAATGAAGAAATCTTTTACGACAAATTAATTGAAATCCTGCGGGCAAAAATGGAGAGAGAAACGCCCGATCTTATGCAGCGGGACGCTCATCCCAAACAGCACGGTTTGGTAAAAGCGTACTTTACCGTTGAAGAAAACCTGCCAAAAAATTTATGTCACGGCGTGTTTATTCCGGGCAAAAAATACGATGCCTGGGTTCGATTTTCCAATCAAAACGCACCTGTTCAAGCGGACAATAAAAAAGATATTCGCGGGGCAGCCATTAAACTTATGAATGTTCCGGGAGAAAAACTGGATATTGGCGACAACAATAAAACAAGCCAGGATTTTGTAACCATATCCACACCGGTCTTCGTTACCCACGACGTGGAAGAATTTTTTAATCTTATAAAGGCTTTGGTATCGGGTAAACTGGCGTTAATTTGGCATCTCATGCGTCATCTCCGTTCTTTTCTCAATCTTTTAAAATCCAAAAAAAACTATTTCAGCCCCCTGCAGACTCGCTACTGGAGCACTACGCCCTATCTGCTGGGCCCCGATCAGGTTGTCAAATATTCGCTTATACCTCACGCAGGAATTCTGACCAAAATTCCAGAAAATCCCGGCGAGAATTATTTGCGGGAAAACATGAAGAAACAACTGGCGGAGCAAGATTACGCCTTCGACTTTTGCGTCCAACTGCAAAAAGATCCGCAAAAAATGCCCGTAGAAGATCCAGGCAAATTATGGCCGGAAGATCTCTCTCCGTTCATTAAAGTCGCCACTCTTTTGATCCCGCAACAATCATTCGACACACCAGAACAAAATACCTATGGCATTAATATGTCTTTTAATCCGTGGCACTGTTTGCCCGCGCATAAACCGATCGGCGGCATCAACCGCGCCCGCAGAGTCATTTATTTCGCGTTATCGGACTTTCGCCACCGAAAGAATCACACTCCCCTGTTTGAACCAACCGACCACAGCATTCCCAGTTAAAAATGCAATAAGACGAAGCCATTACGAAAAAATGAGGTACAGGTATGTCCAATATCGCTGGCAAGTCATACGCCATGACTGTTATCACACCCATTCCCAAAATATGGGCTTGGGTTAATTTATTGAAATTTTGGTATTCTAAAAATATCAGAAAGAAAAAGTCATTCGGGTTACAAACACTTTCCCTGATTCATTATGCCCGCTGGATTATCATTCGGCCCAGTCAATTTCCCCGCCTCTCCAGCAATCAGCCCAAGGAAGATTTGCACTACGCCTATATGCTGTTTTTCTCCAATTTCAACGGCAGCTGGTCGCAATATGTCGACTCTTTTCATATGGCAATACCAAAAGGGCTGGATCGCATTTGGAAACACAATTTCAAGTATCCCAAATCGGTTCCTCTGCAACCTTTTCATCGCTATATCCTCCACAACCAGATCTGGACAGATCATTATTACAATGCTTATCCACTGGCCTCTTCCAATGACGTGAAAGCCGCCATTGCTTTGCGAGCGGCTTTATTAGAATTCATCAAACAAAGCGAAAATATGTCGCCAGAAGAGTTTCAAAAAGCCTACAAAGCATTCCTTTTCTACAACCAGCAACATATTGCAAAAATGCACTCAGCGCCTGTCATCAACCTTGCCGATCAGGCCAAGGTTGAGCGCGTGCGCCTTATCGAATCATATGAAAAGACATTGAGGGACGAGCATGGCAAACCTAATTTCTGAACCCACCCCATTGACCGTGTTAAGCCCAATAAAAAATGGTGATGATGGAAGTCAGACTTTTGCCTCGTTAACGCGAAAGTATTTGCAAAGCCTAGACATCCACGAAAAAAGTCCTATGGCCAAGGTTCCCAATACTTTTCTCTGTCGTTTCTTTGTCCTTAATGATGTTTTTTTCGAAGGCTCGCCAGGAAAAGTAGATCACTTGAAATCCAAGTATTTGGTATTCTGCTGTAATTTTCATGGTGATCTGAATACCTATTTGCGCGAATTTTGGCAAAACGCACAACAGGAAGCCCAAAAAATCTGGAGGCATTGTGTCGCCTTCGAGCAAGTCCACGACGCAGAATCGTTTATTGATTACATTAAGAAATGCGAACTCAACACCACCATCTATTTTAATGGCTCAACAGGTCTGCCACTGGATGAGCAGTTGAAAGCGCTTTATTTGAAACAGGAATTTTCACAATTTGCGTGTGAAAAACAAGGACTTTCGGCAGAAGCTTTATTTGAAGCTTTCCAGAAGTTCGTTGAGCGCACACGTCCAGCAGATCTTACCGGCCCCACCTGGAAGCCGGGACAAAACACGCTTTGATCATAGAAAAAGGAAATTTTTATGCCCGACCAACATATTGATCTCAATGATATTCAAGGCAATATCGTAAAAGCCTACGGCCGATTTGGTTATCCGAAAGCGCGCTATATTTTTTTCCAGTTTCACGATGTAGAAGCAGGGCGAAATTTTATCAGAGACCTTCTGCCCCTTATTACAACCGGCCGCCCTTGGTGCAAAGACCAACCACCATCAGCCACAACCAATATTGCTTTTACTTACCAGGGGCTTAAACATCTCGGTTTGCCTACCAAAACGCTGCATAGTTTTCCTGAAGAATTCAGCATGGGAATGAAAGCCAGAGCTGACATATTAGGAGACGATGGCGAGAGTTCGCCGACAGAGTGGGATCCCATATGGCATCACGACAAATATATTCATATGTTTATGTCGATCAACGCCAAGTCGCTGGAAGCTCTGGAAGAGCGCTATAAGAAAATACAAGATCTACTGAAAAAAAGCTCCGGATTAGTGACCCAGCTCCGCGGACACAGAGACGGCCAGAGAGACGATTTACCTTATCAGGAAGCCAGCGCAATTTTTGTCGATGGCAAGCCCACACCCACAGAACATTTCGGTTATCAGGATGGCATATCAGACCCTTATTTCAAGGGCAGTGGCGGCAACCCTCTCAATGTCGTGGGAGGCGGCAAACCCACTCGCGGCGACCCAGCGACGTTGCAAGGATGGGAGCCGCTGGAAACCGGCGAATTTATTTTGGGTTATCCGGACGAAACAAAAGAATTACCCATAGCACCTGTGCCGACACTTTTATCCTTCAACGGCACATTTATGGTGTATCGCAAACTTCACGAAAAGGTCAAAACATTTCACGACTACATAAATAATGTCGGCAAGGATTTTCCAGGAGGCCCAGAGGCAGTGGCCGCCAAAATGGCTGGGCGCTGGCGCAACGGGGCACCTCTAGTGTTATTTCCGACGCGGGAGGAGGCCAATGCATTTGCGCAGGAATACGAAAAGGCCCGCGAATTAGCAGCTACTTCTGCCAAAGGGAAGAAGCGCTATGAGGAACTGCGCCTTAAAAGGACCGGCTTTAATTTCGGTAATGATCTCGCAGGAAGCCGATGCCCTATGGGCGCCCATATCCGCCGCGCAAATCCGCGCGGCTGCCTGGAATTTGGCATAAAAGACGCGTTTGCTACGCCAGGTGCGTTGGATAATCGCCGGCGCATTCTGCGGCGCGGCTTGCCCTACGGAGAAGTGACCAATCCGCTCTCCGACGATGGCGAACACGGCGTTATTTTTATGGCCATAGGCACCAGCATCGAGCGACAGTTTGAATTCGTGCAACAGCAGTGGATCAACTACGGTAACGATTTCAAATTATCCAACCAAAAGGACCCATTGCTTGGCAATCACGACGGCAAAGATATGTTTATGATCGAAGGCGGCAGTCCGGACAATCCACCATTTTTTTGTCCGGAGATTCCTCGGTTCGTTACAACGCGCGGCGGCGAGTATTTTTTTGTGCCCGGCCTCACCGCGATCCGCATGATTGCAGACAACCTGATCGATCCCACATAAACCGAAGCGGCGACCTCAAGTCGCCGTCCAAACCAGCACGCCGCTGTGGCATACTCCCCGCCTCGCAAATAAAGTCGTTGAGTCAGGCGGATGTTTACGTTTTTCGAAAAATTATTAAATCCTTTTCCCAACACTCCCTCGCAACAGCCACCAGCTACCTTCTTTGCTTTCTGCCGTCACTATTGCCGAGGCAGCTTGCCGTTTCTCGCCCTCATGGCGGTGTTGACTGCGTGCGTAGCTCTTATTGAGGTTTCACTGTTTCGCTTTCTCGGTCATCTGGTCGATTGGCTGACAGAATATTCTCCGGCGGAATTTTTCGAACAGACCGGTAAGCAAATATGGTGGATGGCATTATTGGTTCTCGTAGGATTGCCGTTGACAATTTTTTTCCACGCCAGCGTCATTCACCAAACTCTGCTCGGCAATTTTCCCATGCGCATTCGCTGGCAAGCGCATCGCTATCTGCTAGGGCAGAGTTTGAGTTTTTATCAGGATGAATTTGCCGGGCGTGTCGCGACCAAACTGATGCAAACATCGCTGGCTGTGCGCGAAACCCTGATGAAATTGCTCGATGTGTTTCTCTACAGCAGCGTATTTTTCATCGGCATTCTCGCTATGACGGGAGCCATGGATTGGCGTATGACCTTGCCATTTATCGCTTGGCTGGTGCTTTATATAGGGACGCTTTGTTATTTCATTCCACGCTTGCAAGACATAGCGCAAAAGCAAGCTGATGCGCGTTCGGAAATGACCGGACGCATAGTGGACACCTACACCAATATCACCACAGTCAAATTATTCTCCCATTCGCGCCGCGAAGCCGATTACGCGCGCGAAAGCATGGACCACTTTCTGCAAACGGTATATCCGCAAATGCGCTTGGTCACCAAGTTTGTGACAACCGTGTGGACGCTTAACGCCCTGCTGATTTTTACCGTCTGCGCTCTGTCGATCTGTCTGTGGTCCAGCGAAAGCATTAGCACCGGGGCAATCGCTGCCGCTGTCGGTGTCGTTATGCGCTTATACGGAATGTCCCAGTGGGTCATGTGGGAAGTATCCGGATTATTTGAAAGCATCGGAACGGTTTATGACGGCATGCAAACGCTTGCACGCTCGCAGCAAGTCGTTGACCGCGAGAACGCACAACCGCTCAAAATCGAACGCGGACAAATCGAATTTCGCAATGTGTCGTTTCATTACGGCAAAGGCAGCGGTGTTATCGAGGAATTTAATCTGCTCATTCGCCCGGGCGAAAAAGTGGGTTTGGTGGGGCGCTCCGGCGCTGGCAAAAGCACTCTGGTGAATTTATTGCTGCGTTTTTTTGATGTAGAAAAAGGCGAGATTTTTATCGACAACCAAAATATTGCCCATGTGCAGCAGGAATCTCTACGGCAGAACATCGGCATGGTGACGCAGGACACTTCCCTGTTGCACCGCTCGGTGCGAGAAAATCTGATTTACGGTCGTCCGGACGCGACGGATGCACAGGTGCGCGAAGCGGCGCGTCAGGCGAAGGCTGACGAATTTATCGAAACGCTACACGACCATCAGGGCAGGCAGGGTTACGACGCCCACGTAGGCGAACGGGGCATTAAATTGTCCGGCGGACAGCGCCAGCGCATTGCAATTGCCCGAGTCCTGTTGAAAAACGCCCCGATTTTGATACTCGACGAGGCCACCTCCGCGCTCGATTCAGAGGTGGAAGCGGCAATTCAGGAAAACCTGTATCAATTGATGGCGGATAAAACGGTGATCGCCATTGCCCATCGCCTGTCGACGATTGCAGCCATGGATCGATTGGTGGTGCTGGATGAAGGGAAAATTGTGGAACAGGGATCCCACCACGAATTGCTGGCAAAAAACGGGATTTATGCCCAGCTATGGGCACATCAATCCGGCGGATTCCTCGGCTAATGTCTTAACAACCAACGGGTGTGGATAAACGGAACAAAGCTTGTGATCGCAGGATGTTAGCCAAGCTTTGTAATTAACGACGTCGTTTGCGTTCGATATCTTCGATGCGCACGACTCGGCGCTGCGGTTCCTGTTGGGCATTGAGGAAAAAGCTTCCAACAATCAAAGCAAAACCCAGGAACATAAGAGCGTTAACCATATAAACCTCGCTACAGCTTTCGCTTTTTATAGGCGATCCCTCAGGACGGATGTCAGCCAAGTCCGTCGACGGAACTTGTCCCTTAATCGGACAAGACATAGCCGCGCTAGTTCGCGGCGACTATGTACTAAGGGTGGGTCTATCGGTGAGGAATTGCAAGCCAGAGAGGTGACGCATTCGTCAGATTTGCTGTGAAAGGGCGCTAATAAGCGCCCATTAATCACCGAGTTTGCTGTTTTTGGCTCGCTTGCGCTCGTTTTCGGTCAGCAATTTCTTGCGCAGGCGAATATGGTTTGGAGTTACCTCAACCAGTTCATCGTCCTCAATAAATTCCAACGCCTGCTCCAATGAATGGCGGATCGGCGGCGTCAGAATCAAAGCTTCGTCAGAACCCGCTGCGCGAATGTTGGTGAGCTGCTTCGCCTTGGTGGGGTTTACAACCAGGTCGTTGTCGCGCGAGTGGATACCGACGATCTGACCTTCATACACCTCTTCACCATGGCCAAGGAACAGACGGCCGCGCTCCTGCAAGCTGTACAGGGCATACGCCAGAGTCTTGCCGCGTACCATGGATACCAGAACGCCGTTTTTGCGCTTAGCCACTTCACCTGGCTTGGCAACGTCATAGCGGTCGAACACGCTGGTCATAATGCCGGTACCGGAGGTGAGCGTCATGAACTGACCGCGGAAGCCGATCAGGCCGCGCGACGGAATGGTAAACATCAGGCGGACTCGGCCTTTGCCGTCCAGCTCCATATTGGTCAACTCGCCACGGCGCAGTCCCAGCTCTTCCATCACAGAGCCTTGGTGCTGTTCTTCTACGTCGATCACGACCTGTTCGTAGGGCTCGTGTACCACACCGTCCACTACCTTTTGGATTACTTCGGGGCGGGATACACCCAGCTCGAAGCCTTCGCGGCGCATATTTTCGATCAAGACCGACAGGTGCAATTCACCGCGACCGGAGACGATGAATTTATCCGGACTATCCCCCTGACGTACGCGCAAGGCAACGTTGTGAATCAGCTCCTGATCCAGACGCTCTTTGATATTACGGGAGGTCACATATTTGCCATCCAAACCGGCAAACGGTGAGTCGTTGACCTGGAAGGTCATGCTGACCGTCGGCTCGTCCACCGTCAGAGGCGGCAGAGCTTCGACTTTTTCCGGCGCGCATAGCGTGTCTGAAATCCCCAACTCTGCAACACCTGTGATACAAACGATATCGCCAGCGGTTGCCTTGCTGGTTTCCACCCGCTCCAAACCGTGGAAGCCCATTACCTGCAGGATTTTGCCACGGCGCTGCTTGCCTTCGCGGTCGACAACGATGATTTGCTGGTTGGGACCGACACTGCCGCGGGTAATACGACCGATACCAATAACGCCCACATAGCTGCTGTAGTCGAGGGCGGAAATCTGCATTTGAAACGGCCCGTCGAGGTCCACTTTGGGTGGGCTGACCTTGTTGACGATCATCTCGAACAAGGGCGTCATGTCAGACGCCATATCGCTCGGATCCAGTCCGGCGATACCGTTAAGTGCCGAGGTATAAACGATAGGGAAATCCAACTGTTCATCGGTGGCACCGAGGCGGTCGAACAAATCGAATACCTGGTCGATCACCCAGTCCGGACGTGCACCTGGACGGTCGATTTTGTTCACCACAACGATCGGCTTTAATCCGCGCTCGAATGCTTTACTGGTTACAAAGCGGGTCTGTGGCATAGGGCCATCCACCGCGTCGACCAGCAAACATACGCTGTCGACCATCGACAATACGCGCTCCACTTCACCGCCGAAGTCGGCGTGTCCGGGGGTGTCTACGATGTTGATTCGATAGTTATTCCATTTGATGGCGGTGTTCTTGGCGAGAATGGTGATGCCTCTTTCGCGCTCCTGGTCATTGGAATCCATGATGCGCTCAGCACCCAAATCTTTACGATCCAATGTGCCAGATTGCTGCAACAGCTTGTCGACGAGTGTGGTTTTGCCATGGTCTACGTGGGCAATAATCGCAATATTGCGGAGATGTTCGATCACTTGGGGGGACCTCTAAGATGGGCGGGGGCGCGGACGGCGCGCATTATAGCGGTACCCTTTTTCCAGCGATAGCGCTGAGAGGTGCTACAGTTAACATTAAATGTACTAGGTGATTGACTTGGTTTGACTTTCCTGGCAATTCGCAGAATACTTGCCGAGGCGCTGGACGACGCCAAGTCGTCACCTCTTACAACAAAACACCGCGTTTTGTAGCACGTGATAAACCCGGGTTTTATTGAACAATAACAACGCGTTAGGCCGCTGGAAATTCCCTGGAGACCCTCTGGTATGAAGAAGCTATTGCTTTTAGGTTTGTCGACTTTTGCCATTTCTGCCCATGCATGGGAACCAAGTTATTACGTAGGAGCAGGCATCTCTCCGTGGAAAGTCCAATCACACGCAAACTCATTGGATTTCAGCGTACAAACTCTCGAAGGCTTTGGCGGCATAGTATTGTTCCCTCATATATCCCTTGAAGTTCGTGCCGGCGCCGGTATCAATGAAGGACGCGACACTTTCTATTACGTTGACATAGATCCGGATACCGGGGACGACGCCTTGTTCGCCCAACCATTCGGTCTCGAAATCACCTATTTCGCCAGCGCCTATTTCCGTCCATTTATCAGCAATGAGAAAGCCACTCTGTACGGTTTGCTCGGCGTGACTACTCTTGAATTTGACACCAATCTGGGCGGCCTGACTGAAGACGATACAGACACCGCGGCCTCATTCGGCGTAGGCGTCAGCTTCACTTTATCTCCGAATATCCAACTTAACGCCGAATGGAAAAAACTGATCAACGCGGATGAATTTGATATTCGCGGCGGCACCGTTGGCTTTAGCTATCACTTCTAAGCAATACCCCAATTATCTACCTCCCGGCCATCACAAGGCCGGGATCTCCCTCCTTCATACCTCGTACCATTCTCGCCAATTGTTCTGTATAGAACTCCGGTGTTCCGATAAGATTTGCTGCGACCAATCGGCGGGCGGCACTCATGCAACATGACCTTTACGAATTTCTCGATATTCTCAAAATTCTGATTCGCCATCCGAGCGTGGTCAGTGCAGAGCATTCATTTTTCCGCGTCTTACAACGGGAGCTGGAAGAAATCGGTGTAAAAGCTACCTGGTATGAAGGATTGCTGGTAGCACAAGGTAATAAACCCGACAGCCGCTATTTATCCGCACACATTGACCGCCATGGGTTGATCTGCACCGGGCCAAATGAATTTCAGTACGCAGCATTTATTGCCAGCAACCGTGGCGATTTGATTGGCGATTCTGTTTCCGAACAAACCTTTACCAAAATCTCTGAGCGCTATCACGGCGCTGCCGTCAGCGCTTATGAACCCTGGTCCGGCGTGTATCGCGGCCAAGGCGTTATCGACCGCGCTTATGTGTGTCCGCATCGCGGCAACATGGTGTTCGAAATTCACGGCCTGGAACATGTGGTGGCGGGCACACCAGTTGCATTTCAAGACAAATTAAAAATATCTGGCCAGCGCATCAGCGCACAATTGGATAACGTGTTCTCTGCCGCAGTGATTATCTATTTGTTTCGCCGCGGCTACCAAGGCACTGCATTTTTTACTGCGCAGGAAGAAGCTGGCCGAAGTTGGCGCTTTCTGCTCGAATGGTTTCAACGTTTTGCCAACAGCACATCGCAACTGATTGTGCTGGATACCAGCCCTTACGCCACCACTGAGGAGGCAGAAGCGCAACACCTGGTTTTGCGTAATTGCGATAGCAATGCCGCTTTTCATCCAGACATGGTTCGCGAATTGGAAAACGCCTGCCAAATTCTCGGTATCCGTTACGGATTTAAGGACGAATATATTGCAAAAAAAAATATCGAACGAAAAAATCAGGGAAAAAATCCGTTTTCTCTCGGCAGCACAGAACTCGGCAGAATCATTAATGCATCAAAAGGACTTATTCAGGGCGCCACATTGCAGGTGCCAACCACGGGTTATCACACCACCGAAGAAACCTGCGCACTCTCCTCTGTCGGCGCCATGATTGAACTTTTGAAATACTACACAATCGATATCAACCCCTGATTGCCACATAGCTCGCGAGGATGCAGCCATGAAGCCACTTACCATATTTTCCAAGTTATTGATTCCATCCATATTAGCCCTGACAGCCACTTGGGCAACTGCAGATGAAGCCTCCTGTCCTGATTATCTCAATGCAGAACTGCGCCGCTTGCATTCAAAAGAAACCGCCAATCTCTGTTCATTTTTTAAAAGCGACAAACCTATATTGGTCGTCAATACGGCAAGTAATTGCGGTTACACCGGTCAATTTGGCGATCTGGAGAAGCTTTATCAAAAGTACAAAGATCAAGGCTTGGTAATTCTCGGATTTCCATCAAACAGTTTTAATCAGGAAGAAAAATCGGAAGAAGCAACTGCCACTGTCTGCTTCAAAAATTTCGGTGTCACTTTCCCAATGTTTGAGCATGTGGATGTCAAAGGAAAAAATGCGCATCCACTGTTCAAATACCTTGCGCAAAAAACGGAAGAACCGGCCTGGAATTTCAACAAATATTTAATTGATGGTGGTGAAATTACTCATTTTGGCTCGAAGGAAAAGCCGCTGGAGTCAAATCTGGAGAAAAAGATCAGCGCTTCGCTAAATCACTCACATCACAGTCATCATCATTAATTGGCTTCTGGGATTCCACTGCTGGCCTGCCGATTAACGCGGCGGCCAACCAAAGGGATTTTTATTATCGCTTTGTTTTCCCTCTGCCATATCCAATTGCACCAATTTGCCATTTTCCGCATCTATAACACATAGAAATTGCAGATCAACGCTGTGAGGTGGATTGGTCTGGGCAAAAAAGAGTATGCGGTGGCGCCCAGCCGCTTTATCAAAGCGGCTGGAGGATTTATCAAAATTGAGGCTGCGGAGCTTTTCCCCTAAACGAGTGCGAATTTCTTTTTCGCAGGATGCAACTGCATTATCAAACGAGACTGTTGCGGAAGAATCCTCGCCAAAAATAGGAAATAATTTGCTTAGCACATAAAGCGCAATGATCAGACAAGCGAATACAATGATCCAGATTTGCTGATACTTCGCTTTCATAATCACCGCCCTCGTTTGAGTGTCGATGCAGCGCGACTGCTGGCAGCCGCAACTCCAATAGCAAAGTCAGGCCCCCCGCAACAAAATCAGGTATGGCCTCCTGAAATCAACCTTCCGGAATATTCGCGTTATTATTTTTCGCTTCCGCCGGACGATACACTCCAACATTATTGAAACCCGCATCGCGCAGATGCGCAGCGTGGAGCTGACTCATCACTCCTCGCTCGCAATACAACAAATACTCCTGCGATGCATCCAGACGCGGGAACTCGTTATTTAAACTATAGAAAGGAATTGCCAATGGCGCGACTTTATCGCCTAGACGCAGGGGTTTGAGCTCACGCTCGTCTGGATGGCGAATATCGATAATGACCTGAGTCGCGGAAGGTGCCTGAACCTCCGGTACCTGAGTCACCCCGCGTTCCACATCGCGCATCACTGCATCAATCGGTTGCACCCGCGCGCGCGTCAGCGCATCTTCCAATACGCTCAGATCCATCTTCTGTTCTTCCGCTTCCACCTTGTCCAGACGCAAATGAGCTGACGGTCGTACGGAAATCACCCCACAGTATTCCGGCATCGCGGAAGCGAAATGTTCCGCTCCAATTTCACGGCACTGATCGATAATCTGTCCCTTATCCATAAAAGCCAAAGGTCGCAACACCAGCTTGGTACTGGCGCGGTCAATAATGGCGAGATTGGTCAGAGTCTGGCTGGACACTTGTGCCACCGCTTCACCGGTTACCAGCGCATCCAGGCCCGCCCCATCGGCCACCTGACTTGCCGCCCGCAGCATAAACCGCTTCAAAATCACCCCCATGCAGGAAGGATCAACCTTGGTGAGTATTTCGTTCACGACGCCATCGAAGGGGACGGTGACAAATTTAACGCGGTGGGAGGAGCCGAAACGGTTCCAAAGATAGAAGGCGATTTCCTTAACACCCAACTCATGCGCCAAGCCGCCGAGATTGAAAAACAAAAAGTGGGTGCGCAGGCCGCGCTTAATACTTTGATAACAGGCCACGGTCGAGTCGAAGCCGCCGGATACCAGGGACAGCACCGCTTCTTGCGACCCGAGGGGAAATCCGCCAAGACCCGGGAAGGTATGCTCGACTATATAAACTGTGTCATGCCGAATCTCTAAGCGCACCACGTGGTCCGGGTTGTGGAGATCAACGCCCGCTGCTCCAGTTTCGTGCAATAACCGACCGCCGAGGTAGCGCTCCAAATCGGTGGAGGTGAAATCGTGCTTGCCGGTTCGTTTAACCCGCACGCAAAACGTTTTTCCCGCCAGCGCACTCTCCCATGCCCGCAACACATGCTCATAAATCTCCTCCTGCGACGCCAGCGGATAGGCACGCACGCGGGCAAACTTGCCGATGCCGGGAACCCGCGCCAGAAGATCTGCCACCGCTCGAGCGCGCTCTTCGTCCTCCCCGGGAACGAATACTTCCAGGTTGTCCCATTCCTGATTAACTTTCGCCTCCGGATCGAAGCGGCGCAGCAGTATGCGCAGGTTTTCGGTCAGCTGGCGGCTCATGCGTTTGCGCACGGGACCACTCTTGATAGTGATTTCAGGAAAAAACTTAAGGATGAATTTCATGGAAGCTCGATCGTTAAAGTGGGGCAAAACGGCAGGTACGCACCAAACCTGAGCGGATTACACTATGTTCGCACCAAAACAAATCACTATTTTGGTGCACTTTGTCCGCCAAATCGCACAAGCCTAGCGGATCTCCGGGCTGGAACGAGGCGCAAAATTATGGCACATAACTTGCCAACGGTTATGCGACTGTTGTCCTTGCTTATTGGTTGGGAAACTCTTAGATTGCCGCCCCTAGCAGAACAGCACCATCCCCCAAAAATTTTTAATCCCTAACAACCATTTGGCCTGAGGCCATAGTTGGAGACCCCTCATGTCAGAGAAGACTCTGAAACTCATAAAAGACAATGACGTGCGCTGGATCGACCTGCGCTTCACCGACACCAAGGGCAAAGAACAACACGTGACTTACCCTGCAAGCATTGTCGATGAAGGATTCTTCAGTGAAGGCAAGATGTTCGACGGATCTTCTATCGCTGGCTGGAAAGGCATCAACGAATCCGACATGATTCTTATGCCCGACGACTCTACAGCAGTGCTCGACCCGTTCTATGAAGAGCCTACTGTAATCGTACGCTGCGACATCGTTGAGCCTTCAACTATGCAAGGCTACGACCGCGACCCTCGCTCCATCGGTAAGCGCGCAGAACAATACCTGAAATCAACTGGCCTGGGCGACGTCGCTCTGTTCGGACCTGAGCCAGAATTCTTCATCTTCGACAGCGTTCATTACCACTCAGGTATGGGCGGCGCTTTCTACAAGATCAAATCTGAAGAAGCGGCTTGGTTGTCTGGCGAAGAAGTTGAAGGCAAACACGGCCACGCTCCCCGCGTAAAAGGCGGTTACTTCCCAGTAGCTCCGATCGACTCTCTGCACGACATCCGCGCTGCCATGTGTAATGCCATGGAAGCAATGGGTCTTGAGATCGAAATTCACCACCACGAAGTGGCGAACGCCGGTCAGTGCGAAATCGGCGTAGGCGCCAACACTCTGGTGAAGAAAGCGGACGAAGTGCAGATCCTCAAGTACTGCGTTCACAACGTCGCTCACCAATACGGCAAAACCGCTACCTTCATGCCTAAGCCGCTGATCGGCGACAACGGTTCCGGTATGCACGTTCACCAGTCTTTCTCCAAAGGCGGTGTAAACCAGTTCGCTGGTGATGCTTACGCTGGTCTGAGCGAAACCGCTCTGTACTACATCGGCGGTATCATCAAGCACGCTAAAGCGTTGAATGCTTTCTGTAACGCATCCACCAACTCTTATAAGCGTCTGGTTCCTGGCTTCGAAGCTCCAGTTATGCTGGCTTACTCTTCACGTAACCGTTCTGCGTCAATCCGCATTCCGTTCGTACAGAGCGCCAAAGCCAAGCGTATCGAAACTCGCTTCCCTGACCCGACTGCCAACCCTTACCTGGCATTCGCTGCCTTGTTGATGGCTGGTTTGGACGGCGTTCAGAACAAAATCCACCCAGGCGAGCCTGCTCACAAAGACTTGTACGACCTGGAGCCGGAAGAAGAAGCCGAAATTCCAAAGGTTTGCGCCTCTCTGGAAGAAGCTCTGCAAGCTCTGGAAGCGGACCACGAGTTCCTTACCCGTGGCGGCGTGTTCAGCAAAGACTTCATCGACTCTTACATTGAGTTGAAGCGCGCTGAGATCCAACGCGTCAACATGACTCCGCACCCGGTAGAGTTCGAGTTGTACTATTCCGTATAACCGAGTTGTACTTCCGCATCGCAACAAACCCCGCCTCGGCGGGGTTTTTTTATTTCTTTCCTGCACCAAATTTTGTCCCACGCATGCACAAAAATAGTGCAATCATGCTCCATACTGAGTCCAATTACTGCTTTTTACTGATGGCGTTTTAACCCGTTTTCAGCCGTTTTTCTCTACCGAGATCAAGGCCTTGTAAACGCTTGTCCAAAAACCAAATAAATCAGGGAGTTAGTAGCCGGTCGCTGATCCATTTTTGAGCCTGCTGCACCGAAAAAGGCTGACATTCAAAACAGCGCAACGGTTGGTTTGGTTTTTGCTTTGCCCAGCTCACCAAATTGGAACACTGTTATGGTCCACGCCTCACACTACAAACAGATTCTGGACAATCTGCTCACAGCCACCATCGTTCTGGATGTGGATCTGCAGCTTACCTTTGTTAACAGCGCCGCTGAAATGCTGCTGCGGTTAAGTGGCGACCAGGTTTTGGGGAAGCACGTCAGTCACTGTTTTTCCGATATCGATAGCTCACCAGATGCCTTCAACGAAGCGCTGGCAGAAAATCGTCCATTCACTATGCGCCGAGCGCGCTGGCGCCTGCACAACTACAGCGAAATCACGGTGGATTATTCCGTAAGCCCTAATCCGGAGCTGGGAATGATCGTTATTGAGGCGCACCCTTTGGAACGGTTGCTGCGCATCAACCGGGAAGAAGCAATGCTGTCCACCCAAGAGACATCACGCAATCTAGTACGCAGTCTGGCTCACGAAATCAAAAATCCTTTAGGCGGCATTCGCGGTGCAGCGCAACTACTGGCACGCGAACTCAACGCCAGCAGTCTCGACGCCTTCGAAGAGTACACGCGGATCATCATTGACGAGACCGATCGCCTGCGCAATCTGGTCGACCGCATGCTCGGCCCACATCGTCCGGCCAAGCGCAAACCCATCAATATTCACGAAGTACTGGAACACGTTTTGAAGGTTGTAAGAGCCGAGATCAACAACCGGCTCGAACTGGTCCGCGATTACGACCCGAGCATCCCCGAAGTTCCAGGTGACAGAGAACTGCTTATCCAGGCAATCCTCAATATCGCACGCAACGCCACCCAGGTCCTGCTGGAAAACGGTCGCGAACACGACGGTGTTATCACCTTCCGCACCCGCGTGCAGCGGCGCTACACCATCGGCCGCAAGCAACACACCTTGGTAGCACGCGTGTCGATTATCGACAACGGACCGGGTATTCCGCCTGAACTTATCAAAGACATCTTTTTTCCCATGATCACAGGACGCGCCGAGGGCACAGGGCTAGGGTTGGCCATAGCGCAAAACCTCATCGGTCAACACGACGGCATCATCGAGTGCGAAAGCACGCCGGGACTGACTGAGTTTTCAATCTATTTACCGCTGGAAGAACACTATGCAGAAACCTAACCTGGTCTGGATTATCGATGACGACCGCTCTATTCGCTGGGTGTTGGAAAAAGCCCTTCAACAGTCCGGCATTGAAACCGACTGTTTTGATTCCGGCGATCGCGCTCTAGCTCATCTGCCGCATAAAAAGCCGGATGCGATCATCAGCGACATTCGTATGCCCGGAATCAACGGCTTATCCCTGCTCGCAGATCTCCATCGCGAATACCCGCAAATTCCGTTCATTATCATGACGGCGCATTCGGATCTGGAAAGCGCGGTTTCGGCTTACCAGGGTGGCGCATTTGAATATCTGCCCAAACCTTTTGATGTGGATGAAGCGGTTGCCGTCACCCAGAGAGCCCTCGCCCACAGCCGCGAACAAAACCACGAAATCGTGGTGGCACCGCCGGAAATGACCACCGAGATCATCGGTGAAGCACCGGCGATGCAGGAAGTGTTTCGCGCGATCGGCCGACTGTCGCAATCCAATATCACCGTGCTGATCAACGGCGAATCGGGAACTGGTAAGGAGCTGGTGGCCCGGGCGCTGCACCGCCACAGCCCGCGCCGCGACGGTCCTTTTATCGCCCTCAACATGGCGGCTATTCCGCGCGACCTGATCGAATCCGAGCTGTTCGGACACGAGAAAGGTGCGTTCACCGGCGCTGCAGCGTTGCGCCAAGGCCGCTTCCAACAGGCCGATGGCGGTACCCTGTTTCTCGACGAGATCGGCGATATGCCGGCGGAAACCCAAACCCGCTTGCTGCGCGTTCTTGCCGATGGTGAGTTTTATAGAGTCGGCGGCCACACCCCCATCAAAGTGGACGTGCGCATCATCGCTGCGACTCACCAGAACCTCGAACATCTGGTAGAGGAAAACCGCTTCCGCGAAGACCTTTTCCACCGCCTGAACGTGATTCGCATCCACCTGCCGAAACTGGCCGACCGACGCGAAGACATTCCCAAACTGGCGCAACACTTTTTCCACAAGGCTGCAGCCGAGCTGAACGTCGAGCCCAAGACTCTGACGCCGGAAGCGGAAACCTATCTGAAAAGCCTGGCGTGGCCGGGCAACGTGCGCCAGCTGGAGAACACCTGTCGCTGGATCACCGTGATGGCCAGCGGCCGCGAAGTGCATGTGCAGGATCTACCACCCGAACTGATGAGTCGCCGGGACGCTCAGGCGCCTTCAGGAGATTGGGAAAAGGCTCTACGCCATTGGGCCGACCAGTCTCTGGCCGCAGGCCAGCACGACATTCTGTCCAAGGCGGTTCCCACCTTCGAACGTGCGCTGATCGAAACCGCACTGAAACATACCCTCGGGCGCAAGCGCGATGCAGCCAACCTGCTCGGTTGGGGACGCAATACATTGACGCGCAAACTGAAAGAATTGGGAATGGCCGACGACGGGGACGACGGCAGCGATTGAGGGTCGAGGACTATTGCGCGGCAGGTGGTTGTAACGGCACCCAGATGACAAAGCGGGTGCCCCTGCCCAGGGTACTATCCGCTTTGATTTCACCGCCGTGCATCTGCACCAGCTTGGCTGCCAGAGCCAAAGTTAACGGCGATACAGGCAAATCACGATTGCTGTTCAATACCAACTGATAATGGGTTTCGAACAACCCTGCCAGCTGCTCCTCCGGAATTCCCGGGCTGGTATCGGCGACTGAGATCTGCACGCCGTTGATGCCATCCTTGTTTGTCCGGGACAATATCAGATCGATCCCCCCTTCCCGCGTCTGCCGGATACCGAAATAGAGCAAACTCGAGATCACCTGATGCAACCGCGCCCGATCAGCCCGCAGTTCACTATCCTGCTTGCATTTGTAGTCGAGTTTTAAACCAAAACTGAGAGCGACCGGTTCGATCGAGGTCAGGCATTCGCGGATCAGATTGTCCATGGAGAATTCGGTGGAGCTGTACTGCAGGTCATTGGACTCAATGCTCGCCAGTTCCAGCAGTTCTTTGACCAGATACAACAACCCCTTGCCATTGCGATGCACACATTCGATGGCATCGGCGTCCTTCGGATCAGAAAAGCTCTGCCGTTTTATCAAACGCCCGGAAAAGCCAATGATGCTGTTGAGCGGCGTGCGAATCTCGTGGCTCATATTCGCCAGAAACAAGGTCTTGGCCCGATTCGCATTAATGGCCGCCTCTTCCGTTTTACGCCGCTGCTCCAGTTCACTCCCCAGCTTCGTTATTTGTTCCACCAGTTGAGCTTCGCGCTGGCGACTCATGGAGACAAACGACAGCACAGTCACCGCCACTAGAGTGAGCTGAGTGATCAGATGCAGGCGCAACTGCAAACGCTTGCCACTTTCCGTTTGGGCGAGTGACAAATCGACCCCGGCGAAATCCAGACCCCACAAGACAGCAACGGATACCGCGCTCATCGCCAACCAGATGAGTCCATGATTCCGTCCGCCCAAAACACCGGCGAGTGCTACGAGCACAGGAAACCACGCCATGGCGACGGATTCCACTTCCCCCACGGCGAGAATGCCCGCCATCACGCAGACCCACAAAGAGGAAAACATCAAAACCAGCGCCACCTGGGTTGCGCCAGCGCGGTTGTAGTAAAACGCAAGGACAAGAGCCACCATGGCGAATGACAGGATCGTCAGACACAACATGGAACTCAGGAGGACACTTTTTACCTGGAACGCCGCCAAAACCAGGAAAAGAACGCCAATTGCGTTGCGAATGACACGAGAACGCCGTTCAGCGATCGAGCGGTTAAGATCCTCAACCAGGCTTTCTGTCATTCATTCTTTCCGGGCATTAGTGCTGCCATAAAGAATTGGCAGCGTAGCAGCTGTTGCGCAAGCGGCGCGAGGCGGTATAGCCAGCAAAATGCCTAAAGTATAGAAGCGAAAACTGCGGCTCTGTGAGTCGCAGTTTGGCGGAAGATAGCGGAACTGCGCCGAGCGACGCAGCGAAGCAATGATTAATTGGTAGTCGCTTTAGCGGCTTCTTTTTCAGCTTGCGCCTGTGCCTGTTGGACGGCGCGCAGGAATAGGGCATCGAAATTGATCGGCGGCAGAGCCAGCGCCGGGAAGCTGCCTTTCACCACACAGCTGTCGATCACTTCGCGAGCGTATGGGAAAAGGATCTGCGGACAAACGGAGTTGAACAGGTGCGCCATTTGCGGTGGTTCCATCTGGCGAACCATAAAAATGCCGGCCTGCTGAACTTCGACAAGGAAAATTGTTTTGTTTTCGGCGGTTGCGCTGACAGTGACTTTGAGAACAACTTCGTACAGATCTTCGTCCAGTTTGTTAACGCTGGTATTGAGATCCTGGCCGATCTTGGGCTGCCACGCCTGTTTGAAGGCTTCGAGACCAAGGGGAGATTCGAAAGACAGGTCTTTCAGGTAGATGCGTTGCAACGCGAACTGAGGAGCTTGTGGTGCGTCGCCTTGGAGGTTTGCATCACCTTGGAAGTTATTGTTGTCTGCCATGAGTTAGCCTTTTTCATTAGTGAGTAGATGCCCCAGAAGACCCGAGGCAAAAGCAGTCGGAAGGATTTGGGGGCGTCCGACTTTAAATTCAAGCGTGCCTGACAAGCACTCGGCAAGCTAATTAAGCCCGGCCGGCGTTAGCGTCTGCGTCCAGCAATCCCTGCAACTGCCCATTGCGGTGGAGCGCGTAAAGGTCATCGCAGCCTCCAACATGGGTGTCGCCAATCCAGATCTGCGGCACTGAGCGGCGCCCGCTCATCTCAACCATGCGCAACAACGCTTCTTGATCGCCGTCGACGGAAATTTCCTCATAGGCTACGCCCAGTCGATCGAACAGGTTTTTGGCGTGCACACAATACGAACACAATTTGCGTGTATAAATTTTAACTGACATAAAAAGACGACACTCTTAACGAAGTGAGGGCCTAAAACCACTCCAATTAGGCCTTCACCACAGGAAGATTCTGCTGTAACCACTCCATCATGCCGCCCTGCATGCGTACAACCTGAAAACCTTTTTCGCGCAAAATTTTGCCAGCCGCACCCGCGTGCTGACCCATTTTGTCGACGAGAATAATTTGTTTGCCTTTGTGCTTTTCCAAGTCATCAATGCGACTTGCCAAGTTAGCGTAGGGAATATTGATGGCGTCGACTATATGACCGGCTTTGAATTCTTTGGCATCGCGCAAATCGACCAGCACGGCCGCGCCGCTGTTGATCAGGCGAGTCGCCTGGTGATGGGATATAGTCGTACCGCCTTTGCGGGCTTCCAGCAGCAAAAACGCAATTACCAGCACGGTCAGAATCGACACCAACAGCCACTGCTCCGCAACAAAATCCACCCAGCTCACACACACCTCTCGATTTCTGATGACAAGGCCGCGGGCATTCTAAATTCGCCCCGCGAAAAAGCGGCCAAGTATACATGAAAGGTTTGCCATACCGGTCGGAAAAGCGACAATTCCGCTGGAAAGCCGCTAGAATAGGCATCTTGCGCACAGGAACCCCTGCTGCTCCCTCCCCTTCCCGCTGTTTTGTTAAAGGTTGTTTATGACGAGCCCGAAAAAACCCGTGGTACTTCTTATCCTTGACGGCTTCGGCCACTCCGACACCGTGCAATACAACGCCGTTGCTCAAGCCAATGCGCCCGTATGGCAGAAGCTTTGGCAAACCTGTCCCAAAACCATGATCGACACCTCGGGAATGGCGGTGGGCTTGCCGGAAGGTCAAATGGGCAACTCGGAGGTTGGTCATATGACCCTTGGCGCTGGGCGCGTCGTCTATCAAAACTTCACGCGCATTAACAAAGCCATCAGCGACGGGGATTTCTTCACCAATTCGGTCTACGTTAACGCCATCCAAAAAGCCGTCAAAAACGACAAAGCGGTGCACGTGCTCGGCCTACTCTCTCCTGGTGGCGTGCACAGCCACGAAGACCATCTGCTCGCCATGCTGAAACTGGCAGCGCAGCAAGGCGCGAAAAAACTGTATCTGCACGCCATGCTCGACGGCCGCGACACACCACCGCGCAGTGCGGAAGCGTCTTTGCAAAAGGCTCAGGATACGTTGGCCGAACTGGGCGTCGGCAAGATCGCTTCCATCGTAGGTCGGTTTTTCGCCCTGGATCGCGACAAGCGCTGGGATCGTCTGCAAGCGGCTTATGAACTGTTCGTCGACGGCACCGCACAATACACCGCCGCCAATGCCGTGGACGGCTTGCTGGCAGCCTACGAACGCGGTGAAGACGACGAATTCGTCAAAGCCACTGCCATTTACAGCGACGGTGAAGCGCCTGTGACCATCGAAGACGGCGACTCCATCATCTTTATGAACTTCCGCCCTGACCGCGCCCGCCAGCTGGTGCACGCGTTTGTCACGCCCGGATTTGATGGCTTCCAGCGCAAGCGCATCCCGGCTCTGGCGGATTTCGTCATGACCACCGAATACGAAGCCGGCTTGAACGCCAGCTGCGCCTATCCGCCGGAAGATCTCACCAATACTTTTGGTGAAGTGCTGGCCAAGAATCAAAAAAACCAGCTGCGCATCGCCGAAACCGAAAAATACGCCCACGTCACTTTCTTCTTCAGCGGCGGTCAGGAAGCGACATTTGAAGGTGAAGATCGCATTTTGATCCCATCGCCCAAAGTCGCTACTTACGATCTGCAGCCGGAAATGAGCGCGCCGGAAGTCACTGAAAAATTGGTGGCCGCCATCAACAGCGGACATTACGACGCCATCATCTGCAACTACGCCAATTGCGACCAAGTGGGGCACACAGGCGTGTTTGAAGCAGCGGTAAAAGCCGTGGAAGCGGTGGATGTGTGCCTCGATCAGGTCATCGCCGCAGTCGCCAAACAAGGCGGCGACGTGTTGATCACCGCCGACCACGGCAACGTCGAGCAGATGTTCGACGAGACCACCAACCAGCCACACACGCAGCACACTACTCTGCCCGTGCCTCTGGTCTACGTGGGACCGCGCCAGCTCAACCTCAAAAACGGCGGCAGCCTCGCGGATATAGCACCTACCATGCTGGCCCTTCTGGGACTGAAACAACCTGCAGAAATGACGGGTCAAAGTCTGGTTGAACTACACTGATTGAACCAGTTGGAAAAAACCGCGTCGACAGTCACGACCAGACCAGGAGGAATTGGCAAACCATGATGATCTTTTCGTCCAAGGGTCGGAGCTTGTGCAGTGCATTCTTGCTCGGAGCCCTAATTTTTACTGCGCCGGCCATGGCCATGACCGAGCAGGAACGGCAAGCACGTGTCAAAGAGCTGCGCGAAACCATCGAGGAGCTCAAACGCGAACTGAACAAGGTTAAATCCAACCGCGATCAGCTCCTCAACGAGCTCGAGTCGTCCGAGACCAAAATCGGCGAACTGAGCAAAAAGGTGCAGGAACTGCGCAAGCAGTTGGAAAATAAACAGAGTCATCTGCAAAAGTTGAAAAGCGAGAAGGAGGAGCTTTCCCTCGCAAAAAAGCAGCAACAGGGCTCAGTCGCGCGGTATCTTGATGCCGCCTACCGACTGGGCCAGCAGAGCAGCTTGAAGCTCCTGCTTAATCAACAAGATCCAACTCAACTGGCACGCAATCTGCGTTACTACCGCTACTTTGCTGGCGCGCAAGCGCAAGAGGTTGGTCGGTACGTCACCACGATTCAACGACTGGAAGAGTTGGAGCCCACCATCGCGGCTGAAGCGGAAGCTTTGGCCCGCAGCCACAGCGAATTGCGCTCCAAGCGCGATCAATTGGTCTCTACTCAGGCGCAACGCAAAAAAACGCTGGCTGACCTCGAACGCTCCATCGCCTCCACCGATGCGAAACTGAAATCGACTGAAGAAGATCGCCATCATCTGGAGTCGCTGTTGCGCGAAGTCGTGTTGATCACCCGCGACATGCAAGTGCCGACCAGCAATGAGGCGTTCGCCAAATTGAAAGGCCAATTGCCCTGGCCCGCTGGCGGCAAGGTGTTACGCAATTTTGGCTCGCCCCGGGTTGCCAATAAGATTTCCTGGCAAGGTGTGCTGATCGGCGCTCCTGAAGGCAGCCCGGTGTATGCGGTGCATCAGGGCCGGGTGGTATTTGCCGACTATTTGCGCGGTCAGGGATTACTGCTGATCATCGATCACGGTGCAGGTTTTATGACCCTTTATGCCCACAACCAATCGCTGTTTAAAAATCTTGGGGATTGGGTGAAGGCTGGCGAGCAGATAGCGTCCGTCGGCCAAAGTGGCGGACAGGATAGCGCCGGACTCTATTTTGAACTTCGCTATAAAGGCCAGCCGACCGACCCACGACCTTGGTTGCGCAAGGCGTAGGGGCTATCTATTTAATGCGTGTTAATCGCTCTCAGGAGTTTTCTATGGCATTGCGCCTCCCATCGCTGACTTTCGCAGTCCTCTTGTGCTGGAGCGGATACGGACTGGCGGAAACTCCGAAAGCAGCCGATCCGATTCCCAAAAGCGTGCTCCCCTTGGAAGATCTGCGCGTCTTCACCAAGGCCTACGAACATATTCGCAATGCCTATATCAAGGAGATCGACGATAAAACCCTGCTGGAGTACGCCATTCGCGGCATGCTCGACCAGTTGGATCCACACTCGAGCTATCTCGACGCCTCCTCCTTCGACGACCTGCAGGTTCACACCACCGGCGAGTTCGGCGGCCTCGGCATTGAAGTCGGTATGGAGGGAGGCTTTGTCAAAGTGATCAGTCCTATAGACGACACACCGGCGTCGCGCGCCGGTATTGAAGCAGGCGATCTGATCATCAAGATCGACGACACCACGCTCAAAGGGCTCAGCCTCAACGATGCGGTCAATCGCATGCGCGGCCCCAAAGGCAGCAAGATTGTGCTGACCATAGTGCGCGAAGGCCGCGACCAACCATTTGACGTCACCCTGGTGCGCGACACCATCAAAGTCCGCAGCGTGCGCACCGAAGTCATGGACGACCAATACCTCTACATCCGTATCGCACAGTTCCAGGTCAACACCGGCAAAGACGTTCTGGAAGCCATCAAAAAAGCCAAAAAGGACCACAAGCTGCAGGGCTTGATACTCGACCTGCGCAACAACCCTGGCGGGGTTTTGCAGGCGTCGGTGGAAGTGGCTGATGCGTTTCTCGATGGCGGCACAGTGGTGTACACCGAAGGCCGTATGCTGCAGTCGAACTTCAGTTACAAAGCTGAGCCGGGTGATGCTAGCGAAGGGCTGCCGATTGTTGTACTGATCAACGAAGGCTCGGCATCTGCTTCCGAAATTGTCGCCGGCGCATTGCAGGACCATCGCCGTGCCCTGGTGATGGGAACCCGCAGTTTCGGTAAAGGATCGGTGCAGACAGTCATTCCGATCACCGATGAAAAAGCCGTGAAACTGACCACCGCTCTGTACTTCACCCCCAACGGGCGGTCGATTCAGGCCCAGGGCATTGAACCGGACATTGTCATCGAACGCGCCACGCTTACCGCGCTTAAAGGCACTACTCTCACCGAAGCCCAGTTGGCAGGTCACCTGGAAAACGGCAAGGATGGCAAAGATATCAAAGCCAAAGAGCGTGAGGCCGAGCGCAGTAAGCTTTTGGAAGACCTCCAAGGCAAAGACAACCAGCTCTACGAAGCGCTCAATATGTTGAAAGGGTTGTCTTTCTTCCAAAAAAGCCCATCAACTCAAACCGCAGCCAAAACCCAGTAACTTTTCTTCGAGCGGCGTCTTTATCCGACCAATGACGCCGCTCACCTCCATTTATTCTTACTTCAGAATAAAAGCGTCGAATTGTTATACCGGAACACGCTCTTTCCCTATCAAAACGATCTGAAACGCACTGAGCCTTGTGACAAAACGCTCGCTGCCAAGTCTATTTTTCTGTGTTAATGTCGGTCGACACGCCCCAACGAGGGCGAACAAAAAGGGACTATTGAGGTTTGCGGCACGTTTGAGAGGCGGCACGCGGACCCAATCTCGCACAAGGAGCACCTTTAAATCAGCTGACGAGGAGGTCCTTCCATGGCCATGAAAAGAACTGGCGAAATGAGTGAGCCACCAGTACGCAACTCACGCTTTTTCGAACGCGATGGATATTTTTATTACGCAACCCGGGAGGGGATTGATATAGGTCCTTTCGATACCTTGCACGAGGCAGAGAGAGGCGCCAGCTCTTTTATCGACTTTGTCCTTCACGCCGAACCGCACGTTAGAGAAAGCCTTAATCGTTACAGCCGCGCGGCGTGATCTCTATGCCGGACCTTATGGTCCGGCTTCCATTCTTTTCTACTTCTCCATCAGGGGCGAAAAATCTTTAACTCTATCCCCTCGATGAATTTGTAATGTTTGTCATTGGCAGTCATCAGGGCCAGTCCGGATGACAAGGCGCTCGCTGCGATGAGCGCATCAGCCAGCTGCATCTATTCTCCGCGCGCTGTGGCAGAAAGGAGTTTTTTGGTGTGCAAACACAGGTCTTTGATTGTGGCATCCATAGGTTACACATCAAAGTTACATTTCGAATGTGTAACCTGCATCTATAAAGATGCAATGAACTCTTACAGTCGAACCTCAATCCCCCGCTCGCGCATATAGGCTTTGGCTTGGGGAACCGTGTATTCGCCGAAGTGGAATATGCTCGCCGCCAGTACGGCATCTGCGCCGCCCAGCGTTACACCGTCCACCAGATGCTGGAGATTGCCCACACCGCCTGAGGCGATAACCGGCACTGGTACAGCATCAGCAATCGCGCGGGTCACACCGAGATCGAAGCCGTTTTTAGTGCCGTCGCGGTCCATGCTGGTCAGAAGGATTTCGCCTGCGCCGCTGTTGACCATGCGCACCGCCCACTCGACCGCGTCTATACCCGTCGGCTTACGGCCACCATGAGTGAAGATCTCCCAGCGGGGAGTTTCGCCTTCAGCACTCACTTTTTTCGCGTCTATGGCGACGACGATGCACTGCGAGCCAAAGCGCGCTGCGGCTTCGGCGACAAAATCTGGATTTTTCACTGCAGCAGAATTGATGCTGACTTTATCCGCGCCTGCATTGAGCATGCGGCGGATATCTTCCAGGGTGCGGATACCACCGCCAACAGTCAGGGGGATAAAGACTTCTGCGGCTATGGCTTCCACTGTATGCACAGTGGTATCGCGCGCTTCGTGAGTTGCAGTGATATCGAGAAAGGTAATCTCGTCCGCGCCCTGTTCGTTGTACCGCTTGGAAATCTCCACCGGATCACCGGCATCGCGGATATCCACAAACTGCACGCCTTTGACCACTCGGCCGTTGTCGACGTCGAGACAGGGAATGATGCGTTTTGCCAGCGCCATAAATCTCTCCCTACTGCCCGTCACACAGCCGTTGCGCGGCAGCCAGATCCAATGTGCCTTCGTAGATCGCCCGACCAGTAATAGCACCGCAAATACCAGCGCCTTCGTTGGCGCGGGCGAGCAGGGCTTTGATGTCGTCGAGATTGGTGATGCCGCCTGAGGCGATGATCGGCAGGCTGGAGGCTTTTGCCATGGCGACTGTGGCTTCGACGTTGACGCCCTGCATCATGCCATCGCGGTCGATATCGGTGTAGACGATGGAGCTGACACCATCCTGCTCAAAGCGTTTGGCCAGTTCGGTAGCTTTGACCGATGACACTTCCGCCCAGCCGTCGGTGGCAACAAAGCCGTTTTTCGCATCCAGGCCGACGATGATGGTGCCCGGGAACTCGCGGCACATATCGGTCACGAACTGCGGTTCTTTTACTGCTTTGGTACCGATGATGACGTAGCTGACTCCCGCTTCCAGGTAATGACGAATGGTTTCCGCCGAGCGGATACCGCCGCCGATCTGGATCGGCAGCTCGGGGAAAGCTTTGGCAATCGCGGTCACCACTTCACCATTGACCGGCTTTCCGGCAAAGGCGCCGTTGAGGTCGACCAGATGCAGGCGGCGCGCGCCTTGCTCCACCCATTGGCGGGCGACGGCGACAGGGTCATTGGAGAATACGGTGGAGTCTTCCATCACACCTTTGCGCAAACGTACGCACTGGCCGTCTTTGAGGTCGATGGCGGGAATAATTTGCATGAAAAAAGTTCTCTATATCCGGGCTGAGCGATCAGGGGCGACCGTTCCAGCTGACAAAATTCTTGAGTAGTTGCAAACCGTGTTCAGCGCTTTTTTCCGGGTGGAATTGCACGGCGAACACATTGGCGCGGGTCAGCGCAGCGTTGAAATCGATTCCGTAATGACACACACCGGCGACCACTTGGGGATCAGTCGCCTGTACGCAGAAACTGTGCACAAAATAAAACCGGCTGTAGTCCGGAATGCCGTGCCACATGGGGTGATCGATCGTCTGGCGCACCTGGTTCCAGCCCATATGCGGAACCTTGAGGCGCTCCGCCGCTGGTGCACTCGCCTGGGCAATCTGGAATTCCGCATTGGCGGCGAAGCCCTTGACCTCACCAGGGAAATGCGCGAGGCACGGCACGCCGCCGTTTTCCTCACTGCTGTCCATCAGCGCCTGCAGGCCGACGCAAATCGCCAGCAGTGGTTTGCCGGAAGCAATGGTGTCCGCGATTGCGACATCGAAGCCGCCGCGGCGAATCTCACCCATGCAGTCGCGAATGGCACCGACGCCGGGGAACAACACTCTATCCGCCTGGCGCACGCGCCCCACGTCTGAGGTCACTTCGATATGAGCGTCAGGCGCTATGTGCTGCAGGGCGCTGGCAACGGAATGCAGGTTGCCCATTCCGTAGTCGATTACCGCGATAAAGTTACTGCTCATGCTGTTGTCGCCTGCAATCAAAGAGTTCCTTTGGTCGACGGCATGGCGTCGCCCAGTCGTTCATCGCGCTCCAACGCCATGCGCAGGGCGCGGCCGAATGCCTTGAAGACCGTTTCAATCTGGTGATGCGCGTTGTGGCCGCGCAGGCAGTCGATATGGAGGGTGACCTGGGCGTGATTGACGAAGCCTTGGAAGAATTCGTAGAACAGTTCGGTATCGAAGGTGCCGATGCGTTTCTGGGTAAACGGCACCTGCATGACCAAACCGGGACGGCCGGAAAAGTCGATCACTACGCGCGACAGAGCTTCATCCAGCGGTACATAGGCGTGGCCGTAGCGGCGAATGCCCTTCTTGCTGCCCAGCGCCTTGTTGATTGCCTGACCGATGGTGATACCTATGTCTTCCACTGTGTGGTGGTCGTCGATATGAGTATCGCCATTGCAAGTGACGTGCAGGTCGATCATGCCGTGGCGAGCGATCTGATCCATCATGTGCTCTAGAAATGGCACACCTGTGGAGAACACACCTTTGCCGGTGCCGTCCAAATCGACGGTCACGCTCACTTGCGTCTCCAGGGTATCCCGATTGATGGAAGCCTTACGTTCGGCCATACTGTCTGCCCCTTGTTGAGAGGGCGGGATTATAGCCATATTGGCTTGGATTCACGAGTCCGAACACTTCCACACTCTGGCTTTACCCTTCCTGGGCGCACTCATGGCATTTGGTACCCGAACAAAGATTTTGGCCGCACTGGCTGGCGTTGCCTTACTCGGCGTACTCGTGCTGGCGGTGTTATGGATGACCTCACCGAATCAATTGGGCCGCGCTGCCTTTGCCGCAACCGGCCTCCCCAAACGAACCCTCGCCGAAGCACAGCAGCTTTCCCGGGAAACTTCTAAACCGCTACTCATTAACTTTTCCGCCTATTGGTGCGGTTTCTGCCGCAAGCTCGACCGCATGGTGATGGTCGACGAGCGCGTGAAAGCGCGCATCAATGAAAAATACGTGTTTGTGCGCCTGGATTCCGAAGATCCGCAAACCCGCACGCTTATGCGCACTTACGGCGTCCATGTTTTCCCCACGCTGCTGGTCGCCCAGGCCGATGGCACACCTGTGCGTTTTATCTCTCTGGCGTACGAGCCGGATAATTTTCTGCAGAATTTGTAGTGCAACTCGCCCAAGATCGCTTCCCAGCACCGGACACCGGGCCGGCGACAACTGAGCAACGGCCTCTGCGTATCGCCTTGCTCGGCTATCGCAGCCACCCGCATGTCGGCGGCCAAGGCATCTATTTGAAGTACTTGAGCCGCGCCCTGGTCCGTCGCGGCCATCAGGTTGATGTGCTATCCGGGCCACCCTATCCAGAACTCGACCCGGAAGTCCGGCTGATCCGCATTCCCAGCCTGGATCTCTACGCCGCCATGCCCAACCACATACGGGCGCTGCGCTGGCACCATTTGAAGTCGTTTACCGATACCTTCGAATGGTGGTCCATGGCGACTGGCGGTTTTGCCGAGCCTTATACCTTTGGCCGACGGGTTGTGCGCTACTTGCAACAGCACCGCGGCGCATACGACATCATTCACGACAACCAGAGCCTGTGTTACGGCCTGCTTGAATTGCAAAAAGCTGGCTGGCCCGTGGTGGCTACAGTGCACCACCCGATTACCCGGGATCGCGATTTGGCCGTGGCCGACGCGCACAGCTGGGGTCATCGCCTGTTGATCCGCCGCTGGTACAGCTTTCTCGGCATGCAGCAGAAAGTGGTGCGCCGGCTCCGCCATGTGGTGACTGTATCGGAGTGCTCGCGCCGCGACATAGCCGCGGAATTCGGCCGGTCGCAGCATCTGACCCAGGTGATCCCCAATGGCGTGGATACCGAGCTGTTCCAACCGCAGCCGCAGATCGAGCGGGTGCCGTTTCGCATCATGACCACCACCTCTTCCGACCAACCGTTGAAAGGCTTTGGCGTTCTGCTGGAAGCCCTGCGCCGCGTACGCGAGCGACTGCCGGAGGCGCATTTGCTGGTGATCGGCAAGCTGCAGGAAGGCGGTCGCAATCAAAAGTTGCTGAAGGAACTGGGTCTGGAGCACTGCGTGACCTTTCGCAGCGGCATTAGTGACCAGGAACTGGTCGAAGAATACGCCCGCGCCAGCGTGGCCGTCTGCCCTTCTTTATATGAAGGCTTTGGCCTGCCTGCGGCGGAGGCTATGAGCTGCGGAGTGCCACTGGTCAGCTCCAACGGCGGTGCTTTAGCGGAAGTGGTCGGCAATGCCGGCGTGCTGGTGCCGGCTGGAGACAGCGAGGCCCTCGCCAAGGGGATCTGCCAGGTTCTGAGCAATCGGGTGCTTGCCCAGGCCATGATGCAAATGGGCCGGCAGCGCATCACTCAGGAATATTGTTGGGACCGGGTGGCCGAGCGGCTTACGGATTTTTACCACCAGATCATTCCGACGCTTCAATCAGATTCCGTCGCAGCCGGAGCCAATCTCTGATGCAAACCATTCGCCTGGACAAGCTGGCGCTGCAGCCACATCAACGCGTTTTGGATTTGGGCTGCGGCGAAGGGCGGCACGCCCTGGCGGCTTACTGGTTTAGTGCGGCGGCTGAGGTAGTCGCGCTGGACGTCAACCACAAAGACGTGCGTACGGCGCAATCGCGCACAGGATGCACAGACTAAACGCCATAACGCTGCCCGCGCATCCCTTCCTGCTTATCAACAATGTCAAAGAACTTAAGGACCGAAGCCCTTAACCATCCAGTCCGCGTCGCCGCATTCGCTAGCGCCGCACCCCGTCGGTGGAGGCGGGTTATAGGGCCCCAATGCTGACCTGTAAATACCTTTTTTGAAGATTCATCGAGATTTTCAGAGATTGTTTTTTCCATCCCCGAAACGGTCCGCGCAAACCCTTGGCTTTCGGGGTTTTCACTGAGAGCGCATCTATATGCATAGCTTGATCCACATGCACGCATAACACCAGAAACTGCCGATTTATTCGACTCTGACGCGTCAATTAGAATATGGAGTCCAATGACTTCGTCCCCGGAACCCCAAAGAAGGCGTTCAAATCGCAACAAGATTTTCGCTTTTTCATGGAAACCAACTGGCGTAAGAGAATCATCAGTCCGCATTGGCAATGCAGGGAGATGACCGGACCATCCCCGTACCCCACGAAGTTGCATTGCGCCCCTTGCTGTTAAAAGGCCAAAAACCGTGATCGATATCCCGCACATTGTCGCCCACCGTGGTGCATCAATTGAAGCACCGGAAAACACCATTGCCGCATTCCGGGTTGCCGGTGCCCGCGGCGCCAAATGGGTCGAGTGCGATGTGACGCTGAGTTCCGATGACAAATGCGTCCTTATTCATGACGACACACTCGAACGGACCAGCAACGGAACAGGGCCGATCCATGCCAGCAATCTTGCCGCCCTGCGCGAGCTTGATGCCGGCGGCTGGTTTTCGGACATATATAAGGGGGAGCGCATCCCGACCCTTACCGATACGCTTGAGACCCTTTATTTCATGGATATGGGGGCCAATCTTGAAATCAAGCCGTCGGGATGTGATCCGGTGCGTCTGTGTCACGAAGTGATCGCCGAACTGAAGCGCGCAAAGGCATTGCCGATCCTGATTTCTAGCTTTGACGATGTAGCGGTTGCCGAAATGCGCAAGCATGCACCGGAGATTCCCTGTGGCTGGCTGCTTGAGACCCTGCCCAAGGAATGGAAGGCAGAATATGATCGACTTGGCGCATCGGCCATTCATATTGACCATGCTGCCCTGACTCCGGTCAGCGCAGCCGAGATTGTCGATGCCGGTGTTCCGTTGGTTTGTTATACCATCAATGATGTCGACCGGGCGAAGGAGCTGTTTTCGTGGGGGGTCACATCGGTCATTACCGACGACCCGGCCAAGTTGCTGCTGGCAATCCCGCGGCGTCCTTTTGCCGCACACAGATAATACAGATAACAGTGTCCGTACCGGACCATAATAAGAGCATACGGATCCGTGCAGCAGGCAGCGCCACCCCATTGCCTGCGCCACCGGGTGCAAAAAGGAAACGTATATATGACAATCGCCCCACAAGACGGGACCGTGGCACCACCGCCGCCGGATCCCGCGGCATCCCCCACACCGCTTTATCCCGACAACCGGGTCAAGCGCCATCTAAGTGAGCTTTTCCGGCTTGCCCTTCCTGTGACCATTGCACGGTTGGGCATGCTGATCATGTCCGTTGTCGATACCATTGTGGTTGGCAATTATGACAGTGCGGGGCTTGCCTATCTTAACGTTGCACATGCACCATTTACGTCATTGATGGTAACCGGTATCGGCCTGTTGACCGGTGTGATGATCCTGACATCCCATGCCAAGGGTCGGGAAGACTGGCAGGAAGCCGGATCGGTATGGCGTTATGCCATGCCCTATACCATTCTGATCGGTCTTTTGTTTACCTTCCTGACATGGCAGGCCGAATGGCTGTTTGTGGTAACGGGCCAGCCCGATGATATTGCGACCGAGGCCGGTCACCTTGCGATCATTCTGTCAATTGGGATGCCGGCAGCGCTGATCTATACGACCTGCGCCTTTTTCCTTGAAGGGTTGCAACGCCCCCTGCCGGGCATGATCGTCATGATCATCGCCAATCTTATCAATCTCGTTCTTGATTACGGATTGGTCTATGGCGCATTCGGCTTACCCGAACTTGGGGCAGAGGGGGCTGCCTGGACATCAAGCGTTATTCGCTGGACCATGGCCCTGATCCTGCTTGGTTATGTTCTGGTCATGAAGGGGCATGATCAGTATGGCATCAGGAATGGATTTTCCGGATGGTGGCGCGGATCGCGCGATGCCAGACATCTTGGCTATGCCGCTGGCGCAAGCCAGGGCATGGAGACAAGTGCCTTTGCCGCCATGCAGCTTTTTGCCGGCCGCCTTGGCGTTATCGCCGCCGCAAGTTATGGCATCGCGATGACCATGCTCGCACTTATGTTCATGGTGGCACTTGGACTGGCGTCTGCAACATCTGTCAGGGTCGGGATAGCCTATGGCCGTCGGGACCGCCCGGATATGGCATTGGCTGGCTGGATCGGATTGTTGACCACGATGATTGTCATGTTCGGGTTAAGCATCCCGCTTTATCTGTTTCCGGGCGGGGTTTCTCATCTGTTCACACAAGATATCAATGTCATTGCAACCACGGTTTCGGTTCTGGTTCTGATGCCGATTATTTTCCCGACCGATGGCGGGCAAAATGCCGCGATTAGTGCATTACGTGGTGCAGGTGACAAATGGGCGCCGACTGTCCTGCATCTGGTGTCTTATATCTTTGTGATGATCCCGGCTGGATATTACCTGACATTCGAGCGCGATATGGGGGTACGTGGCCTGTTCTGGGGCATCGTGATCGCAAGTCTGGTGGCGGTTTGCGGTTTGGCGATACGGTTTGCCATTGTTTCGCGCCGCGCAATCCCGGCCTATGTGGCGCGCAGTTGACCCGCCACCTGTTCAAACGCAAATCCCTGCAATGAAAAGGCCCGCCTGTGTGTTCAGGCGGGCCTTTGTTATTTATGCGCAGACTTGGGTTTTTGATGCTTAGGAGCGCGTCGCATCAAACTTGCGCCGCGGCATCAACAGATCGCAAAATGGCAGGACCAGCGTATCAAAAGCCGATGCAGCCCGTGCGGCATCGATACGGATAATGTGCTGTTCGATATCGCGCTGTGTCGCCAGTTCACCAAGCGGGGCCAATTCGGGCAGCGCATCAACAAGGGTCGTGTAAAATTCGATCTGGTCGACCCGGGCCGTCCCCGAAGCAAGATTGCCAAGATGGTTATAAAGCGCCATGGCCAGGAACCAGCGACAATACGGCATCAATCCCTGAAGGATTTCGGCACGTTGTTGTGGTTGAAGATATTGTTGCAGATCACTGTCAAGCCACACCGCATTTTGCACACCGGCAATAAAAGCATTGCGCAAAGCCGGATATTCATCGGTGAAAAAGACCGTCGTCAGCCAGCCTGACAATTCATCAAGTGACGTACGCCGGCTTTCTGGTGTGCTGTCGGCAGCAAAATCAAGCGCCGGCATCGGCGGCTTCCCCGACATGGCAAGACTTGCCACCGCCGGATCAATCAGGGCATTGGCAAGCCATGCCTGATGCCAGATTCGCATCGGTCTGAAGAAAGGTTCTTTTTCAGACCCGCCAGCATCGATCCAGCTTTCGATCAAATGCGCGCGGCCAAGACAAATACCCAGACGCAATGCGTCTTCAAACCCCATGCCCCCGACAAGCAACGGATCCCCCAGCATGTCTTCGAGGAACGGCAGGCTTGTTGCAACGTGATCGGCACGAAGCCCCGCACCGAGCGGCTGATAAAAAGCCGCACCATCACCATGGGCAAGAACCGTGCGTGCATGTTTGGCAAACTTTCCCCAGAAAACCAGTCGGACCGGTTCGGCACGCTTGCGCCAAAGCGGGCGGGTCAAATGCCAGTTTTCCGTTTCAAATTCGGCAAGCGGCATCATGCCAACAAGACGGGCCAACGGTTTTGCCACCGCCTGTTCCAGTGCATCCACATCGCCAACATGACCGATCGAAAGCCGCCATCCCGGTTGTTCATGGGGGTGGCGATCAAGCCAAAGCATGGCAAATCCCGATGCACCGGCACGTTCGCCAGATGGCGCAACCAGATCAAAGAAAAGAGAAAGTGCGGATGGAATGTCGGGTACCAGATGGTCAGGCAATGCATCCCCAACCACCCAGGTCTTGACCATTACGTCATCGGCATCGGGCCGGTCATGAAAACGCGGCGGCAAAAAGCCGGCATATTGGTTGGCAGAACTCAGTGCGTCGGTCATGGCAGCCTCGTAAATACAAGCGGGATAAGGTTCGCGCCGTCTGTTTGGTGCTGATACCCAACGCGATCAGTCAGGTCAATGAGATGCGCGCGCCATAGCGGTGCACCCAGATGACTGCAATCGACAGGTTTGTGCTATTCCTATGCCCGTGTGAGCCCGGCATGCCCGATGCTTGCTTCGCGATAAACAGATGGTGGCATTGCCATCAAGCGTCTGAAATCCCGGGAAAAATGCGCATTGTCTGTAAAGCCGCACCAAAAGCCGATTTCCCCAACCGACAGGGTCGTACCGCACAAAAGACGGCATGCTTCGCGCACGCGGACCAAACGCAAAATATCAGAAAACCGACTGCTGGCCTGTTGCAGGCGTCGCTGCAACGTGCGGCCGGATGTTTCAAGTGCCGCAGCGACTTCGTCGATTGTCCAGCTGCGTCCGATATCCTGTTCAAGGATTGCAAAAAGTTGCCTGACAATTGGTCGTTGCGCACCAATCGCCGGCGCGGTTCCGGGCATATTGGCCAAGAAAGGATAAGACGAAGAGACCGGCTCAAAACTGTTCCAGTTGATGCGGAAACGAAGCCCGCGACCGGTAAAGTCGAGCTTGTTATTGATCCGGCCCTTGCGCATGACACGGATGGCGGGGCCGTGGCTTGGCAAAATCGTACTGTCGATATTTTCGGCACCGACAGCTTCGAGAAGGCCGATTAAAAATCCCTGAAGAAGAAGGTTTTCAACCCGTGCAGGCGGCTGTCCGCGCACAACACCGCGATGGATGCTCATGGATTTTCCGGTAATTGAAAATTCGCTGCGTGCACGGGCGTGGGAATAACCTTCCAGACGGCGCCAACGATCGGCAATCACCGCCGGTGTCGCCGAATGACGCAACATTGTCAGGATCGGTTCCTGTTCCTTGGCAGCGAGATGCCGACCAAGGCGCACCAAAACCGCCGGACCATTTGATTCTTCGAGCGCGAGCATGATACTGCGCAGCTTGGCAGATGTGACAACGGTGCCCGCCGGGACCAGATCATACCCGCGCGGCAACCAGGCCAATTGCCGGATCAGGGCAACATGCAATCCGAAAGAAACAAATTCCTGCATCTAAACACGCCAAAATTCCAAGTTTGGCGCGATCATACAAACTATTGATGGCACTGTCAGCGCACGATCCAAAATGTCACGAAGCTGTTACATAACAACATCTTCATCAGAACTTCCAATCAGCCAGACAGATAATGAACAGATGACGGACAGGGGATGAGCATATGGCGGAACGCCACATATTGCCCGAACCGCCCGTGCATGTCAGTCTGGGCCATTCCGAATTCACATTTAACGGACATATGGCGTGATCAAGGTTCTTTTTGTCTGTACCGGCAACATTTGTCGGTCCCCCACCGCAGACGGGGTTTTCCGTAAAATTGTTGACCAGGCGGGACTTTCCGACCAAATCGGCATCGATAGCTGCGGGCTGTCTGCCTATCACGTTGGAGAATTGCCAGATCCCCGATCACGGGAAATGGCCGAAAGCCGCGGTTATGATCTGAACGATATCCGGTCCCGCAAAATCAAGCCAAGCGACTATATACAGTTCGACTACATTCTGGCGATGGATGATGGCCATTTGCGCGACATGCGTCGTCAGGCCCCGTCGGAACATCAACATCGCATCGAGCTGTTTCTGGATTACCACCCCGAAATGGCCGGGCAAAGTGTCCCTGATCCGTATTATGGTGGCAGCAACGGGTTTGTCCGCGTGTTCGACATGATCGAAGAAACGTCAAACAATCTGTTGTCCCATATCCGTAAACAGCACGGCTTGTAACACAGCCACCAAAGATGGACAGAAATGCCGCAACATCGCTGATTGAACGTTTGACCGGCTGCCCGGTCAAACATATTACCCATATGTCTGGCGGTTCCTTTGCCGAGGTCATCCGGCTGAATCTGAGCGATGGCCGATCAGTTGTCGCAAAGATTGCAAGCAGCGGGAAAGGCGACCTTGAGACAGAGGCAGAAATGTTGCGCTATTTCGCGAGACATTCGCCGATTGCCTGTCCTGATGTCCTTCATGCTGACCAAGACTGTCTGGTGATGACCTATGTCGCCAATGACAACCGGATGTCACAAAGCGTTCAGCGTGATCTGGCAGTCCAGCTTGCCGCACAGCATCAGGTCACTGCTCCGAAATTCGGTCTTGCGTTTGACACCCTGATCGGGGGATTGCACCAGCCCAACAGGTTCGAGCAAAGCTGGGTAACCTTTTTCGGGGAGAATCGCCTGCGACACATGGCGCAGACCGCACATCGCGAAGGGCAATTGCCCGCATCGCTGACTGTGCGGATTGATCACCTTATCCAGCGGCTCGATCATTTCATTGATGACAAACCACAAAGTTCGCTTCTGCATGGGGACCTTTGGGGTGGAAATATCCTGTGTCAGGATGGGCGGGTTGCGGCCCTGATTGATCCGGCAATTTATTATGGTGACCGCGAAATCGAGCTGGCCTTCGGGACACTGTTTGGCGATCTGGGACCGGATTTTTTTGGGCAATATCATGAAATTTTGCCAATCGCGCCAGGGTTCTTTGAAGAACGCAGGGATTTGTATAATCTTTATCCGTTACTGGTGCATGTGCGCCTGTTTGGTGCGCCATATGTCAGATCGGTTGAAAACATCCTTGAGCGATTTGGCGTTTAAGAGAGACCGCCTTTATCCAAAACAATTGTCGAAAATACAGGGGACGAGAGAGTTGAAATTTCTAGCAGGAGCCGCCCTGGCACTTTCCATGACGGTCAGCATTGCCGCCATCGCCCATGAAGGTGCGAGCGGCGTTGTCAAAGAACGCATGGATGGCATGAAAGCCATCGGCCAGCAGGTCAAGATCATGGTACCGATGATGAAAGGCACATTGCCTTATGATCCGGCCAAGGTCGCCCAATCAGCCGAAATCATTGAACGTCACGCCGGTGAAAACTTCACCAGCCTGTTCCCGGAAGGCAGCGACGGAAAGCCATCGGAAGCCCATGCCGATATCTGGTCGGACTGGTCAAAATTCAACGACCTTGCCATCGAGCTTGAAACCAGTGCATCGGAACTCAAAACGGTTGCAGCCAATAACGGTTCGGAAGATGCCTTCAAGGGCGCGCTGGGCTCGGTATTGCGGACCTGCAAATCCTGCCACAGCAGTTTCCGCGAATAGGCAACGGGCCTGTCGTAAAACACTGCCAATAAAAAGGCCGCAGCACCTGAAATGCTGCGGCCTTTGTCATTCAATGTGCTATCGGCGCGATTAGCGACCGATCATCGCGAAAAATTCACGACGGGTAATCGGATCATCGCGGAATGCACCGAGCATCCGGCTGGTGACCATTGATACGCCGGTTTTGTGCACGCCGCGGGTACTCATGCACTGGTGGTTGGCATCAATCACCACAGCAACACCAAGCGGATCAAGCTCTTCCTGAATGGTGTTGGCAACCTGTGCCGTCATTTTTTCCTGAATCTGCAACCGTTTGGAATAGACTTCGACAACACGGGCCAGTTTGGAAATGCCAACAACGCGCTTACGCGGCAGATAGGCGACATGTGCGACACCGATGATCGGCACCATGTGGTGTTCGCAATATGACTCAACGCGGATGTCACGCAGGACAACCATTTCGTCATAGCCGTCGGTTTCTTCAAAAGTCCGTCGCAGAATCTCGGCCGGGTCCTGCTGGTAGCCCGCAAAGAATTCGCCATAAGAACGCACCACACGATCGGGCGTCCCACGCAATCCTTCGCGGTCGGGATCGTCCCCCGCCCAGCGAAGAAGGGTCCGCACCGCATCTTCTGCTTCTTCGCGTGTTGGACGTTTCACGGCGCTATGTTCGCTGCACATACTAAATCCTTTTGTCATTTCCGTGCGGGATAAATCCCGGCTTGGTGGGGCTCCTGACCCGCTTTTATATCAGTTCACAGTATGTTGCCCATGGGGACTGTCCAGAGAAAAGGCAGGAATGGCAATATCAAAATGATTGCCGTCCATGTCCATCATCTCATAGGTCCCAACCATAAAGCCACTTGGCGTCGCCAATGGCGCACCACTGGTATAGTTGAAACGTTCCCCACCTGCGAGGACGGGCTGTTCGCCGACAACACCCGGGCCTTTGACCTCCTGGGTTTCCCCGCGTGAATCCGTAATTCGCCAGTAGCGACTAAGCAACTGGACTGTTTTGGATCCGAGGTTTTCAATCTCGATCCGATAGGCCCAAACATAGCGATGGGTATCAGGATCGGATTCATCGTCAAGGAATACGGGTTGCACCGAAACCTTGATGTCGTGGGTTACGGTCGAATACATGCACGTCTCCAGGCCAAATGTGTTCCATTCATCTTCTGTCAGCCAAGATCACAATTGATGAGCCATATGTAGACAGTCTGCATAAGAAGTACCAGTGGCCTGTCACAATAGTTGCGAAACAGTTTCGCCGCTACTGCCGGGCCGCCAGAACACCCTTCTAAAAGCAACGGCCCGCACATTGTACGGGCCGTTCCGATATCAGGATTACCGTATCACCATCCGTTATACGGAAAGGGCCGCCAGCAGATCTTCTTTCAGATCATCAATGTCTTCCAGACCAACAGACAAACGCAGCATGCCCTCGGTAATGCCCATCGTGATTTTGTCCTCGGCCGGGACACGCTGATGCGTTGTCGTCCAGGGATGGGTGGCCAGACTTTTGGCATCGCCGAGATTGTTGGAGATATCAATCAGATTGAGGTTATCAAGCAACGAAAAGGCTGCTTTCTTGCCCCTGGCAAGCTCAATCGCGATCAATCCACCGCCCCGGCCAGACATCTGTTTCATTGCCAGTTCATGCTGCGGGTGACTTTTCAGTCCCGGATAGATAACGCGCGACACTTGCGGCTGTTCCGACAGGAATTCCGCCAATGCCGATGCATTTCGGATATGCTGGTCCACACGCAAGCTAAGTGTTTCAAGACCTTTGAGAAGCACCCAGGCGTTGAACGGGCTCATGCTCGGCCCGGTGTGACGCAGGAATGTCGTCAGGTGTTCGTCATGCCATTCCTTGTCGTTAAACAGGATGGCCCCGCCAAGACAGCGCCCCTGACCATCAATATGCTTGGTCGCGGAATAGACAACAATATCAGCCCCCAGTTCCATCGGCTTTTGCAGGATCGGGGTCGCGAAAACGTTATCGACCACGACTTTCGCACCTGCCTTGTGCGCCAGATCGGCGATAAAGGCGATATCAAGAACTTCCAGGGTCGGGTTGGACGGCGTTTCAAGAAAGACCGCATCGGCCGGCTTGGAAAGGGCTGCTTCCCATGCGGCGTGATCCGTACCGTCTACCAGTTCGGTTTCAACACCAAAGCGCGGCAAAAGCGTGGTCAGGATGAATTCACAAGACCCGAACAATGCGCGCGAACCTACAACACGCCCGCCGGCCTTGGTACAAGCCGCAAGCGCATTCCACACCGCCGACATGCCAGATGCGGTCGCCCGGCAGTATTTCGCGCCTTCGAGCAACGCAAGGCGTTCCTCGAACATGTTCACGGTCGGATTGGCAAAACGTGAATAGACATAGCGTTCCGGACCACTGCCATCAAAGGAGGCTTCGGCCTCGGCGGCGGTTTCATACACATATCCGGAATTCATAAAGATGGCTTCGGACGTTTCGGAGAAACCGGTGCGCGCGGTACCACCACGAACTGAACGGGTCGCGGCACGCCAGTTATCGGAAGCCTTTTTTTCGGTCGTCATCGTCTTGCTCCTAATATGCCCGAAGATATTGGTGCGTTCCGGGCACAAAAAAACCCTGACCGGCATGAATGGGTCAGGGCCGAAGCCGTTTTACCCCTCTTTAGCGATTTTTTACGTGGCCGCAAGCCGGTCGACAAATCCCACGATGCGCAGACGATACGTCCAGATTTCCCCGACGTCAAGCACCAGACCATCAGGATTTCTGCGCAGCTTTGTCTGGATTGATGCTTTGTCGGTGATCGCGATTTCCTCACGCAATGGTGAAAGCAGTTCATAAGCTTCTTTGGAGAATTCGCTCTAATCTTGCCGAAATTAATGCAATCCTGTTTATCGGGTTTTGCTCTTCATCCCGTCACCAGATCCATGCAAGAGCGTGAATTATATGACCAAAACCAGTTCAGCGGCGCCAACAGTGTCCGACCACAAAACAGAACATACAGATCAGAATCAGTCTGCGCGCAAACCGCTTTGGCGCCGGTTGCTGCCACTTGTGGTTCTGATTTGCGGCCTGCTTGCCGCCTGGAGCAGCGGCCTTCTGGATTTGCTGTCCTTTGACACGTTACGTGACAATCGCGACCAGTTGCAGGAACTCGTTGCCAGCAAACCTGTGCTCAGCATTCTGGGCTTTATGGCGATTTACGTGATTGCGGTTGCACTGTCCTTGCCGCTTGGGTCTGTTCTGACCATTTCCGGGGGTTTTTTGTTTGGTGCCGTACTCGGGACCACATATGTCGTCACTGCCGCGACCCTTGGCGCTGTCATCGTTTATCTTGCCGCGCGATACGCATTTTACGATGTCATGCATGACAAGGCGGGCAGCGCAATTCGGAAAATGGAAAAAGGCTTTTCCGAAAATGCCTTCAGTTATCTGATGGTCTTGCGCCTGATCCCGATATTCCCGTTCTGGCTGGTCAATCTGGTGCCGGCATTGCTCGGAGTGAAATTACGCTCCTTTGCCATGGGCACCTTGCTTGGCATCATTCCGGGCACCTTTGTTTACGCATCCATCGGCGACGGTCTTGGTGCCCTGTTTGATCAGGGCAAGACACCCGATCTTGGCGTCATTTTCGAACCCCGAATTCTGACCCCGATTATTGGACTGGCTGTTCTGGCGATGCTGCCGGTTGCCTATAAGAAACTTCGCAAATCCAAAAATGAGGCCAGCTCAGATGAGTAAATTGATCAAAACCGACATCTGCGTCATTGGTGCCGGGTCTGGCGGTCTTTCGGTTGCGGCGGGGGCCGTTCAGATGGGGGCCAAGGTTGTCCTGGTTGAAAAGGGCAAAATGGGCGGTGACTGCCTGAATACCGGTTGCGTGCCCTCCAAGGCCCTTCTGGCGGCGGGTCATGCCGCCGAAAATGCACGTAATGCTTCGCGGTTTGGCATTTCAACCGGCCCGGTAAGCGTCAATTTCGATCAGGCAATCGATCATGTTCATTCGGTAATTTCGGGCATTGCCCCCCATGATTCGGTTGAACGATTTGAAGAACTGGGCTGCGATGTCATACAGGCAGAAGGAAAATTCACAGCCCCCGACACCCTTGTTGCCGGTGACAGCACAATCAAGGCGAAGCGTTTTGTCATCGCAACCGGATCGCGCGCAGCAGTGCCCCCGATCCCGGGTCTTGATGCAGTTCCCTATTTCACCAACGAGAACATTTTTGAAAACCGTGTTTGCCCGGAACATCTGATTGTCATTGGCGGCGGTCCTATCGGACTTGAAATGGCGCAGGCCCATCAGCAACTTGGCGCCAAGGTGACCATCATTGAAATGATGTCCATTCTGCCAAAAGACGATGCAGACATGGTCTCTGTGATCCGCGACAATATCAAATCCAGCGGTATCACCCTGTATGAAGGCAGCAAAACCAAGGAAGTCCAGTCAAACGGTGACAATGTTCGTGTCATCATTGAGCATGACGGCATCGAAATCACGCTTGAGGGCAGCCACCTTCTGCTTGCCACCGGACGCAAGCCGAATGTTGAAAATCTGGGCCTTGAGCAGGCAGGTGTTGAATATGAACGAACCGGTATCATCGTTGATGAACGCCTGCGAAGCTCAAACCGCAAGATTTTTGCGATTGGCGACGTAACCGGTGGTCTGCAATTTACCCATATGGCGGGATATGACGCCGGAATTGTCATTCGAAATGCCTTGTTCAAACTCCCGGCCAAGGTCAATTACAATGCGGTTCCCTGGGTGACCTATACCCAGCCCGAACTTGCCCAGGCCGGCATGACCGAAACCGCGGCGCGTGCCAAATATGGTGACAGTATCCGGGTTGTCCGATGGGATTATGCCGAAAATGATCGCGCCCGGGCCGAGGCAGATACAACCGGTTTCATCAAGGTCGTCACAACCGCAAAAGGCCGCATTCTGGGTGCCGGGATCGTTGGCCGTCAGGCCGGCGAGCTGATCGAGCTCTGGTCACTCGCGATTTCACAGAAAATGAAAATCGGGGCGATTGCCGGCATGATCGCGCCGTATCCGACCCTTGGTGAATTGTCCAAACGGGTTGCCGGTGCCTGGTACACTCCCAGCCTGTTTAGCGAAAGAACCCGAAAAATTGTTCGTTTCCTTCTCAAGCTTGGCTAAGGGCCCGGTGTCCTCAGAACAAACAAGCTTCTGTAGCACTGTACTTTTTTGACGGTCTCTGACTAACATCTCCTTATGGAACGGCCGCATCTTAAATTGCCCCCATGGGCCAAATCGCTTTCCGCACGCCTGCTGGTGCTGACGGTCAGTTTTGTGATGCTTGCAGAGATCTTTGTCTTTGCCCCGTCCGTTGCGCGGTTCAGGGTCGACTGGCTTAAGGCACATCTTGATTCCGGCTATCTTGCGGCACTGGCGCTTGAAGCAACCCCCGATCAGATGATCCCCGATGATCTTGAAAAGGAACTGCTGTCAAATGCCGGGATTGAGGCCGTCATTCTGCGCCGCGAAGACCGCAAGCTTCTTTTGCAACGCGATGACATGCCCGCCAAGGTCGACAAGAACGTCAATCTGACCAACTTTTCCATCCCGATGGCGGTAATGGAAGGCCTGGCAACCTTGGCACAAACCGAAGACCGCATGCTGCGTGTCATCGGTATGCCGTCAATGGCACCGGATTTCGAAATTGAAATTCTGGTTCATGAAAAAGCACTGACCACGGCAATGCGCAATTTTGGCTGGCGGGTGTTTGGCCTGTCGCTGATGATTTCGTTCTTTACGGCTGGTCTGGTCTATTTTGCGCTCAATCGGTTGCTGGTGCGTCCAATGCGTACACTGACACATGACATGATCCGGTTTCGCGAAAACCCCCAGGACAAATCATCGCTGATCACACCGGGTCTGCGCGATGATGAAATCGGTGTCGCCCGTCAGGAACTGGCTATCATGCAGCAAGACATCCAGGCGATGCTCAATCAGCGCCGACGTCTGGCTGCTTTGGGAACGGCGGCCACCAAAATCAGTCATGATTTGCGCAATGCACTGGCGACATCAATGCTGATGACCGAACAGCTCGCCAAAAGTCAGGATGACGAAGTCCGCGCAGTCGTGCCCCGACTGCTGTCTTCGATGGAGCGCGCGGTTTATATCAGCGAACAAACATTGTCCTTTGCCCGCGAAACCCCGGCACCTCGTGATCTGGCAAAATTCACGCTGATTGAACTGATCGAGGAAATCCGCGATCAGATCCTGTTGCAGAAATCGGAAGACCTGATGGATGGGGCCGCTGGTCGTGATCTTGGCGATAAAGCCGAACCCTGCACCGCGCGCATCGACATCGATTTGCCCGACGATGTAATGCTTGAGGCAGATTATGACATGCTGTTTCGCGCCTTCAGCAACCTGATCCGCAACCCGCTCGAAGCGGGGGCAGACATCGTCACTGTCACATGGTCAAATCCGATTGCCGGAAAAACAAGCGACGAATCGGATCAGTCGCGCAGTTTCATTGATGTTCTGATCAAGGATAATGGCCCCGGATTGCCCGAAAAGGCGATCAAAAACCTGTTCGTTCCCTTTGCCGGAAGTGGTCGCAAAGGCGGCACCGGCTTGGGGCTTGCCATCGCGCGGGAGTTGATAAGCACGCATAATGGCGAACTTCGCCTCGTTGCAACAGGCCCGGACGGCGCTGTTTTCGGTGTAAAACTGCCGATAATCACCTGATTTTGCTGCATTGCCCTATCGCAATGCGTTATATTGATAGTTTAAATCTATCAAAACATTTTTTATATTCAATTTTATCTTGGGAATGATCTTTGGCACCTTGTCTTCAAGGCGATGCCGGGCCGAAATCCCGATCCCCGATCCGCTCCTGACCCAAGGCTCGGTATCGCCTGATTGATTTCCCTGATCGGTCAATCACCTGCAAGAAGATCTCAAAAGCGTTGATTTTGGAAACAGACGCGCCCTGCGGTTGATAGAAATGATCAGACCGCTGAATAATCCTTGCCGGATTATCATCGAGGGACCATTCAAACGGTCCCTGACCCTCAACCCCTTGCTCCCCCCGGGCAAGGGGTGTCTTTTTATCGGAACAGATTTCTGGGTCTGGCAGATCAGTGTCCATCCTAAAGCGGACGCACGAATGACTTGCGGATATCTTCGATTTTCGGCCTCAAAAAGCAGCCCTTCGCATGGTCATTGACCAACCCCATTGCCTGCATGAAGGCAAAAACGGTTGTCGGTCCGACAAATTTCCAACCCCGTTTTTTCAAGTCTTTTGACAAGGTCACCGATGTCGGAGATGTCGACATTGTCTGCAGCGTCGCGATTTCCGTCGGATCCGGTTCAAATCGCCAGAAATAGGCGGCAAGCGATCCTTCGCGTTCGACCATTTCACAGGCACGCTGTGCGTTGTTGATCGTAGCTTCGATCTTGCCGCGATGGCGAATGATCCCTGCATCTTGTAAAAGACGCGCTATGTCCGTTTCATCAAACTGCGCAACACGATGAAAATCAAAATCCGCAAAGGCGGCTCTGAAATTTTCGCGCTTTGACAAAATGGTGCGCCAACTCAGTCCCGACTGGAAACCCTCCAGACAGATCTTTTCGAAAAGACGTCGGTCATCCGTAACCGGAAATCCCCATTCGGTGTCATGATATGCGTTGAATTCCGGCGCTGCATCACACCATGAACACCGGCATTTCCCGTCCGGCCCGGTCACAATCCTGTCCATTGCTCACGCCTTTAAAAATTCAAGCCGCGGGTCGGTCTGCCCGGGCGCAATTTCAATGATTTCTGCCGATACGATGCCTTCAATCACAAACGGATCCTGATCGACCCGGACCTGAAGATCTTCACGCGTGACGCCATGGGCAAGAACCGCGCCACCCAAATTGGGCTGTAAACTTCCGACAACCAGAAACACGCCGTCCGCCAATCCCTTCTGGATCCAGGATTTATGACCGTCCATAAATTCTCCGGCGCGGCTGCGGTTTTCCGCAAATTTAAGCAATACGACAAACATCTTTGCATTCCCTGTTCACGATTGAGCAGATCTGTTGAGATCGGCGATCTGACCATCAAGCCAGTCACACATCAGCGTCACTTCACTTTGAAGAAACCCATTGTCGTCAAAGGCGTTTGCAAGGGTGGCGACACCTTGACTGCGCCCAAGAATATGCATTGCCAAGCCATCGGATTTGGCACCAAATCCAAGGGCCGAAAACTGCCGGTCCAACCAGGTCCGAAACAGGGTAAATAACCCGGCGGCATCGCTTTGCGCCGAATGGTTAAGCTTTGCCAACTCCGATGACAGGGTGCCAACCGGGCAGCCGAACTTTCGGATCTTCTCACCATTGACGATCAGGATATGGATAAAGCTTCGGATACGCTCGGCCGGGTCGTTGCCAGTGACTTCCCAGAGGTCAAGCATCTGTTCGGTATTCGCCAGGCGCTGATTGATCACAGCATCAAGGATGTCATCCTTGGTTTTGAAGTGATGGTAAAAATTGCCCCGTGAAATACCAACCGCACTTGCGATATCGGCAAAGGACGTTGCTTCGAACCCTTGCTGATAAAAAAGACGATCTGCTGTCTCGATGATCCGGTCGCGCGTTGACATTGCTTTCCCTGCTTTTGAATGACTAGGACATATGTCCTATTTCGAAGATTAGGTCAATTGTCCTAATTCGTCAACAGGCCCGAATCAAAACACCCGCAGGCGCGATACCTGCGGGTGTTTAAAATTATCGAACAAAGAACGATCGATCAGTCGCGCCAAAAGGCCGGGAACAACAGAACCAAGACCGTAAAGACTTCCAGGCGCCCGATCAGCATCCCGATCGACATCAACCATTTTGCCCCGTCCGGGAGGGTCGCAAAGTTCCCCGATGGCCCGACAATCGGGCCAAGACCCGGACCGACATTGGCAATGGCCGTGCCGGCACTGGAAACCGCTGTAATGAAGTCCAGCCCCATCGCACCAAGGGCCGCTGCCAGCACAACAAAGCAGAACACAAACAGGAAGAAGAAGCTCAAAACCGATTCTGTAACATCTTCTGAAAGCGGTTTGCGGTTGTAATAGGCAATGAAAACCCCGTGCGGCCGCAACATGTGCGACAACTGAATTTTGGCGATCTCATAAAGCACCTGAAGACGGAAGATCTTGACCCCGCAGGTCGTCGACCCTGCACAGCCCCCGACAAACATCACAAAGAAGAACACCGTTACCGCGAATGGCCCCCAAAGGCCGTAATCGGTCGTCGCATATCCCGTTCCGGTCATCACCGACACAATGTTAAATGATGTATATCGCAAGGCATGAAGGAACGGCACACCATTGGTTTCCGAATGCCAGAACGCCAATCCGACAATGATCGAAACGGCAATGGTCAAAAACCAACGGACCTGACTGTCGCGGAAAAGTGCATTGCCCTGCCCGCGCAACATCTGCAAATACAGAATGAATGGCAATGCACCCGTCGCCATGCCAAGCGTGATGATGACGTCAATTGCGGCACTGTCGAAATGCCCGACCGATGCATCCTTGGTCGAAAAGCCACCTGTGGCAATCGTGGTCATGGCATGGGCAATCGCATCAAACGGCGTCATGCCCGCCCACCACAACAGGATCGCCCAAAGTGCTGTGAAACTCAGATACAACATGGCGATGCCCATGGCGATCTGGGTCGCGCGCGGGAATGCCTTGTCCGACTTGTCGGAGTTTTCCATCCGGAAAAGCTGCATCCCGCCAACACGCAGCATCGGCATGACGGCAATCGCCATCACAATGATCCCGATCCCGCCAAGCCACTGCAACAATGCGCGCCACAGCAAAATTCCCGGCGGGGCCGTATCAAGCCCGACAATAACTGTCGACCCGGTGGTCGAGATTCCCGACATCGCTTCGAAAAAGGCGTCGGTATAGGACATATCAAGGTCGGAAAAGGCAAAGGGCAGCGCAGATGCCGCCGTCAGAACCACCCAGCTCAAGGTCGTCAGGATGAAAGCCTGACGCGAATTGATCTTCAGATTGTCCATCCGGTTCATCATGATCAATGCACCGCCAACAAACAGCGAAACGAATGATGCCGCGGAAAACACGATCCAGTCCGATTGACCGTAATAAAGGTCAACCAGTGCCGGCACGAACATGCCTATGGAAAGCGTGCACAACAAAATGCCGACAATGAAAAGAATAGGACGGAAATCAATCAATGAAACGCCTCTTGGCATATAGTGCCGCATCTCCCCCCGGATGCTGCGGCATGATGCATTTGCTGTTCTGGTTTCAGGGGCAGCCCCAAAGGGCACTGCATAACCGAAATTGCGGACAACATGTACCCCATTCATGACAAGCAGCGGAATTCTTGGCACAAGCGTTGATAAAGTCCAGTCCTTTATCGGCTATGCGTTTTTGTTCTGGCAGGTTTGGCATAGGCGGAAATCCGCCATTTCCGGGTTGGCAGGACGTTTGATCGCCGCTATATCGGCGGGGTAAACAAATTCAAGAAAGAAAGCAGCCGCGGAAATGTCCGAACTCGCCAAAACCTTTATTCTGACCATCACATGCCCCGATACCTTCGGGATTGTCGCAAGCGTTTCAAGCTTCCTTGCCGACGAAGGCGCGTTCGTGACCAAACTTGAACAGTTTGGTGACCCTATTAGCAAACGCTTCTTTATGCGTGTCAAATTTGAAGCTGGTCGCGCCTTGCGCACGGATTCCGAATTTGCAGAAAAATTTGCACCGGTTGCCGAAAAATTCTCGATGCAGTGGAAACTGCACGACTTCCATCGCAAACCGAAAGTGTTGCTGATGGTGTCGAAATTCGGCCATTGCCTGAATGATATTCTGCACCGTGTTGCATCCAACAACCTGCATATCGAAATTCCGGCCATCGTTTCAAACCATGAAGACATGCGCGGCATCGTCGAATGGTACGGCATCCCCTATTATCACCTGCCGGTCAGCAAAGAGACCAAGGCAACCCAGGAACAGAAGCTCCTGGATCTGGTCGGGGAATATGAAGCTGATCTGGTTGGTCTTGCCCGCTATATGCAGGTGCTTTCAACCGACCTTTGCCAGGAACTCGAAGGGCGTTGCATCAACATCCATCACTCGTTCCTGCCAAGCTTCAAGGGTGCGAAACCTTATCACCAGGCCCATGCGCGCGGCGTCAAACTGATCGGCGCAACGGCGCATTACGTGACCGCAGACCTCGACGAAGGTCCGATCATTCATCAGGCTGTCGAACGCGTTGATCATACCATGACCGCTGATGACATGGTCGAAATCGGTCGTGATATTGAATCGGTCGTATTTTCCCGCGCCATTCAGATGCATTGCGAACATCGCGTGTTCCGCAACGATCACAAAACCATCGTATTCCGCCGCTAGTTCCGGGCATACACACGCAAAAGTTTCACGAAACCGCCAGTCACCTGATTGGCGGTTTCTTTTGATTCAAACCAAATTAATCGCCGACTGCATTTGGCACCCCGTGCCATTTTGGCCCGTGCAATGATCCGTTCTTTCCCGTAGATTACCAAACCGGAAGTGCTGAGCATAAAACAGCCAGCGATATAAGGTTTTATCTTTGGGGAGCTTTCCGTGCACGGGAAGAAATTATATTTCGCTATCGTTTTATGCGTTCTTCTTGCGGTTGGTTTTCTGACCACAAGTTTTGTAAGCTTTTATGTCGCACGGGATTCGCTTGAAGAACAGATTTCCGAAACCACACTTCCGCTAACCAGCGACAATATCTATTCCGAAATCCAGCGTGACCTGCTTCAGCCGATCTTCATTTCGTCGCTGATGGCCCATGATACCTTTGTGCGCGACTGGGCCTTGTCTGGCGAGACCGATGAAAAACGCATCATCAAATATCTGACCGAAATCCAGTCACGCTACGACACCATCACGTCCTATTTTATCTCGGATAAAACCCGGAACTATTATCATCCAAGCGGCGTGATCAAGCAGATCAGCGAAGATGACCCGGCCGATGCCTGGTACTTCCGGGCACGCGATGCCAAAAAGCCTTATGAAATCAATATCGACCATGACACGGTCGATCGGTCCCGCATGTCGATCTTCGTCAATTATCAGGTACTCGACTATAACGGGAATGTCATTGGCATAACAGGCGTTGGCTTGTCGGTCAGTTCGGTCACCAACCTGATTGAAACCTATCAGAACCGGTATGGCCGGACGATCTATTTTGTCGATACCCAGGGTCATGTGACATTGCGCGGCAGCGGCTTTGGCGATGCGCAAAATCTGCACGAACGGCAAGGCATGCGCCATCTTGCCACACAGATCCTGACATCGCCGGGTGCCTCGATGTCGTATGAGGAAGATGGCCATACATATTTCGTCAACAGCCGCCTTGTACCGGAATTCGGATGGCTTCTGATCGTCCAACAAAGCGATTATTCATCAAATGGCCGACTGCAAAACACCCTGTTTGCCAATATTGGTATTTCGCTTCTGATCACCGTCATCGTCGGTCTTGTTGCCTATCTGACGGTTCGCAATTACCAGAACCGGCTCGAAGAACTGGCATCACGGGACAAGCTGACCGGAAGCCTCAATCGTCAGGTCTTTGACATGGTCTTTGACCAGACGACCAAAACCGCCCGTCGTCAAAAAACGCCATTGTCTGTCATGTGTTTTGATCTCGACGGGTTCAAAAGCATTAATGACACCTATGGTCATCCGGGTGGTGATGCGGTTTTGCGCGAAGTTCTGACATCGATCCGTACCAATGTGCGTGAGTCTGATCTGATTTGCCGTTGGGGCGGGGACGAATTCGTGGTGATATTCCCCGAAACCGGCCGCCAGGACGCCATGATCAAGGCCCGCGAACTCGCCGATAATATCCGCGAAGCACCTGTGCGATTTGGCCGTGACCAGATCCTGATTACGATCAGCGCCGGTGTGACCGAGTATCGCGACGGCGAAGACCTTGAAACCCTGATGGCGCGCGTTGATAACGCGCTATACACCGCCAAGGCATCCGGACGCGATCATATTTCACTGGCGTGAACGGCGTGAACGGCCTGACCGGCCCGACATGGCACCGACAGAACTCTGTCAAAACAAATGGCCCCGCCAGATCATCTGACGGGGCCATTTTCATATCAGGATCAAAGCCGGGCTTAGTCGGCGATCGATGCTTCTGCAATCTGGACCGCGTTAAGGGCCGCACCTTTGAGAAGCTGGTCACCGGCAACAAACAGTTCCAGACCATGATCCCCAAAGATCAGGTTAGAACGGATACGACCGACTTCGACGTCATACTGTTTGGTCGCGGTCAACGGCATCGGGTATTTGTTGTTTGCCGGATCATCGACAAGTTTGACACCCTTGGCCTTGGACAGAACTTCGCGGGCCTGCGCCGGGGTAACGGCCTTTTCGGTTTCCACGACGATCGCTTCGGAATGGGTACGCTCGGTCGGGATACGAACCGCGGTGCACGATACCGGCAGATCCGGCGCGCCAAAGATCTTGCGCGTTTCCCAGGTCACCTTCATTTCTTCGCGGGTGTAGCCATTGTCTTGGAAGCTGTCGATATGCGGGATAACGTTGAATGCCAGCGGATGGGCAAAGACTTCTGCCGCAACCGGCTTGCCTTCAAGACCCGAAGCCAGACCTTCGCGCAGTTCGTTCATGCCCGGCTGACCGGCACCCGATGCCGCCTGATAGGTCGACACGATGACTTTCTTAAGACCAAACGCCTGATGCAGCGGCCAAAGTGCAACCGCGGCAATCGCCGTGGTGCAGTTCGGGTTCGCGATCAGTTTCGCGGTCTTGGCAAGGTCACCGTTGATTTCCGGGACGATCAGCGGAACATCGTCATTCAGGCGGAATGCCGACGAGTTATCAATCACCAGCGCGCCTTCGGCGATCTTCGGCGCATATTCCTTGGCGAAATCACCCGAAACAGCAAGGAAGACAATGTCACACTGCTTTGCTTCTTCGACAGAGAACAGCGCGACGGTCTTAGTGCCAAACTTAGTCTCCACGGTCTTGCCTGCTGAACGCTCGGATGCGAACAGGGTGAGTTCACCCACAGGGAAGTTACGATCAAACATAACGTTGATCAGCTCGACGCCAACCGCACCGGTTGCGCCGATCACACCGACATGGAGATTTTCGGCACTCATAATACTTGTCTAACCTCGTATAAAAATTGTTGTCGTGTTCGACTACCGCGATCATTCGCGGGCCGCGCATTATAGGGATTTATCAAGGTAACGCAAATGCACCTTGCTGCATCGCACTTATGCGCGGAAATGTTCTGTCTTTAACGCCCCTGACAACAGTTTGTTCCATGTCGTTTTTCATAGGCCGGACGCAAAAATCCGCCCTTCGACAGTACCACCGCCAAGCAGGTGTCGAAGGGCGGATTTAACCGTCGTGAAGACGGCATTTCCAGACATCAGCAAAGAATCGACCAGCACGGACCGTGCCGGTCAGACATTCACACGATCAGAAAAGACAATGTTTGGCGAAATCCGCGGCCTCATTGGCCGTCCAGTCGCCTTTGGGCTTTTCCTTAAGATCGGCACACCATTCCTCGCTGCCGACTTCCGGTGAACAGGCCGAAACCACACCGGCAATCATCAGCACCGAAAAAACGGTGGCCATTTTGCGCGTGAATTTGTTCTGCAGCATCATGTCCGTGTCCAGGTTTGTTTGTTCGTTTGTTTTGTTTGTTGCCTTCACAACATTGCATAAACCTGTATCAAACCGGTCACGCCGTCTGTGGCGTCCGTCACAGCCGTTCGATAATTCCTGAAACAAGGAATGATGGGGTTAATCCCGCCAGAATGACGGCATCAAAAGCACCAGAAGGGTCTCGAATTCAAGTCGCCCAAGAACCATTGCGATATCAAGAATCCATTTCGCAGAATCCGGCAAGGACTGGAAATTGCCCGCCGGTCCGATGATGTTGCCAAGACCCGGCCCCACATTGGCAAGCGACGTTGCCGCGGCACTCATCGACGTGATCAGATCAAGCCCCGTCATGCCAAGCGCGATGGTCACCGCGATATAGCTGACAGTCAGCAGGAACACATAAACCGTCACGGCATTATAGATGTCGGACGTGATTTCATGCCGGTCAATACGGCTGACCACGACAGCTGACGGACTGCGCAGCCGCATGAAATGGGCACGCAACCCGGTAAACACGACATAAAGACGGAACATCTTGAAACCGCCGGATGTAGACCCGGAACATCCACCAATGAAGGTCGCAAAGAAAAACAGCATTACTGCTGCTGGTCCCCACAAAAGATAGTCCCCCGACGCAAACCCGGTGGTCGTTATGACCGACACAAGGTTAAATGCCGCCATGGTCAAAGATCGGAACAGGCTGTCATCTGAAATCTGGGCCAAACGGATCGTCAGCAACACGGTAAAGCCCGCGATGATCAGACAGAACAGCTTGATCTGCTGATTGCCGATTACGGCCTGGATATTGCGTTTGCGCAGCACCACGGCATAGGCAGTAAACGGCAATCCACCGGCAAACATGAACAGAATGGCGATCCAGTGCAGCGACAGGCTGCTGTCAAACTTGGCAAAGGACAAATCCGACGTGGCATAGCCACCGGTCGACAATGTCGTCATTGCATAGTTGATGGCGTCAAACCAGTTCATGCCAAATACGCGATACAAAACAAGGCACACGAAAGTCAGGCTGCTATAGATCAGAACGATCTGCAAACACATGTCGCGCATGCGCGGGCTGAGCTTTTCTGATCGATCGGAACTTTCCATCTGGAAAAGCTGCATCCCGCCAACCCGCATCATCGGCAGCAATGCCAGTGCAGTGACAATGATCCCGATCCCGCCCAGCCACTGCATGATGGACCGCCACAACAGTAACCCCGGTGGCAACTGGTCAAGCCCGGACAGAATGGTCGAACCCGTTGTCGTCAAACCCGAAACCGTTTCGAACACGGCATCGCAAAAACTGATGTCCAGCGACGAATACCAAAGCGGCAATGCCCCGGTCACACTGACAGCAATCCAGGAGACAACCGTCAGGACATATCCCTGCCGGGCAGTAACACGCGGCCCGATATCCGATCGGCAGGCAAGGCACGCCATACCGCCAAGTCCGATGGTCGTGATCGATGCCTGGGCAAAGATTTTCCAGTCAGGATTACCGTAATAAAGATCCACGGCAGCCGGCACCATCATCGAAATCCCGATGATAATGACCATAACCCCGACAACGAAAAAGATGGGTTGCAGACGAAACAAAGAAGCTTCCCTGTCAGCAAAAGACAAACCCGCTTGTAGCGCCAAATCCGGATCAATGCATCCTGTTATTGCGCATGGCACCTGCCACACCGCACGCGGTTTCAGACCTTAAAATCAAAGCCGGTCATCATTTTGCCGTTCTTTTCCCTTGTTCTTTTGATCTATCCGATGTGTCATTTGTCAACGACCGATCCGTCGCCCAACCATCGAGGTCCCGTTGCAGCGTTTTGTCCGCCTTCTCATTCTGTTCGCAGTTCCCCTTCTGTTTGTCCTGGCGGTCTATGCGCAGGGCGGGCCGGTACATGCAGCAGACAAACCCCAGCACAGGGACAAGCTCGCCGGGCTGGAAGCCGAAGGACGCGATGTTGTCGTCATTGATGGCGATACCATCATCATCGACAATGTTGTTGCCGATATCGCCGGCATTGACGCCCCCGAACTTGGCCAGCAATGCCTTCATAATGGCAGTTTCTGGGATTGCGGCATGTCTTCGGCGATGCAGCTTCGCAAATATTTTGCCATGGCACCGTTCCCGGTGCAGTGCTGGCCCGGGGATCAGGAACGCTCGTCCAAACCGGGCGACTTCCCCATCGTGGAATGCGGAATTGGGGAACGTGACGTTGCCGCCGCAATGATCAGCGATGGCGAAGCACTTCCGATAAGCGGCTATTCACATCGCTATGATCGTTTGTCCGCAGAAGCCGACAACGCAGAAATCGGCATTCATGGCGGTGACATGATTGCCCCGGCCGACTGGCGGGACGGAAAGCGCCTCGAAGGTGAAACAGGTCGATGCCTGTTCGTCGCGACAGCAGATCACTACTATATCGGCACACTTGATCCGCGCTTTGGTAAGATCAATCAGACAACAAACACTGAACTTTGCAGCGACGAAGAAGCTCGCACCAAGGGCTATTCTTATGCCCCGTGATCACGCCAAGTGAAGCTTCCTGTTCTTTGCGCGAGACAGCCGACAGATGCCAATCACCCAAAGCAGTTCGATCAGCAACGTTACTATCGCCCAACTGACGATGAAGACTGTTACGCCATCTGGAAGTTCGACCATAACATATTCACCGTCGACTTTGCCGCCGACACGGTGCAGGTAAACCCAAACAATCGGCAACACCGAGATCGGGACCATCAATGCAACACAGGCTGCAAAATTCGCCTTTGGCCATTTTACAGACCTTTTGCCTTGCTGCTTTTTCACATAAAGCCACCCTCCGGAAAGCGACAATCCAGCCAGGACAAGACCGAAAACAAACCAGACAACCTTGCTGGCGATCCCTGCGAATGTTCCAAAATGCAAAATATCGGCCGTTTCAGACCAACGCCAATAGGTGTTTAGATCTTCGGCATACTGATTGAATTCAATCTCGCCACTGGCGGGATTGATGAACAGTTTGTTTGCCCGGTCTCGTACCAAAACATCATCGGATTGGCCGATAACGTAAAAAAATCCTGCACGGTCAGGCTGGATCGTTGTGATGTGCAAATCAGGACGCGCCTGCCGTGCGATTTCAATCAGTTCTCCAACAGCCAACTTCTCCAGCCCCTTGTTTCCGGGACCTGGCAACTGGTGAACTGCCAACGGATAGGCATCGACCAAGGCAAATTTTTCATCGCCAAGTTTGTAGCGCGCTTCTTCAAACAGATACCAGGCACCGGTAAACGCCATCAACAAAACGAACCAAAGGCTCCATAGCCCCGCAAATTTGTGCAGGTTGCTCCACAGGCTGATTTTTGTTCTTCCAAGACGCAGTTGAAAGAAGCGCTGCCACCACCGTTTAAAAAAACACAACGCTGAGAACATCGACAGGAACAGCGGAATGGCAAACAAACAGACAAGGAACTTGCCAACGCCATAAAGACCGAAAAACGCCTCGTGAAACTCGCGAAAGAACCTTTGAACTGTAAAGATCGACTGGCTTCCGGAAACCTCGGATGTCGCTGGACTAAAATACACGAACAAGCGTGCGCCATCCGGTCCCTTGACTGTGAACCGTGCGGCGGAAACTTTGTTTACCGGAGCTTCGGCGAGTTCGATTTTGGCACCAGGATAAGCACGTTCCACGACCGAGAAAGCGGTTGAAAAGTCGAACGTTTCGTCTGCTGTGGCTGCGCGGGACTCAGGCATAAGAAGCCAATCGATTTCCGATGATAGTGCGGCAAAAGCCCCACTCCAACATATGGAAAACAACATCAGCCCCAAATACACGCCGATCCAGCTATGCCAGTCAAACCAGTTTGGTTTGACTGGCAATTTCGCTGATGATTTCCAGTCTCGAAGCATCAAAATTCGACTCTGACACTTCCAAACAGGGTCCTTGGATTACCGACACTCACACGGTATGTCCCGCCCGAGGCCACGTAATAGTCCTCATCCATTACGTTTTTGACGCCAAGGTCAAAGCGAATACGCGACTCATTTCTAAGTGGCAGATAATACCAGACACCAAGATCATAGACGGTATAGCTGCCCAGCTCGAACGTATGAGCATTGTCGCCGTAGCGATCACCGACATGCGTCAAGCCGCCACCAAAACCAAGTCCCTTGAATTCACTTGCAGCATCCTGGAATTCGTAACTTGCCCAAAGGCTTGCCGTCATATCTGGCGTATTTCCCGGACGGTTACCATCATTGGCATTGTCGCTGACAATTTCCGACCCAAGGAAGCCGACACTTCCGCGCAGGTTCAAGCCTTTAACCGGTGTCGCGGTGACAGAACTTTCAAAGCCGCGCGAACGGATCCCGCCAGTCAATTGCGGTGTGCCATTAACAGATTCGACCACGTTTTCCTGCTCAATATCAAACAGTGATGCGGTCAGAAGCAAACGATCCTTCAAGCCAGACCATTTCGCCCCGATTTCATACTGGCGCCCCTCTTCCGGGGAAAACACTGCTGTTGTTCCATTACCGCTATAAATATTCTGCGACTGGAATGTCTCGGCGAAGGATGCATAAAGTGACAACTGTTCAACCGGCTTCCACAGAAGTCCTGCCGATTTTGTCAGTTTGCCATCGCGTTTCGGATCTACCCCTGACAGAGCACCGGTCAGCTTGTTTTCAGCACTGTATTCATTGTCAAAGATCTCATACCGTGCGCCGAGTGTCAGCGTCACGTCGTCGGTAAGATGCAAGTCACCCTGTGCGTATGGTCCATACGAGATTTGCTCGACCTCGGTATATTGCCGAGAGCGCGGGTTAGACGTCGTATTGTCAACCAGCGTGAAGGAAGACGGATTTGAAACGGTGCCACCAACCTGATCCTGACCAGAGAAGTTGGTCCAGGTTTCATATTGATGTCGCAGCTCGACCCCGGAAACCAAATCAACCGGTCGCCAAAGATCGGCTTCACCACGCAGTTGCATACGCCCGAACGCAGTGCTGAGTTCGCGATCGTCATTGCCCTGGACACGTCGGGTTAAAACACCTGTGCTTGAAACATTGGTTACCTCATTACGCAGCTCGTCAACCTGTTCATAGGCATAGAAAAGCTTGCTTTCGAGGAACCAGTCATCCTCAAAGACCGGAACAGAGTTATCAAGCTCCCAGATATGCGTCGTCACATCACGGTTGTTCAGGTTGGTCTGATCAAATCGGGTATCAAGCGACACATTTGCGATCTCTCGGCTGCCACCGCTTCCGGGGACCGTGACAACGCCACGGTCAACAGGTCGCTCGTCATGGGTATATTCATAACTGAAATCAATCATTGAACCGCCATCCGTCATCCATGACATCGCGCTGTTCAAGAATTGCCGCTCGATGGTGGCATCGCGGAAGTTTTCACTATCCTCAGCAGAGGCCGTAACACGATAACTAAACGCGTCACTTTCCCCGAGCGGTCCGGTCACATCGGCCAAGGCCTGTTTCTGACCATGCTCATTGAAATTCGTAACTGCATAGGCTTGCTGCTCATAAGACGGCTTTTTGGTAATGACGTTGACCAGTCCACCCGGCGTCATCTGACCGATTTCTGCCACCGGCCCTTTGATTATCTGCACATTGTCTACGGTTGACGGGTTGATGCGGCCGTTGGTTTTAAGCCGCACCCCATTGCGATAAATATCGTCGCGGCGACGAAAACCACGAATAAGAAAGTCTTCACGACTACCGCCATAACCATCCATATTCACAACGTTCGGCGACAAACGATATACGTCTTCAAGCTCCTGTGCATGCTGATCAAGCAGTAATTGCTCCGGGATAATTTCTACCGTGCGGGGGATCTCGGTTACATCTTTGGGAATCATGGTTCCCGTCTCGGCATACCGACTGTCATACCGGGATTGTCGCGTACCGATGACCTGAATGGTATCGAGTGTCATCTCGTCGGCATCGCTATTTGCATCAAGCCGGTGCAACGTGATCGAGTTTGCTGATGTGTAACTGAATTCGACGTTGCTGCCTTTCAGCAGGATATCAAGAGCCTGATCTGCCGTATATTCGCCAACCAGTGCTGACGAAGCATGTTGGTAAATCGACTGTTCCGTATAAAGGATCTGGATACCGGTGATGTCGGAAAATGCCGTCAAAGCCTGTGGCAAGGGTTGGGCCGATATATCGAATTGGAACAGTATCTGATTTTGTTCCTGCTGATCGGCGTCTTGCGCAAAAGCACCTTGTGCAAACGCATATTGAAAGGCCAACAACGATGCCCCAACCATCAGTTGCCGTCCGATCTTCATATTTATTAAGCTGACCACGTCAGTCCCCCAAGTCTTCAAACACAAAAATGCGAATAGGTCGCATTGACATCGTGCATATAAAGACGCGAGAGAATTGAAAGTCCCCTAGGCGTCAGGGAACATTTTTTAAAATCATTGAAATGACCTAACGAAATCGAGTGTCATTTCCTTAAATCACATAATAAATATCATATAGTTAGTCAGTCTTACGACACGTACCGATAATGTGCCCTCGATCGCATCAAGAACCTGCTCAATATCATCTGTTCGGAACACACCGCTGACGGACAGATCGTTAAGTTCGGGGTTTACCGCCACTATGCGCCCGTCGTGATAGGTATTAAGGACATCGAGCACATCTGAAAGCGGGGCCTGATAGAAAACCATTTTGCCTTTGCGCCAGGCTGTTGTCGCAACGCGATCAAACCGCGTACTTTCTCCGATACCACGCGATGAAAGTGTCGTTGCCTCACCCGCAACCAATGTCACAGTTGCGTTGTCGTCGCCCGTATTCTTGCCCGCCCCGTCGGCAGACCAGTTCACAGCAACCTTTCCTTGCTCCAGACTGACTTTGACCCGTTCTGCATCCGAACGAATGTTAAACGCCGTGCCCAATGCGGTCACATTCCCGAATTTCGTATGTACGACGAAGGGACGCTGCGCATCATGCGCAACATCAAACCAGGCTTCACCCGCCACCAAATTCACGCGCCGGGTATTCTCGTCAAAGTCAACGGACACAGTAGTTTCTGCGTTCAATTTGATCTCGCTGCCGTCCGACAGCGATTTGGTCAGAACAGAATGCTCCGCATGCAGAAAATTCTCGTCAAACATCGCCATGACGGTCGGATAAAAGTTTTGCCCAAGCCCAACGAAAAGCAACAAACAAGCCGCCATTGCTACCGCCATAACAGACCGCATATAGCCACGTTTTTCCCGCACAATCTGGGGTCTGCGGCTTTGCTGAGCGCCTGACGATCGCGCCTGTCGTTTTACAGGAAGCGCCAATCTGCCCCAAAGTTGCTCGACCTCGGCGTAAGCCCGCGCGTTATCAGTAGAAAATGTCTTCCATCTTTCAAACTGTGCGATCAACTCTTCCTGCTCATCCGCACTTGCGACATCATTTGCTTCGCGCAAACGCGTGTGCCAAATCACAGCCTCGTCAAATAACTGCTCTGAAACCGGCTCAAGGGGCATGTTGTGACGATCCGTCATTCAATCGCACCTGAAGGTTTATGATATTCGGCCATCGCCATACTGCCGCGTAATATAGCGGGGCTGCGCATGTTTACACCGTAAAAGACCACAGGTTTCAAAACTCGAAGATACACTTTCAGTTATCCGCATGTGCTTTTTGAAGACTGCGACGACATTCCAACATCGCCTTGCGAATATGATTTTCAACTGTCTTAACAGATACATCCAGCCTTTCAGATATCTCGCGCATCGAAAGTTCTTCACCACGATACATCAAAAAAACCTGGCGACACTTCGGCGGAAGGGTTTCAACAGCTCGAGAAATAATACGTAACTCCTGCTGGGCGGCGGCCACGTCTTCTTGTGACGGTGCCTGATCTATTTCAACAATCCCGGGGGCATCTTTTTGTGATGACCGAACGGACAGATGAGACAGTCGCCCATAAGTTTCAGGAGAATTGTGGCTGCGACGATAATGATCTGCCAAAAGGTTACGTGCAATTCGAAAGACATAAGCGCGCGGGTTTTCCGGAATAGTCTCGGCTGCGCTTTTTGCCCGCACCCAGGTTTCCTGCACGATCTCTTCGGCCACGACATCAGATCCGCAGCGTTTTCCGATAAAAAGCAACAGGTCGTCATAATATTTCTCAACGACCAGCTCTAAGCTGGTTGAAACCTGCCCGGCTATTTCTGACACAATGCCTCCCCGCTTGAGGCTGCCGATGGAAGTTTCAGTTGTCTAACAGCTTCAACAACCCTGTATTACACGATTTTGATAATCATTCGCAAATATTTTATAGATATATGTAATGCGAATAAATACGCCGCTGGTCTTGAGGTTCTTTGGGGGGAAGAAGATTGGAGCGGGTGAAGGGAATCGAACCCTCGTATGCAGCTTGGGAAGCTGCCGTTCTACCATTGAACTACACCCGCAAAGCGCGCGTTTTATAGCCCGCTTTGTCGAGGTGTGCAAGCAGATCAAAAGACAGCTTGGAAATTTATTTCCTTAAATCGGCCCTTCACGCCGGGGCACCTTCGCACAAAAAAATCGCCCGGAGTTGCATCTGGAAACATCAACAGTTCCCTGATGGAAGTCCGGGCGATAATTCCGTCATTCTGACAAAAATCAGATGCGTGGGATCGTCACTTAGCGTGCGCGTTCGGAAATCGGTGCATTCACCGACAATTCCATATCCCACGGGAAGTAAATCCAGGTGTCCTGGGACACTTCGGTGACAAAACTGTCGACGATTTCACGGCCAAGCGGCTTGGCATATACAGTGGCGAAATGCGCATTCGGCAGCTTTTCACGAACGGCCTTTGCGGTTTTTCCGGTATCGACCAGGTCATCGATGATCAGCATATCGGTGCCGTCACCTTCGATGCCTTTGAGCCATTCCAGTTCGCCACGGCTTTTGTCGGAATAGCTGCGTACACAAACCGTATCAATCAGGCGAATATCAAGCTCACGTGCAATGATCGCCGCAGGAACCAGCCCTCCGCGGGTAATCGCGATAATGCCTTTATACGGGCCTTTTTCCAAAAGACGCCATGCCAATGCACGTGCGTCGCGATGCATCTGTTCCCAGGATACCGGGAAACCTTTGTTATACGGAGCTTCGCTCACAAGAATTCTCCTGCGCCAGATCAGTTCGCCAAAACGGGTGGTCTTCACATCGTGAACGATACCAAACCGTCAAGGACCGCAACTCATAAAAATTTAAGGCGCTTAACTACGCCTTGTTTGCAGCAAAGGCAAGGGCAGCCGTCATTTGCCGCAACCAATCCACCTTCGGACAATAGCGCAAAATTAAACAGTTGCAGATTTTTCAATAGCTTCGGCTGAATTTTCATGGCGGTCATGTTCTGCACCTTCTGCCAATTCATTGTCCTGAGCAAACAGCGAGCGCACAAACGGTATGTAACTCAGCATGCCCAAACCGATTACCGCCAGCCAATTGACCGGGGCAATAGACAGCACAGACAGCTCCAGCACAATTGCGCCAAACGTCACGATCGCAACACTCAAAACCAAATCAAGCAAACAAATCAAAACCATGAACCAGTTGCGTGCGAGCTGGCGGTCACGCAGGTCAAGTTGTTCCGTCCAATGGTGTTCTGCATTGCGATTCCCTGACCAGACACGAAGAAGTTTCGGGATCTTCGGAACAAACTTCATCATCGACAAAAACATTGAAAGTTTGTTCGCCAAAATCAGTCCGAAATATTCAATAGGATTGCACTCCCTGTCTTGGGTATTGCTGGCGTGTGGCAACGCAGGAAACGACCGCCGCGCAAGCCCGGCCAGTCCAAAACGTAAAAAGACAATGATCGCCAGTGTCATGATTTCAATCAGGTCCGCTGTCAGCCAGGAACTGTATGTTGCCTTGTCAGAAAGATATGCAGACCCGTTGCTCAGAAGGTTTTCCAACGCCATTGCATGCAGGAAGACGCCCGGAATATCCGTATCAAGCGTTGGTGGTCGAACCACATCCTGAAACCCCTGGAGGTTCTGGCCATACATCACAATGCGATCTTTGAAATTCTCCATCCATCGCCCTGCTGAGGGGGTGTCACGATAAACCTGTTCTGCAGAAATTGTGTGAAACGGTGCACAGTTGACGTCGGCTCGCGCCCCGATCCCGAACAGTGTCGCCAAATTGCCAGTTATTCGTTTGGCAACATTCGGGTCGCTATATTGCGGACCGCATTCATAGGGTGGAATGACATTCCCGGATTGATCATATGCCTTTGTCCAGGCCGAATAGTCCGCTTGCCGGTCCGGCCATGACAGCCACATCGGACGGACCAACAAATCGTCCCGCCATGCCAGCCATTCCGATTTGTCTGCTTTGGGCGGCATAATCAATGCCTGGTCACAGTTCCAGCCACGCCTTATGGATTTTGCGCGCTCTTTGCCAGAACAAAAATGCTGATAGATCGTTGTTGCTGCTGCGGTAATTCCGGAAACGTCACATCCGAGAAGGTTGCCATTCCCCGTCCGACGCATGACTGCATCATCACAAAGCGGCAAATCATCATCCTGGAGATTTGCAACGCGCCCGGCGTTGCGTAATTCAGGGGCCAATTGATATGAAAGTGCCCTGATATCAGCCTGGCCTCGCAAATCACCCCAGCCCGATACCAGTGTTACGTATGGTGCTAGCTCTGACAGAACAGCGTGATGCTGATAAAAGTTAAGCGCCCCAGCCTGCAAATATACCGGAATATCCATCATCTGGTACATCTGCAACGTACTGACCAGCATCGTCAGGCTGTCGTCATGGACATAAAGCTCGGGCATCCATTCGTCAGCAAGAACACCTTGCGGTGCTGCCGCGCGCCGGTCGCGGAAGGTAAAATCGATGAACAGTGCCTTTGGCTTTGCTGTCAGCAACTTGCGCAAAACCTTGGCATGCAATCCATATACCGCGGGCCAGCTTGATTTCAGCCCCGCCAGGGATTCGTCATCAAGAAGAATAACGCCAATATCATCCACCCGGCTGGCTGGATATAGCGGTGCCCCAACTGTCTGGCTGAAGACAGCATAGCTGTATTCATCTACCGCATCCCCAATGGAATCCGGCTCGATCAGCAAAATAATCGCGGCCAGGGCGACGTTGATTACCCCCCACCACACTGGCTTGAGACGGGCAACTTTGAATTCTTTTTGTTGCCCGTCGCTACGAAAACTTTCTTGCCCCATTTACATACCGGCCATTTGTCCGGCGGGGGAATTTCCCGCGCACATAGCACGCTGTTGCGGATACCGGGTCACACATCCGATCAGTAGTTCGTTTTCACGCACTTTGTTGCCGCTTGCTTTTACAAGTGGATACAAAAACCGGTAAGTTTCAAGCGGCCAATCATAGTAGGTCGCAACCTCTTCAACCCGGTTGAACGCCGTTTTGGTATTCCCAAGCGATTTAAGAATCTCGGCCCGCTTCATTTCAACCGGCAAGGCAAGAATCTCGCCATTGCCGATAAGGTCAATATTCTGAGCTGCTTTCTTGAGGTTCCCCTGACGTTCGCGAACTTTGGCGAAGGCCCAGCGTGTGTATGGATGACTTGCCGTCGGTCCGCTTACGGCCTTGCGGGCATCAGCTTCAAGAACTCTCAGATCAATTTCACCGTCGTCACTTTCCAAGGTCTGCAAGATTTCGGCTGCTACCCGGTAATTTTCCAAGGTGCGTTTGTTGCGCTTCACGACAGAATCAAACGCGTCTTTGTGAACCATCCTGCTGGCACGCTCCGGCATGTATTCCCGCATACCATACGCAAATATTTCCTCGGCACGTTCTGCTGCGTCATCATGCTTTGCTGCAAGATTTTGCTGAATTGTGCTGACCGCGTTTCCGAGCTCGGAAAGGAACTGATTCAGCAGAACATTGTCCTCGCCTTTCGGCTGGAATTGCATCTGAAGAAACAGTTCAAGCTGGTTTCTGGTGACCTGGTAATTTGCGCCGAACTTTTCTTCTGCTTCTTTGGCCACTTCAAAATAGCCAGATGCTCCTTTCGGCTGGTAGCCGGCTTTCACCATCAAATCCAGACCAAGATAATCTGCAACCCGCTCCTGGCTCCGATCCCAGTTGGGCAACAAAAGATCACGCAAGATCAGGTCACTTCCATACATCTGCCCTGCCTTGCGAAGCAGGTCGCTTTGGTTATTTTCATTCCCAAGCGCAATATCCGCAGCTGTCAAAAGATACGGACGCAGCATGGAAAACAGGTTTTCCGGAGTATGCTGCATCAAGACGTGGCTGTATTCATGGCCAATCAAAAAGGCCAGTTCATCCTCGCTGCGCAGATATTCGAATGCCGAATGATAAAGAAACACTACACCTTCACGTGCGGCATGTGCGCCCGGTCCGGAATTGCCGATCAAAACGACCTCGGCTTTCGGTGCCCCGACTGGTGCAACGGCAATGATCTTATCCAGTACCCCTTGGGCATAGTCCTGAAGCTCGTTGATCGGGGCCTCGCCGATTGACTGGGCCATGACCATAGCTTTCGCCGAATGGATTTCCTCAATCGTGTATTTCTTGGCTTCCGGAATAGAAACCGTATCGATCAACTTTCCTTTTTCCGGAATTGAATCCGAAAGAAATTGCATATCTTTGACGCAACCGGTCAGCGTCATCGCGCCAACGACCAGGATCAAACCCAGCTTTTTCATTTTTATTTCCCCTTAGCCGAGACGCAATCAGCACCCGCGCCCCGTGTCCCCTTACCGCCGAGTGTCCCGATGTCTCCTCCGCAGACGACCGGGCTACGTGCGACTTCTTTGCCCTGCACGACAATCATGTCGTCAGGAATCCAGTAGATTTTCTGTTCATCGAGAAAACGGACCTGGTACGCCCCGAAATTCTTGCTGTCGTGCGAATAGAAAACGACCTGAGCGGGAAAATTTTCCCCCAGGACCATTCGCTCGCATTTTCGGGATTCGCCACCGGAATCACACATGACAACGGGGAACGAGGGATGGGTAACAGTGACCCCTCGAATTTCTTCGTTCTGTGCAAAAGCACTGCTAATACCAAGCACACATAGAACTGCGGCCACAAAACCAGACCGAATTAGAGTTGCCACCCGAAGTCCCCCCATCATGTATCCCGGATACAACCGGCACATGTGAAGCATCATGCATCTTCGAAAAAGATGATGTAACTGTTCGAAGGGGAACTTGTGCTATCCGATCAGATAGTTAGAGAGTTTCCGGATTTCAGATAAACCTGAAAAACATCAGCTTACCTTGCCGAACTTATCACTTCTAATTTGCAGCTTCGTTTCTTTGGCGTGCCTGCAGCAGCGTCAAAAAGTCGCCTGTCAGCTTTTTGACCGGTGCCGTCCAGTCGTTCGGGTCCTGTTGCCGATAAATCCGCATGGTCGGATACCATGGACTGTCGGCGCGATCGACCATCCACCGCCAGTCGGTTGTGAACAGTTGCAGCATCCAGACCGGAACGCCCAGCGCACCGGCAAGATGGGCTGGCGAACTGTCAATGGTGATCACCAGATCCATTGCCTGCATCAGGGCGGCACTGTCCCCGAAATCATGAATATGGTCGCCAAGGTCGGTCACAAAGGCCTGAAGACCGATCTTTTCGATGTCGCCGCGACGATCATCGATCTGGAAACTGTAAAAAGCGGCCCCTTTGGCCGACAGGATCGGCAACAGCATATCAAGCGGACAGGACCGGTCACGGGGATTGAGTTTCCCGGCCCAGATCAATCCGACCTTGAGAACCGTACCCGGGGTCGGCGCCAGCCGGACCTGTTTGCCAGCCGGCGGCGAAAGATAAGGATCCGACGATATCTTTTGCAGTTCCGCAGCCCCGATCCCCATCACATGGGGTAAGCTCAGAAGCGGGACATGCACATCGAATTCCGGTAACGGGCGGCCTTTTTCAATCAACGTCCCGACACCGGCCACAGTACGCATGATCGGCATCAGTTCCTTGCGACATTCAAGAATGACGTGCCCCGCCTTTTTGGCGACCAGCGGCACAAACCGGGCAAACTGGATCATGTCGCCAAAGCCCTGCTCGGCGCGCAGCAAAATCCGCTTGCCCCGAAGATCGGATTTGCCATCCCATTCCGGTGCAGTATCAAGCGGACGAATCGGATTGTCCGCCAATTTGCGCCGGGTTTCATACCCGGCCCAGCCATCAGCATAATTGCCCAACGCCAGATGCGCCAACGCCTTGTCCCAGTTGGCATCGACATATTCGGGATCAATCGCAAGCGCACGGTCGAAATATTCCAGCGCCTGTTCAAACCGGTTGAGATCGCGATAGACAAGACCGGCATTGAACGTGTGCGACTTGATGCTGTCATCAAGTTCGATGGCCTTTTTATGCGCGACAATGGCCTCGTCAAAACGCATCATTTCACGCAGGCAGTTTCCCATATTCGACCACAGTCCGGCATTGTCCAGACGCAGTTCCCCAGCCCGTCGATACGCCAGAAGGGCCGCTTCGAATTTCTTGCTGCGCCGGAGCGCAACACCAAGATTGTTCCACACGTCGGGCTGTTGCGGGTTTTGCCGCAAGGCGGCGCTGTAAAGACGGATCGCATCGTCAATCTGGCCGGCCTGATGAGCCGCCAGTCCACGCTGGAACAAATCATTGATCACACGGCGCCGCTGAATGGCGGCCGCGTTTTCGGCCCCACCATTGGTTCCCGTTGTCCCGGTGGCAGGTTTGGATTGGGTATCACCGCTCGGTGATGCATCGCGCGTGTCGGTATTGCTTTGGGCTTCCTGATTTTTCGGGGAAACAGCAGGCTCATCTGCCGGATCTGCCTTAACTGTCTTTTTGGTCGCTGACGATTTGGTGCCTTTTTTGGCCTGTCGCTTTTTCGCCGTTGTCGCAGATTTAGCCATCCTGATCCCCTTGTGCCCCGCATGTTTCCTGATCGGAGCAAACCCGTGCGCGATGACACGGACATCTGACTGCACGCCATGGCCCTATCGAGTCGGCGGCATATCTTCACATAAGCACATTAGTATATTTTACCAAAAATTACCTAACCAATAGCCGTATTTGTCGTTTCAATTCACAGAAACCGAATATTCGCCAAACCCGTCGTTTCTTGTTTCGGGAATGTGACTGTATGGGGTAGCCTCAATCGCAGGAAGAGAAGGTTTTACTCAACTTCTACGTCCCCACACGGTAAAGTGGATAAAATATAAAAACGCAGAATGATCCTGATTCCTTAAGATTCAGGAAAACAGTCTGCCAAGACCTGTCAGGCTTCGTACCAGATCAATGGCGAACTGCGCGACAGTATATCTAGGGAAGCGACTTAAAGCCTTTGAAGGAGTGGGAGACCATAAATGGCTGAACCAAAAAGATCCGATGCTTCTGTCGGACGAAAAGTTATCTTCGTTATCGTCGCACTTCTGGTCATGGGCTTTGGCTCCATGATGACCATTCAGACTGTTTCGCAGCACGAAGCCATGCTCGAAATCATGTATAATGAATCGGTCGAAAAAACCGAAATGCTGTCGACTGCAGTCCAGCCAGGTTTCATTGCGATGGATGGTGCGTCCGTCGAAAAAGAATTTCGCAAAATCACCGACAAGGAAGGTTCACAGCTTGCCAGCCTGATCGCGGCCAATCCCGGTGGTGACGCCATTGGCACCTATCAGTCAGAAACCCTGCGCCAACATGATCTTCCTGCCTTGGTCGAGCCCTATCTTGAACAGATCGAAAACAAGGAAGTCGTCAGCTTCATTTCCGAAGACGCGGTCATTGTCGCAGCCCCCATCACCAAATATTCCAAACGCCGTGATGAAGACCAGTATCGTGGCATGCTGGTGACAGCCTGGTCTCTTGATCGGGTAAATGCCGAAGTCAAACAGGCGGTCATCATTCAGGTTGCCCTTGCTGCTGCGATCCTTGTGGTTCTTCTGGGCGCGACCTGGATTGTGTTGCGCAATCAAATCCTGACCCCGATGGTCAAGATCAATGGTGCGATGCGATCACTTGTTGATGGCGATCTTGATGTCGATGTTCCGGGCGTCGGGCGCAATGACGAAATCGGCGAAATGGCATCGTCTGTTGAAATCTTCAAGGAAAATGCCAAACGCGTTGCCCAACTCGATCGCGAACGCGAACAGGAACGCGAACGCGCCGAAGCCAAACGCCGCGAAGCCATGGTTGGCCTTGCCGGACGCTTTGAGCAAACCGTCATGGGCGTGGTTGATGGCGTATCGGGTGCATCCGGTGAAATGCAGCAGGTCGCCCAGACAATGGTTGCCGCAGTCCAGCAGAACGAAGCTGGTTCCCAGGCTGTGGTCGCGGCCGTCGAGCAGGCCAATCACAGTGTGGAAACCGTCGCCAGTGCCGCCGAAGAACTGGCCGTTTCCATCCGCGACATCAGTGCGCGCGTCAATGAAACATCCAACATCACCGCCAATGCCAGCACCGAGGCCGTTCGCGTTAACGAAATGGTCCAGGGGCTTGATGTTTCCGCCCAGAAGGTCGGCGAAGTGGTTCAGATCATTCAGGCTATCGCAGAACAGACCAACCTTCTGGCCCTGAACGCCACGATTGAGGCCGCCCGTGCCGGTGACGCCGGCAAGGGCTTTGCCGTGGTCGCCAACGAGGTCAAAAACCTTGCCAATCAGACCGCACGCGCGACCGAAGATATCTCTGCCCAGATTTCCGGTATTCAGGGATCAACCCAGGAAGCTGTCGGTGCGATCGAAGGCATCACCAGCATCATCGCCAATCTGAATGAAATCGCCACCGAGGTCGCAGCCGCGGTCGAGGAACAGGGCCAAGCCACGACGGAGATTTCCAACTCGGTCCAGCAGGCTGTTCAAAGCACGCAGGAAGTGACCAATCACATCCATGAAATGCGTGAAGCCGCCCGCCAGACCGGCGAGGCCGCCCATCAGGTACTTGGCGCATCTGACAAGCTTAACAGCCAATCGGGCACATTGCGCGGTGAAGTCGGCAACTTCCTTGACGAAGTCCGTGCAAGCTAAGCTGTCTGCCACTGACCAAAAAACGCCGCCCGGCAATCCGTGGCGGCGTTTTCTTTTACTGGGTTTCTTCAGCGCAGCGGATCGCGCTTTTGGGCATTCTCATCAACGCGCATCATCATCAGATCATCCAGATCCTCGTAACCGTGCTGACGGTAAAGCGGTTGCATATCATCGGTCGCCAGCACCCATCTTTTCACCCGGCGAAGATCGGGATGCGTGTGCAAGGCGTCAAGCATCCGGGCGGCAATCCCGCGCCTGCGAAAGTCGGGATCAACAAACACGTCGGCGACATAGGCAATGGCAATCTGATCACTGACCACCCGCGCAAAGCCGACTTGCCGGCCGTCGCAAAAGGCCCCGACCGGAAATGACATTTCGACGGACCGGTCAAATTCGCCACGCGTCCGCCCACCCGACCAATAGGATGACGCGATAAAGCCATAACAATAGGCAAGATCAATGCGCGCGCGATCCGTACTGATTTCGACTTTGATGTCGGCTCGATCAGTATCGTCGGTCATAAGACAAGCTCCCGGATTGCCAGGTGCGGCTATTTCAGATAGACCGCAACACCCAGCGCAATGATCGCCACCCACAGAACAAGCGTCTGGCGCGAAATGCCGGTCGACTTGTTTTGGCCATTACCCGATTTTCCGCGCATGGCCGCCACCGTTTCAGGATGCAGTCGCAACCCCTGATCGGTCAGAACCGAGGATGCTTTTTCCGCGGCTTCAAGCACGCGGGGCAAACGCCGCAACATCGATCCGGCCTGAAGGGCTGCTTCCTTGACCTTGGCTTCCGGGCCAAGGTTTTCACGCATCCAGTCTTCGATCAGCGGACGCGACAGTTCCCACATATTTTCATTCGGGCTAAGGATACGTGAAAGTCCCTCGGCTACGATCATGGTTTTCTGAAGCATCAGAAGCTGCGGCTGGGTTTCCATCCCGAACTGTTCAGTAATCTGGAACAACTGCCCCAACAAACGACCCACCGAAATATCGGCCAGTTCCTTGCCCAGGATCGGCTCGCCAATTGACCGGCATGCCTGCTGGAACGTTTCAAGCGACTGGTTGCGCGGAACATAGCCCGCTTCGAAATGAACCTCGGCCACGCGATGGTAATCGCGCGTCAGGAAGCCCAGAAGCATTTCCGCCAGATACAGACGTGTCTGCTTATCAACACGTCCCATGATGCCGAAATCAACAATACTGACCCGACCGGTTTCATCGACAAACAGGTTGCCCGGATGCATGTCGGCATGGAAAAACCCGTCGCGGAAAACCTGCTGGAAAAACGCGCCCGCCGCCTTGGCCAAAAGGGCTGAACGATCAATTCCCATACGATCAAGGGCCTCGACATTGTCGATACGCACGCCTTTGACCCGTTCCATGGTCATCACATGTTCGGCCGTTCGTTCCCAATCAATCTGGGGGATGTAATAGGTCGGATCATCTTCGAAATTATCGCGGAATTCCGATGCCGCGGCCGCCTCAAAACGCAAATCCATTTCAAGATGGACACTGTCTTCAAGCGCCTTGACGGTTTCAACCGGTTTCAGGCGGCGCAAGCGCGGCTGGGTCAATTCAACAATTTCGGCAACCCAGTAAAACAGATCAAGATCACGGGCAAACCGCACCTTGATATCGGGTCGCAGCACCTTGACCGCGACTTCGCGGCCATCTGTTGTGGTAGCAAAATGAACCTGCGCGATTGATGCTGCTGCAACTGGCGTTTCATCGAACTCGGCAAACAGAACATCAAACGGTTCGGCCAGCTGTTCGGTAATGATCCGTTTTGCAACTTTGGCCGAAAAGGGCGGCAAGCGGTCCTGAAGCGACGACAGATCGGCAGCAACATCATCACCAATCAGATCGGATCGCGTCGCAAGTGTTTGCCCAAGCTTGATGAATGCCGGTCCAAGCTCTTCGAGTGCGCGCGCCAGGCGTCGCCCCGGCGGCAACTCGGACCGCCCGGAAAACGGGGCTGTCAAACGGGCAAAAAATGCCAGAATTTTTCCACCCGGCACAAGGGCCAGCGGAAACAGGGCATCATGACGTGCCAGGGTCCGCGCCATGGCAAGCAGGCGAAAGCTGTTTCGGACAAACCGGATCATGCGCCAAGCACCCTCAAACCCGCCAACCGGAATGAATGGCGGCAATCCCGCCCGACAGGTTGCGGTATTTTACCCGCTCGAACCCGGCCGCACGGATCATCGACGCAAAGGTTTCCTGATCCGGGAATTTGCGAATGCTTTCGGCCAGATACTGATACGCTTCGCGGTTCCCCGCGATAAAGCGACCAATTTCAGGCAAAAGCTTGAACGAATAGGTATCGTAAAGCTTGTCGAAGCCCGGCACGACGACCTTGGAAAATTCAAGACACTGGAACTTTCCGCCGGGCCGCAAAACACGGAACGCCTCGGAAAGGGCTTCTTCGATGCGGGTAACGTTGCGGATGCCAAAAGCAATGGTATAGGCATCAACCGAGTGATCGGGCAGCGGCAGTTTCTGCGCATCGCCAACGGTCCAGTTGATGTTTTTCAAAATCCCGTGGTCAGCCGCCCGGTCGCGTCCGACATGCAGCATTTCATAGTTGATGTCGCATACCGTGACCGAACCACCGCCATTTTTCAAAAAGCGGAATGCGATATCACCCGTGCCACCTGCAACGTCCAGAAGCTTCATGTTCGGGCGCGGCTTAAGCTCGTTGATGAACGTGTCTTTCCACAGACGGTGGATACCGCCGCTCATCAGATCGTTCATCAAATCATATTTGGACGCGACAGTGTCGAAAACCTCGCGCACCATGGATGCCTTCTGGCTTTCAGGAACATCCCGAAACCCGAAGTGGGTTGTGTTTTCGCCGTTTTCGCCCGCGGCAGGGTCTGTATGCTTGCTCATGGTCGGGAAAATAGCGCAGCAATGATTATCCTGCCAGTGGAAAGCCATCGGAAATCGCAAATATCCTGTCGATATGATGCAGTTTCTGCTAAGTGACTCAGACGCACCAATTGTTTGCCGTGCGAATTAGAGTGACGACAAGACAGGATACCCCGATGAGCTGCATGGTCAAAATCTGTGGAATCAACAGCGAAGATGCCCTTATCGCGGCCATGAGTGCCGGGGCAGATGCATTGGGATATGTGTTCTTTCCACCAAGCCCGCGCCACATATCGCTTAAGGGTGCCAAAACCCTGACCGAACGGGTCCCCAACAGCATCCTGAAAGTCGGCCTGTTCGTCGAAGCCGGTGACGAGGCACTTGAAAATGCGATCACGGCCGGAAGCCTTGATGTCATTCAGCTCCATGGCAAGGAAAGCCCCGAACGCGTCGCAGCGGTCAAGGAACGTTTCGGTCTCAAGGTGATGAAAGCCATTTCGGTAAGCACCGCCGATGACATCGAAAATGCCAAGTCCAACTATGACGGCGTTGCCGATTTCCTGCTGTTTGATGCCAAACCGCCCAAAGACAGCATTCTGCCCGGTGGCAATGCCGTGTCTTTTGACTGGACGTTGCTGACCGGTCAGAACTTCAAAAGTGACTGGATGCTTGCCGGCGGTCTTGATCCCAATAACGTCGCCGAAGCCGTCGAGATATCCGGTGCGCCATGGGTAGACGTCTCATCAGGTGTCGAAAAATCCAAGGGTGTAAAAGACGCCCGGAAAATTGCCGATTTTGTCCGCGCGGCAAAAGGCTATTGATCACCGAATTGATCAGGGCCGGAAAATAAGGCCCTGATAATTTAACCATTTCTGAAGCGATTGGCGCAAAACTCACCTGGCAATCAATACTCTATTGCCGGATCGGGCTTGCGCGACATGACAGCGACTCTTCGTTCAAAGACACATAAATTGCTCCATGGTGTTGAACGCCATTCGCGCCTTTCCCTGTTCGTTCACCTGGTTCTGGCCAGTGCGATTGTCATCAATGTCGTGTCGGTGATTTTTGACTCGGTCCATGAACTGGCCGAAAGATACTATCTGCAATTCGCCATCATCGAGATCGTTTGCACCCTGATCTTCACCGTCGAATATGCATTGCGGGTCTGGTCCGCCCCCGATGACGAACGTTTCAGCGGCCGCCCCTGGGCACGCCTGCGCTATATGTTCACGCCGATGGCGCTGATTGATCTTCTGGCGATCCTGCCGATCCTTCTGTGGTTCTTTACATCCGTCGATTTGCGATTTGTGCGGATCATCCGGTTGCTGCGTTTGCTGAAATTCACCCGCTATTCCACCGGGCTGGAATTGATGTTGCTGGTGTTTCGACAGCAATTGGGCATTTTTGGTGCCGCCAGCGCCGCACTGGCCTGTATGCTGGTATTCAGTGCCGGTGCGATCTATGTCGCCGAACACGAAGCCCAGCCGGACGCCTTTGGCAACCTGCTTAAGGCACTGTATTGGAGCGTCATTACCCTTGCCACGGTCGGCTATGGCGACGTTGTGCCAATCACGCCGTTTGGCAAATTCCTGGCAAGTGTCATTTCCCTGACCGGGATCGGGATTGTTGCGGTTCCGGCCGGTATTCTGGCATCGGCTTTCAATGCGGAATTGCGACGTCGCGAAAATGAATACCGTCATCAGGCCACCCGTCAGCTGATGGGCAAACGTCTGACCGAACGGGTTCGCCACAAACTGAAATCCCATCAGGAAGAACTCGGGATCAGTGACGAACAGGCCCAATCTGTTCTTGATGACATCCGCGACGTTCACCGCAATGAAAGTGACGAGATTCTTACCTGTCCGCATTGCCATCAGCCCCTGCACATGGAACTCAAAGAGGCAGAAGGCAACAGCTCGACGCAAAAGCCTTGACGCCGGGAAATTTTGCGCACATGGTTTGAGCCATGAAAACACATGGCATGAACCCGATCCGTATTTCCAATCGTTGGTGGTGGCTCGCTTAAGCGGGCGGCCAATACCACATGCCCTGAACATACCGGCCGCCTCATTCTTGCAGGCGGCTTTGTGTTTTCAGACTTCCGTTTTTCCTGATCATCACATGGCTCCTGCGGCATAAGGCCCCAAAAGGAGTATCTGAACGTGACGACCCCAATTCAGGAAACCGGCATTTCCGACGATCAGGCCGAATACCGATATACCACCGATGGCGGTGTTTCGGTCATTCGTCGCATGACCACCATTGGTTATGAGAACGCCACCGAAGGCCTGATTGATGCCCTTGATCAGACCAAGGGCGTGCTTCTGTCTTCAAGCTATGAATTCCCGGGTCGCTATTCACGGTGGGATATGGGGTTTGATGCGCCGCCACTTGAAATTGTCGGGCGGGAACGCGGCTTCGCGGTTCGGGCCTTGAATGACCGCGGTCAGGTCCTGCTGGATGTGATTTCCGATATTCTGGGAAGCCATCCGCATGTCGACAGCATCACCGATGGTGAGGATGGCCTTTATGGCGTGGTCAAAAAACCCGCTTCCTGGTTTGCCGAGGAAGAACGCAGTCAGCAACCAAGTCTGTTTTCGGTCGTCCGCGCGCTGCGCGATCTGTTTGGTCACAAGGGCGATGAACGGCTGGGGCTTTATGGCGCGTTCGGCTATGACATCGCGCTTCATTTCGAACAGATCAACCTGACACAGGACCGCCCGTCCGATCACAAGGACATCCACCTGTTCCTGCCCGACCGTTTGATCACGGTCGATCATGCGTCAAAAATCGCCACCCGGATCGAATACGAATTCATCACCCCTGACGGCCACAGCACGGCCGGCCTGACCCGCAATTCCCAGCCCCATCCGCCATCGCGCGGCAACAATGCCGTTGTCGAAAACGACATGAAAACCGGCGAATATGCCGCCATCGTCGATGAAACCAAGCCCCGCTTTGCCCGGGGCGAACTGTTCGAAGTTGTCCCCAGCCGCGTTTTCAGAACCCCTTGTGCCACCGCACCTTCGGAAATTTTCCGCCGTCTTAAACGCCGCAACCCGGCCCCTTACGGCTTCCTGATCAATCTTGGTGACGGGGAACATCTTATTGGTGCATCGCCCGAAATGTATGTCCGGGTCAAAGGGCAGCGCATTGAAACCTGTCCGATTTCCGGCACCATTGCGCGCGGTCGTGACGCGATCGAAGATGCCGAAAACATTCGCACATTGCTTAATTCGACCAAGGATGAGTCGGAACTGACCATGTGCACCGATGTTGATCGCAATGACAAGGCCCGCGTTTGCAAACCCGGAAGCATCCGCATTCTTGGTCGCCGCCAGATCGAAATGTATTCACGCCTGATCCACACGGTCGATCATGTCGAAGGCCGCCTGCGTGACGGGTTTGATGCGCTTGATGCCTTTCTGACCCATTGCTGGGCCGTTACAGTGACCGGTGCCCCCAAACGTGCAGCCATGCAGCATATCGAAGCCGTCGAACGCAGTGCGCGCGCATGGTATGGCGGGGCGATTGGTGCGGTTCTGTGTAACGGTGATCTCAATACCGGATTGACCTTGCGCACGGTACGCCTGAAACAGGGTGTCGCCGAAGTCCGCGCCGGTGCCACCTTGCTCTATGATAGTGAATCAGACGCCGAAGAAGCCGAAACCGTCCTTAAGGCATCGGCAATGATTGATGCCGTTACCCGCGATGCCAAGGATGAAGTCACCATCGACCCGGCAAGCTCGGGCATTGGCAAACGGGTTCTTTTGATCGATCACGAAGACAGCTTCGTGCAAAACCTTGCCAGCTATATCCGCGCAACCGGTGCCGAAACACTGACACTTCGTCCCGGCTTCCCGGACGAGGCATTTGATGATTTCAAACCCGATCTTGTGTTCCTGTCACCGGGTCCCGGCCGTCCCGATGATTACCATCTGCGCGACAGCATCGAACGCGCCCTTGCGGCAGGCTTGCCAGTCTTTGGTGTATGTCTTGGATTGCAGGGGATTGTCGAATTTTTCGGCGGGTCACTTGGTCAACTTGTCACACCGATGCATGGCAAACCGTCAAAGGTGAAACTCGATACCACCGATCCGCTGTTTGACGGATTGCCCGAAGACATTGTTGTCGGCCGGTATCATTCCCTGTTTGCCAAGGCGGCTGAACTACCTGCGGACCTGAAGGTGACGGCGCGAAGTGACGATGGCGTGATCATGGGCATTCGTCACAGCAGCCTTCCGATCAGTGCCGTACAATTCCATCCGGAAAGCCTTCTGACCCTTCAGGGCGATGTCGGAATGCGGATGATTGCCAACCTGTTGCGCAATCCGCATGGCACCCGCCCCGGCGCAGAAGAAACGTCGGACACCATGACTTCGGATATCAAGGCAGCTTGATACCTGCACCCGATCTGCGCTGTGTCAAATCCCCCCCCTTAAGACACAATCGCGCAGATCACAAAGCGCAACGGCCGTGCTCCTCCCTCGCGGCCGTTGCTTTTTTATCTGTATGTCTGCCTGTCTTTGGATCAGGCGTCATCATCATCAAGTGTGCCATCAATCACCGAATAATCGGGTGGCGGTGCCTGACGGAATTTTTCCGGGTCCCCTTTGCGCTTGTCACGGGTCCGCGAAATCCAGCCACCATAATGGGCTTCGGGTTTCGGTTCGGTCGGCGCACCGGCACGCACCGGACGCGGCGCAAACCGGCCAAGACTGATCAGGCGGTCATACATCACGATATTTGCCGCAATCGCGACATTCACACAGAAGCTCATCGGGATCTTGATGATGAAATCGCATTTTTCCTGCATTTCATCGGACAGATTGCCGCGTTCCGGACCCAGGATATAGGCCGCCTGTGACGGATGCTTGAAGCTTGGCAGCTCGATCGCATCGGGGGTCAGTTCAATGCCGACCATCCGGCACCCTTGCGGCAGGAACAGGTTGTCATGATCCGGGAAATGGTAATAGGGCATCTGTTCGCCCGACTTTGATGTATCGGTGATGTTTGAACGTTCCTCGCGGAAGTCCGCATCAACCGTAAACGCAAAGCTTGCGCCAAAGGCATGGGCGGAACGAAACAGGGTGCCCACATTCAAAGGCTTGCTTGCCCCTTCAATTCCAATCCCGAAATAGCCGCGCATATCTTCCTCCGTGCCGCACGTCACGCCGCATTCGGGCCGGTGCGAAATCAACTCCATGACAAGACAAGGGGTCCATACCCCACCGGGGCTATACCCCCATGCGCCCGATAAGGCAAGCAAACCGCCCGATAAACCCGTCAGACGACCGCGCTGTTTTCACCCGCCTTGCGGTTTTATGGAACAACACGCCCACAATTTCGTTCTTAAAGTCATACGGCAATTGCCACTATTACGAGCAACCCCGAAAGCAGGAGAACCCGATGAATTGGGATCAAATTGCTGGTCGCTGGAAACAGGTACGCGGTCACGTCAAACGCGAATGGGGCCGCCTGACCGAAGATGATGTCGACCGCGTTGATGGACAGCGTGAAAAACTGGTGGGCCTTATTCAGGAGGCCTATGGCATTGAACGTGAAGAAGCCGATCGTCAGATCCGCAACTGGTTCTCGCGCCTTTAAACCGGTCTTAAGCCACACAGATTTATTCGCCCGCATGGATCGCTTCAGGCTTGATCCTTGCGGGCGAAACTGTTTTCTATGGGATCAATCATTAACGATCCCACCCAGGAATTTCATGCCCGTCAAATCCCCCTGTATCGGTGTTTGCGTCCTTGATGCCAAGGCTGGTTATTGCACCGGTTGCTATCGCACCGGTGACGAGATCGGCGCATGGATGGGGCTGAGCGACGGCGAAAAAAAACGTGTCCTTGCCAAATCAAAGACACGGAAAAAGTCACATCAAAACATCCGCCAAAAACAGACAGGCTCATGATTAAAACCACAGCCTGCTTTTAATGTGTCCTTGGACGTTCGGGCGCCCCTGCCATGTACGCGAAGACGGAAATCTGCGATAATTTCACATCCGTTTCATGCGCCGTGACAAGGTAGATTTCCATGTCCCAGATCACACCACCGCCACCACCATCAGCCAGTGCATTGCGCCAGCTTTGCCGCATTGCTGATCAGGCAACACTGGCGACAATTGCCCACGATCATAAACAGGTCACTGACGGCTGGCCCGTGACCTCGATGGTTGTCCCGGTCATTGATATTGACGGAACACCATTGCTGCTAATTTCCGATCTTGCCGATCACACGCGTCATATCCGCGCAGATAACCGGGTCTCACTGTTGTTTTCGCCCGCCCCACTTGCGCAATCGCAGCACCAGCAGACCGGCGCGATCCAGACAGACAGCGCGCGGCTGACACTTTTTGGCAAAGCTGTTGCTGATCCCGATCCCCATACCCGTGCGCGCTATTTGCGCGAACAGCCCGATGCCGGTCAGTATGCCGACTTTGCCGATTTCGCCTTTTACCGGATCACGGTCGACGCAATTTATTGGGTCGGGGGATTTGGCAAACAGCGCCGCCTCAAAGGCGATCAGTTCATCGTTCCCGATTGTCACCCGCTCGTCACCGGTCATGACGGCATTGTCAGCCACATGAATGCTGACCATCTTGATGCCATTGCCGACATTGTTGCCCACTTCACGTCCCACGACCCTTCAATCGGCTGGCAAATGCATTCGATTGATTGTGACGGCATGGTTCTGGCCTGTCACAAACCCGAACAGCCATCGATCAGAATCGACTTCGCACGCACCATCCATTCACCGGGCGAAGCGCGCGATATTTTGGTCGAAATGTGCAAAAAATCGCGCGCATAAGTCGGACCATTTGTATTCCGAAAATTTATTACTTCGACCCTGAACATGGAATTTTCGCAAACGCAAAAGTCGCTACGTTTTCCTAGGTATTAGGCAAAAGGACCGGTTGCTTTTAAGACACCTTTGTAACAATATGTCTCAACACAACGATTTCCCACAAATTGTTGTGTAAATTAGGATATTAACCCCCAGCTCTTTTAATTCCCACCAGGAGAGATTCGTGCTGCAATCAGGACCCGTTGTCAGCCGTGTAGGCCTTGAAACTCATGGCCTCAAAAACCTTGGCGCCGTTCACTGGAACCTCGACGCTGCCGGCCTTTACGAACATGCGATCCGTCGCAATGAAGGCAAAATCGCCAAGGGTGGTGCATTTGTCGCACTGACCGGCGAACATACCGGCCGCTCCCCACAGGACCGTTTCGTTGTCGAAGAAGAAAGCACCAAGGCAGATATCGATTGGGGCGATGTAAACCGCCCGGTCAGCCCGGAAGTATTTGAGCGCCTCTATCAGAAAGTGCGCGCATATTTCCAGGGCACCGAACTGTTCGTCCAGGATTGCTATGCCGGTTCTGATCCGCGTTTCCGTCTTCCGGTTCGTGTGATCAACGAAAATGCATGGCACAACCTTTTTGCGCGCAACATGTTCATCCAGCCGCAGAAAGAAGAACTTCGCGATTTCGCACCGGAATTCACCATCCTTCATGCTCCGGGCCTTCAGGCTGATCCGGAAGTCGATGGCACCCGTTCCGAAGTTTTCGTGATGGTCAGCTTCGAACGCAAAATGGTCATCATCGGCGGCACCTGGTATGCCGGCGAAATGAAGAAATCGATCTTCTCGGTTCTCAACCACATCCTTCCGGCCAAAGGCGTCATGCCGATGCATTGCTCGGCCAACATGGGCAAAGACGGCGACACCGCCATCTTCTTTGGCCTGTCGGGCACCGGCAAAACCACGCTTTCTGCTGATGCGTCGCGCACCCTGATCGGTGACGACGAACATGGTTGGGGCGAAGACGGCGTCTTCAACTTCGAAGGCGGTTGCTATGCAAAGGTGATCAAGCTTTCGCGTGAAGCGGAACCGGAAATCTTTGCCACCACCGAGCGTTTCGGTACCGTTCTTGAAAACGTTGTGATGAACAAGCAATCGCGCGAGCTTGACCTCGACGATGCCCGTCACACCGAAAACACCCGTTCTTCCTATCCGATCGAATTCATTCCGAATGCCTCGGAAACCGGTCGTGGTGGTCATCCGAAAAACATCATCATGCTGACCTGTGATGCCTTTGGCGTTCTGCCGCCGATCGCAAAGCTGACCTCGGCACAGGCGATGTATCACTTCCTGTCAGGCTACACCGCCAAGGTTGCCGGCACCGAAAAAGGTGTCAAGGAACCGACCGCGGCGTTTTCCGCATGCTTTGGCGCACCGTTCATGCCGCGTCATCCGTCCGTTTATGCCAAGCTTCTTGGTGAACTGATGGAAAAACACGAAGCCAATTGCTGGCTGGTCAATACCGGCTGGTCCGGTGGCGGCTATGGCGTTGGTTCACGCATGAAGATCGGTTACACCCGTGGTCTTCTGAATGCGGCCCTGAATGGCGAATTGGAAAATGCCGAATTTGCGACCGATCCGTATTTCGGTCTGGCATATCCGACCGCATGTGGCGATATCCCGGCAGAAGTTCTGAACCCGCGTGAAAGCTGGAGCGACAAGGCAGCCTACGACAAGGCCGCTGCCAACCTGACCGGTCTGTTCGAAAAGAACTTCGCGAAGTTCGAAGAACATGTCACCGACGATGTCCGCGAAGCCGCAATCCGCAGCAGCGCAGAAGTCAAAGCAGCCGAATAATCCGCTGTCGACATATTGCAAAAAGGCCGGTCTTTGTACCGGCCTTTTTCATTTCTGTGCCGATCTGCCATGTTGATTTCCAGATTGATTTGACCTGCCTGATCTAACGCAATTCCTGCCGACAAGAGAAATAATACATTGCGCCCAAAGCGTGATATCATCTTGAACTTGTTTAAGAATGGCAGATCTTTGAAACCGGAATCTACATGCGCATAGCAGCATATTTTCCCAAGAATTTACGTCACCGGATCACTGATTGTGCCACCGGCAAGGACCGGCTTAAAAATTGGATCAATGCGGTCATCGCGCTTTTTGCCGTGACCCTGATATCGATCAGCACCATTGCATCTGCGCAAAACACCCTAATCCCCCCGGCAGGCAACCACGAAACCATCACCCTTGCCTGCAATCCGTTCCCACCGGCCAAAATCGCCGACAAGGCAACCGAACCCGGCTATGACGTTGAAATTCTTCGGGCCGCGTTTGCCACACGCAACATCACGTTGCTGACGCCATTTTACCCTTGGAAACGCGCCTATTTCCTTGCCAGAACGGGGCAGGTCGAAGGCCTGTGTTCCTGCAGCTACCTGCCGGAACGCGAAGCGGACTTTCTGTTTTCCGATATCCTTGGCCATGTACGCGTTGCCATCTATTCCACCCGTGACGAGGTTCTTGGGTCTGTTGAAACCCTTGCCGATGCGCGCGACATGACCGTCGGGGTGGTGAACGGCTATAACCTGGAAACGGCGGCACGCAAGGCCGGCCTTGATATCATCATGGCCAACAGCGAAACCACACTGGTAAATCTTTTGCTGTCCAAGCGACTGGACGCCGCCCTGTCATTTCGGGCCCCAATGGATTATGTGCTCAATGTCGGTAAAAGTGGTGCGACGGATATCGACAAAATCAAAAGCAAAATCCTGTCAAACGATCCGTATTATTCCTGCATCTCGCGTACAACCGAACATGCCAGTCTGCTTTTGGCCCAACTTAACGTCGGGCTTTCCACCATCCGCAAAAACGGCCTGTATGACAAAATCCTTGCGAAATACGGGATATTGTCCGAAGCATCGCAGTAAAATCGACATTTGATCCGGAATTCCGTGCAAGAATCCGAAATCCCCAATTAACGCAAATATTCGAACAACGACATGTCGGTGATCTGTGCTGTGATCGAATAGGATGCTTCAAGCTGGATCGAAAGCGTTTCAAGCGTCACCACAGCTTCGGCCAGATCAACATCGGCCAGATTGGAAACCGTTCCCTCGGCCGCCAGTTGAAAATCGGTATGCATATCGACCACCGCTTCAAGCTGGTCCTGGGTGTAGGACACCTGATTTTGCAATTCTGACAAACCGGCTGCTGCCGATTCAATCAGTTCCATCGCCTCGGTCAGGGCGGCTTCATCCACCGGATCGGTGCTGGCATTTGCCGCAAGGTTCAAGGCCCGCAATGCCTGTTCGAACGCATCTTCCTGTGCGGTAATCCCGTATTCGATTGTCGTGCCGTCCGCGACCTTGGCCGATGCAATATCACTGTTACCGGAATAATAGCTCAGATCTGTGGTCGACGGGCTGGTGATCACCGCGTAATCGGCGGTATCAACCGAAACCGGTGCCGTATCGGATGCCGACCCGGCATAGATATAACGACCTTCATATTGGGTGTTCAAAAGCGACGCAAATGTCTCAAGTGCGGCACCAGCAGACTCATTGATGCCGTATGCTTTGTCTGTCCCGGTACTTAATGCACCCGACAAATCCGACGTCATTTCAGTCAAAAGATCTACCATGTCATTTAACGTCGAATAATAGACTTCAACACGTGTCTGGATTTCCTCGGCAATGTCGGCATAGGCTGCGGCCTCGGAAATTTCCGCACTCAGGGTCGCAATAACATAGGCATTGTCCGCAACCCCGGCATAGGAATCCGATTTGACCCCCGAACTGGATTGTTCGGTGGCCTCGGCCAGTTGCGACTGCACCGACCGGATCTGGCTTAGCATATTCTGTTGCATTGCGGCTGTGGAAACGCGCATTTTCTGATCCCTTAACTGACCGCCTCAAGCAATGTGTCCATAAGCGACTGGGTAATTTCCAAAATCGCCGCGGCGGCCTCATATGCACTTTGAAGATTGCTAAGTGTCAGTGCCTCTTCATCGGTGTTGACGCCGTACTGGTTGGAAAAACTTTCCACCAGCTCCTCATAGGCACTGGTCGCAACACTGGCCTCGGTCTCGGCACTTGATGCCTGTTGGGCAACATCTGACAGGATTTCAGCCGCATAATCTGACAATGTTGTTTTGGTCGAGCCAAGATTACCTGCGGCGTCAAAACTGACATTCTCGTCAAAAAGATCGGCCAGTGCTTCGGCAACATCGGAACTGCCCGATGAAATGACACTGTCACCGACTGCCAGTGTCGCATCGTCCGATCCCGACCCCACCGGCAGCCTGCTGGTATCGTCAAGCCAGGCCGAATTGACCGAAATATTGCCTGCATCGGTTCCGGTGAACATGTCGTTCAGTCCGAAATAATCCGAAAATCCCTGATCATCGGCACCGACACTGGCATCCATATTGATAATCGAAACACCGTAGTCGTCATCCGATGCCGCGATCTCAAGGGTCCCGTCACTGCCGACCGACGCATCCAGATAGGTCGAACTGTTGATCGCATCGACCAGATCCTGAACCGTTGTGATTGTGCTCAGATCAATCTCGATGACTTCAACCGCATTGCCGTCCTCGTCGGTTGCCGCCAGGCGTACCGTACCGGTTCCCGAAAACGCATCGGTCAGATCAACCTCTTCTGATCCGACCAGTTCGCTTGGGGCGGGATATGCTGTGCCAAGATTGGTAACCGCGTTGATGCTGTCCATCAATGTGGTCGCAAGATTATCAAGCTCTTCCTGGATGTCAGGAAGCGTTTCATCACGCAACTCGATCAGACCGCCCAGACTCCCGCCTGAAATGCTGTCGGTGATCGAATTGCCATTTACCGTGATGTCGGCAAATGTCGTGTCCGAGGTCACGGTTCCGACCGCGTTATAGGACAGCTCCTGAACCTGACTGCCAACCACGAGCGTCCCGCCGATATAGATCTGGGTCGTATTTGATGAGTCGGTGTAGTAGCTGATATCGACCAGTTCCGATAACTCGTTGATGGCCTGCGCGCGGGCATCTTCGAGTTCGCTGGTGGTCAGCGTGGTGCCGTCGGTTCCGCTGAGCTGATTGTTATAGGCATGAATTTCATTCAACAGATCATTGATCTGATCGACAGTGTCTTCAATCGACTGGTCGGCACTCGCACGCTGATCCTGCACGGACTGTGAAAGGTTGTTCAGTTCGTCTGCGATTGCGTTGGCTTCGCTGAGCGTGGTTGATTTCTCGGACTGGCTGTCGGCACTGACGGCCAATGCCGCAATTGCGGTTTCAAGGTCCGCAATCAGGGTCGAAATCGACCCGTCATCGCCGACATCCCCGAACTGGCTCGCCACCATATTAAGCGGATCTGAAAAAACCGATGCATAGCCGCTTTCAGATGCCGCTTCGCTGATCGATTTCAAAAGGTAACTGTCCACGGTCGATCCGACCGATGTCACTGTGACACCCGTCGATGCGCCGGTCGTCACACTGCTGGAAAGGCTCAGTGACTTGGCTGTGTATCCTTCGACCGACGCATTGGCGATATTTTCCGAAGACACACTGATCCCGGCCTGACTGGTTTGCAGGGCACTAAGCGCGGCTGATTGTGCGGCACGGATCGACATGGCTGTGACCTATCGGGTCTGATCGGTTGATAAAAAGATCGAAAATGGTGACTTACATTTTCATGCTGAAGATTTTCTGGGTTGCCTTGCCCTGCAGGTCCCCCTGCTGGTCATAGGATGTTGCCCCCTCTCCGGCCGTCGCCGCCCAGCCCGCACGAATGCGTTTCAGGCACGCTTCGCGCTTTGCCTTAAGGCGAATGTTATTGCGATTGAGCTTCTCGCGAAGCGCTTTGACCATTTCAAAATCAACGATCACCCCAGCATGCGGCTGGCCTGCCTTGGCGGTGCGCTGGCTGGCAAGTTCGCTGTGCAATTCTTCTTCAAGAAGGGTCTTTTCGGCCGTGATATCAGGCAAAAGATTATATTGCGCCTGATCAAGGATCCGCCATTCCACATCCAGAAGATCGCCAAGGCGGGTCATAATACTGGTGATCTTGTCATCATCCTTTGGCATCAACAGATCGCCAGCCGGGTTTGCGTTAAGTACGGTCATCTCGGCCTCGCCTTAGTTTACGGAAGAAATCAGGGTGTCATACATGTCGCTGGTGGTCGAAATGACCTGTGCGGCGGCCGAATAGGCCTGCTGTGCGACAATCATCTTGGAAAACTGGGATGTCGTATCAACCGTCGAACTTTCCAGCGAATAGTCCGCAATCGTTCCGGTACCGCCATCGCCCGGCGTCTTGAGAACATAAGTCCCCGACGTATTGCTTTCCTTGTAAACGGTGTCGCTATAAGCCGTCAGACCGTCTGCATTGGCAAAGTCGGCCAGCACAATCTGATAGACCGGTTCGCTGACACCATTGTCATACGTCACCGACACCACACCATCGTCAGAGATCGAGATTTCCGAAATCTCGGAATAGTTCGACCCGTTCTGATCGACGGAATAAAGCGTCATGTCGCCGTCTTCATCATCCGACGCATATTGCTGCAAACCGTCATTTTTGCCAGCTGTGCCCATGTCGGTAACGATGGTGCTGTCAGATGCACCGGTCGTCCAGCCGGTCACGGTCAGTGTGGCGCTGTCGGTCACATCGTTACCACCGCCATCTTCGATCGATTCCAGTTCACCATCGGAATTGAACGTAATGGTCAGCGGCCCGCCAGACGTGGTGCCCGTAACCGTGGTTCCATCTGACGTCAGTACCGGATCGGAATAATCAAGTTCCCACTCGTTCGCGGCAGTCTTTGTATATTCATAGGTAATGGTGTGGCTGGTACCCAGGCTGTCAAAGACCTCAACATCGATCGAGAAACTGTCACCGACTTCCGCATCCGCAGGCAGGTTGGCAACAATTGATGTTTCTGTCGTGGCCTCTGCCGTGCCGGTCAGGTTTTCAAGATTGATGGTGGTCAGGGCAGATGTACTGGTCGGCACCGTCCCCGATGCGGACTCGCCATCGGAATTGAGCGCATACCCCATCAGGTAATAGCCCGAGCTATTCACAAGATCGCCGTTTGAATCCGCGGAAAAATCACCGGCACGGGTGTAATAGGTATCCCCGTTGCCATCGGTCACGACAAAGAAGCCGTCACCCGAAATCGCAAGACTGGTTGCAGTGGAATCCGATTCAATCAGGCCCTGCGACGAAACATTGGTCAGGGTCGTGGTCGTCACACCGTTGGAATACCCCTGGGTGGTCGATCCCGGTGTCGTCACCAGCGATGAAAATGACGCGCTGCTATCCTTGTACCCGACAGTTTCGCTGTTTGAGATGTTGCCCGAAATGATGCCAAGCGATGTCGATTGTGCATTCAGACCTAAAACGGCGGAATTCAGGGCGCTATTGAGGCTCATGGTTTTGATCCTTTGTTTCAGGAAACTGTTTGCGTGCCCTGTACATCCGAGATCGAAACATCGACCCCGTTTACATACAGAACGGCTTCGTCACCGGTCAGGTCGAGTGCCGACACCACACCGGTCATAAGGATTTCGGAATCAACGGAATTGCCATTGGAATCAACAGCACTGACCGACAGGGTGTAGGTCCCCGATGTCAGCGTTGCGCCATCATCGGTAGTGCCATCCCAGATGAAGTTGTTGCTGCCTTCAGATCCGGTTTCGGTCGTTTCATAGACAACATTGCCGTCTTCGTCGGTCACGGTGACCGTGACACTTTGGGCGTCATCTTCAAGGACGTAGTACCATTCGGCTTCGCCATCCTCGAGCGGGGCGGTATCGCCAATGGCAACAACATCGGTTCCGAGATAGGCCTGTGCCGCACTGTCATCGACAACACCCTGAAGTGCCGTCAGCGATTCAGAAAGATTGGAAAGAAGCGCGTTATTCTGTTCAGCCAGTTCAAGCTGTTCGAATGTCGCAAGCTGATCTGTGATATCCGACACGTCTTCCGGGTCGGTAGGATCCTGATTCTGCAGCGTCGTCAGCAGCAAGGTCATATAGGTTTCATACGTCGAGTCATCGCTCGTCGTCGTGCTGGACGTGCTGCTGCCCGACGATGACGTCGAGGAAGTCAGGCTGTCATATGTCAGGCCACTGAGAAAACTCATCACCAACTCCGGGCAAGAACAGTTTAAGGCGTCTATGTTCATTGCACGGGGGGTGGCGCGAAAACTGGCGCAGAAAGTTTCCGTTTTGACGAAATAAAAAAAGGGATGCGATCGCATCCCTTGATTTTCACCGGTATTCTATTGCCGTCTTGGTGGCGGCGGCAATTCGCCGGGCCCCATCAAAATCATTTGCCGACGATCTTTGGGTGACAGCTTGATCGCCGCATTGGCCATATGACCAAGGATCGCGCTCAAATCATCGCCAATCGCCTCGCGCAAACCGGCATAGGCTTCCCTGATCTCGGCTTCGGTGGCATCGGGACGATCCAGCGTCTCGCGCAGTTCCACCGTCAAAAGGAACGGGCTTGGCCGGCCTTTGATGTTGTTGATCACACCATCAAATTCAGCATCGAAAATAACCTTGCCTTCCGGGCTAAGCCGACTGCGCACATTCTTGAGCATACGTACACCGGGCGGCTCATTTTCAAAGGCCGGCGGGGGCGGTGGTGGCATGAAGAAATGAAACATCGAAAACCCGCTAACCAGGTTTCCGGCAAGCGCACCAGCCAAAAACAGATTGATCGCCAGTGACGCCCACATCACTTTGCGCATGGATGACACGCGGCGGAATGCAAAGCTCATTGCGGCTGCACTCCTTGTGCTTGATCGGATTTTGTCATTTCCGGCTTTTGAAGGTCATCGGGGTTGGTCATCTGATCAATCACATAAAGATGGTTTTCCAGAAGATCGATCATCTCGATCTCGTCGGCCTGTGCGGTGACCTGATGACCTTCCTGTACGGTCATCGCGACCCCGAATGCAAATCCGGCCAGCACACAGACAACCATCCCGACACCCGAAAACACACCACGCCCCAATTGATAAAGCGTACCCTTGGCCCGGCCGCCATAATGCGCACCGTCACCTGTGATCGCCTGATTAACCGGCGATGTTGCGGACTTGGCGGGATAGGTTTTGCGCGCCGGGCTTTCTCCGGTGGGCGCGGCACTTGCCGCACTCAGATGGGCGCGCGAACGCGGGCGATCATCAATTGTCGCAAAGGATTGGGCGGGATCGGTTTCCGAATTGTCGCGGGCATCGCTACTTTGGGCTTCTTGGGCCTCAATGGCAGCAAAAATATCGTCAATGGCCTTGTGTTTGCCCAGCGGCAACGGATCATCAGACAGCAAATCTTCGACAGAGCGCAGCGATTTCAGCATTTCTGCCGCTTGCGCATCCTGTGCGATCAGAACGTTTGCTTCACGACGCAACGCGTCTGGCCAGGACGCCAAATCCCAACCGTACTGATCCAGTAATTCTTCGAAACGCTCGATTTTCACAGCACACCGCTTTTTCATAGGACGAACTTACCTGTTCGAACAGAACGTAAAACTAATCGTATATCAGATCGTTTTCAACTCTTCACGTAAACGCTTGCGCGCCCGTTTCAACAGAGATTCCATAGCATTGACCGAGACCCCCATAATCGACGCGGCTTCCTGATTGGATAATTCACGGTCGTAAAACAAGTTAATGGCAATTTGTTGTTGGTCGGACAATTTCTTGATTGCAAGTCGCAGACGCTTGAATTCCTGATGCTGGGCAAGCCGGTCAACCGCCGACATGGCTTCATCGGGCACCTCGTCAAGTTCGGCACCATCGACAAACTGGGGTTTGCGCTTGATGTCGATAACCCGGTTCACTGCAACCCGGTAAAGCCAGGTCTTGAAAGTCGCCCCGCCATCGGCCCGCCACTTTTCCCGATGCAGCCAGACACGTACAAAGACATCCTGTGCCACATCTTCGGCGTCTCCGCCGGTCAGGCCCATGCGACGCGCGATGCCTACAATCCCGCGGTAATACCGTTCGACCACCACGCGATAGGCCCGCTTGTCGCCCTGAACCATACGGGCAACAAGACTGTTGTCATCAAGTTCGGACAGAACCTCACTGACAGCTGGAATGTCTGACGTATCAGAGCTTGTCGGCACTGCTCCGCGAAGACCTACACTCAAATGTCCCTCACAACACTGTTCCGATCATCGTCTGCCCTGATTGGGCCTGAACAGTCCTACTTGGATCGACTTTCGAGAATTTTTCCCATTCGCGCGCAAGCTCTTGCAGGTTGCGGTCAACGACCTCGTAACGTTCCTCCATGGAAGCGTCCCTGCGATTACGTGCGAGCAATTTAATCATTCTTGCGTAAAAGGCAAAGAGATCTCGTGACAGTTCCGGTGCACTTTTTGGCGCGATACACGCCTGAAGCGCCTTGAGCCGGGTCACCACCACCGCCTTTTCGCGGCCTTCAAGATCAAATTTCTTTTCGCTGCGATATTGCGCGGCCAGACGCAAATGCTGACGGGTGCGCGTGATGGCAATCGCCATCATTGCCACCGGTGACGTCGTGCGCAACGCGTTGTTATACTGGGCACTTGCACCGGCATAACGGTATGCCTGCTGCGCGGCTGTTGCACTGTTATTAGTCATCATCACCCCACAAGGCATCAAGTTGTTCACGCAAAAGCTGCAACTGGTAAAGTTCTGCTTCGATTGCGGAATATCGTTCGGTCAGTTTGGCGGCATATTCTTCGGCATCGGCGGTGATGTCTTCGACTTCTTCTTCAAGATCATCCACCTGCTCTTCAAGCCGTTCCAGGCGATTGGCAATCAGGCCATCGGAACTGTTGGTATATTTGTCGAGCGAATTGGTCAGGTCATAGGCAAGACCGCTGGTGATCGACACCTCGACACTTTGCGAACTGTCCCCGCCAAAGAACAGCGTGACACCCTCATAGGCACTACCTTCGACCCCGACCAGTTTGTTGCCATTGATGGTAAACAGGCTGTCATCACCATTCACACTGGCGGACGTGATATTGCCATCGGCGTCGGTAACAATGTCGACCGTAAAGGTCCCGGTGTATGATCCGTCAGCTTCCGACACCAGAAGGTCATCAGAATCCGTTGAACCGGAATAGGAAAACAGATCGGCCACCGCGTCAAAGTCCGACACCAGTGCTTCTTCAAGCACTTCTGAATCAATGACCAGATAATTGCTGTCATCAAGCGTGATGCCGATTGACGCCAATGACGCATATGTATCGCTGTCACTGGTAAAGGACAGGGCATCATAAACGGTCGAGGAAACCGAACTCAAAAGACTGTCACCAAACAGGACCGCATCCTCGTCCGCACCTTCGCCGGCCTCATAGGCCTGGTTGGTAATGACAAAGCTGCGCAGCTCGTTATAGGCATCGACAAACGCCTCGATGGCGCTATAGGCAGAACTGGCGTCTTCTTCGATTTCAAGCGTGATTTCCGTGCCTTCTTCCTCGGCATAGAGATAAAGCGTCACACCATCAATCACATCATCAACCGTGTTGCTGCTGCGTGTGACTTCAACGCCATCGATCGAAAAGATCGCCTGATCGGCTTCCACAAGTTCGTTGGCATAGGACCCGTCTGCCGCCAAAAGTCCAAGCGACTGCGCCATGGTTGTATCGGCACCATCGCTGTCAAATGTGATTTCCTGCCCGGTATCAACAGCTGACAGAACCAGCATGAATTCATCATCGGAAATCTGCAGAACGCTTGCACTGACACCGGTTGTCGATTTCTGGTCATTGATGGCATCGGCAATGTCATCAAGCGACATATCGGCGGTAATTTCGATATCGACCGCCTCGTAATCGTCACCGGCGACAAGACTGATTGTCCCGGTAAGCGACATCGCCGTCGTACTGTCGGTTGTCGTATCCCCGCCCAGTTTGTGCGCGGTGGCAAGTTGTGTGATTTCAAGTGTATAGGTGCCGGTTTCAGCCGTATCGTCAACCAATACACCGACAACATCGGATGCATCGGTATTGGCATCCGACGATGAAAGATAGGCCGACTTTCCGACCCAGACATCATCACGCGAACTGTCAAGTTCGGTTGCCGCTGTCAGATCCTCGGCAGCATCTTCAAGCGCCTCAAGCAAGGTCTGAAGGTCTTCAAAGGCGGCAATCGCAAGTTCGACTTCATCGATTTCGGCCTCGACATTGTCGGCCACTTCCATCTTGGCGTCATAGGCATCCTGAACCAGCTCGGCAGTATCAAGATCAGTCAGGCCCGAAACATAGGATGAAGAGGCATAACTCGACGACGATGCAGAATTGATGGTCGACATGTGCTCCTCCCTTTCTCATCCGTTAAAAAATTCAGGGCCATCCGGGGGCTCTCAAACACCGGATGGCCCTGTCACGAGTTAGCTCAGCAGTCGCGAGAGCTTCTCGAGATTCTCATTGGAAACTGACAAGGCCTGAATGGCAGAATCCATCTTCACGCCCAGTTCGGTCTGATCCGCACTGAGCTGCGCAATATCGGCGTCCATATAGACGCTCATTGCTGATTCAAGGTTGGTTTTCGCGGTTTCGATGTTGCCCGCGGCATAATCGAAACGCGACATCATCGCACCGACGGATGCACGGCCTGCCGAAACGGTTTCAATTGCCGTCTCGATCAGGGTCAAAGCAGCAGCAGCAGTGGTCGAAGTCGTGACATCAGCCGCGGCAATACCAAGACCGGTTGAGTCATAATCGGTGCCGATCGTGACCGAAATGGCCGTTGCTGACGCGTCTGCGGAAACCGTGAAGTTTTCGTCATACGTCCCGTCAAGCAGCGAGGTATCAAAATAGGTCGTTGATTCCACAATTGAATCAACCTGGCTGATCAGTTCCTGGAATTCATCATCCAGATATGCACGTTCGGTATCGGTCACCGAACCGGACGATGCCTGGGATGCCAGTTCATACATACGTTCAAGGATGTCGGCGATTTCAGAAAGGCCGCCATCTGCAGTTTCAAGAATGGCTGTTGCAACCTCGGCATTGTCACCGGCCTGTTCCCAGGCCGCATAGTCAACCGACATTGCGGTATACACAGCAAGACCTGCTGCATCATCAGATGCCGAGTTGATTGCCTTGCCGCTCGACATTGCTGTCAGAACAGAAGTCATCTCGTCGGTGGTCTTGTTCAGGTTCGACACCGCAAGGGTGGCCGACATGTTCGTGTTAATACTCGCCATTGCGCTTCTCCTATTTGGATGTGTTTTGGCCTACCTGCCAACGCGACCCACTTCGGGCCGATATAGGTGTCCACGCAACGGCGCGAAAAAACTGGCGCGCCAAATGACAATTTTTTCGATTTATTTTTCAAACACCCGCAAAGCCGCCAGAACCCTGGGGAAACCGCGTACAAAAAAGAAAAAGGCAGCCATGAAAAGCTGCCTTCAGAGAGTGTCGGGGGTGTTGTTTATCCTGACCCGTCCCAATCAAAATGGAACAGGCCCGTGCCTTAGCTCAGAAGCTTGGAAAGCTTTTCAAGGTTTTCGTTGGAAACAGATAGCGCCTGAATGGCTGAGTCCATTTTCACACCAAGTTCGGTCTGATCCGCACTTAGTTGCGCAATGTCGGCATCCATATAGACACTCATTGCGGATTCAAGGTTGGTCTGGGCGGTTTCGATATTGCCTGCGGCATAGTCGAACCGCGACATCATCGCACCAACCGATGCACGACCGGCCGAAACGGTTTCGATCTGTGCTTCAATCATCGCCAGCGCCGTGGTGGCGTTTGCCGCCGACGATACAGAAGACGTATTGAACGCCGCAGTCGCAGTGGTGGCGGTTGTGCCACTGCCAACAACATAAACAACGTTTTCGGTGGTGACATAGTTGGTATCAAGCGTCACCGAAATCGGTGTTGCACCCGCATCCGCGGACACGGTGAAGCTTTCATCGTAATTACCGTCAAGAAGCGACGTATCGAAATAGGTCGTTGATTCAACGATGGAATCAATCTGTTCCATCAATTCACTATATTCGTCATCCAGATAAGCACGTTCGGTATCGGTCACCGAACCGGACGATGCCTGGGATGCAAGTTCGTACATCCGTTCCAGAATATCGGCAATTTCCGACAAACCACCATCAGCGGTTTCAAGAATTGCTGTTGCGACCTCGGCATTGTCACCGGCCTGTTCCCAGGCGGCATAATCAACCGACATCGCAGTGTACACCGCAAGACCCGCCGCATCATCGGATGCCGAGTTAATCGCCTTGCCGCTCGACATCGCGGTCAGAACCGATGTCATTTCGTCAGTGGTCTTGTTGAGGTTCGACACCGCAAGGGTGGCCGACATGTTTGTATTGATGCTTGCCATTTCTAACTCTCCTATATGGATGTGTCGTTTGGCCTACCTGCCAAAAGGCCCGCATAAGGGCCGATAAAGGTGCACACGCACCACCACATGGAAAACTGGCGCAGTTTTTTGGTCTTTTTTCCAACGACCGCCAAATGATCCGGTCACATCACTGGATTGCATAGGGTTCGGGCATGCATACCAACACCCAAAAATGCAACAGGGCCGCCCGAAAGCAGCCCTGTTCAACATTAACTTTATGATCCCTTTGGCATGCCGTCTCGGTGTGGCTCGACCGGGCCGCCTTTGGTGATTACGAACGCCGTTCTGCCCGATCACGCCAGTAAAGACTGATATCGGCCTCGGGTTTGCCAAACAGATAGCCTTGGGCAAAATCAAAACCGGCCTTGGTAATCAGATCGCGCATCTGATCGGTTTCAATCATTTCGCCGACCACCTCGACATCAATATCGTGGCACAGCTCGACAAGCGAGCGCATGAAAGCTTGCCCTTTGATGGTCTTCATTGATTGCCGGATTGATTCCCCGTCGACCTTTACATAATCGACATCCATCGCACTCAGATACCGGAAGTTCGACGCCCCGGTCCCGAAATCGTCCAGACAGATTTCAATGCCGAATTCCCGGAACCGGGCAATCCATCTGGCAGCATTGTCGATATCGCGGATTTCCGAGGTTTCCGTGATCTCGATCATCAATTGCTGCAATGTTTCGTGATTTCGTTCGAACAACGCAACAGCTGATCGACAAAAATCCGGATTACTTAGTGAATGACCGGAAATATTCACGGCAACCCGAACAGTTATTCCGGTTTCAAGTTGCGATTTGATCCATTTCAGGCTTCGGCGCAACATCGCAAGATCAAGCCGATGGATCATGTTGACCTGTTCGGCAAAGGCGATCAGTTCCTGTGTCGGGATCAGTTTTCCATCATCGTCATGGAACCTGACCAAGGCTTCGAAATGGTGAATTTCCCCGTTCGGAAGCCGCACGATCGGTTGATACACAACATCGAATTTCAGTCGATCGACCCGCTTGCCGAAATCCTGCATCGCCGAAAAGGTACTGTTGACCAGATTACCTGTCTGCCCCATCAGGCGTGAAAAGGTAAATCCATGCTCCTGATGGTCACAGAAACGGCGGATCGAATATAAAACGCCGCGCGCCAGATCCCCTGGCGGAATGACGTCGGTGGTAAAATCGGTAACGGTCGAACTGACTTCAACGCCAATCCCCTTGGGATCGGCATCGCGCACACATTCCTCGATCCGCTTTTCCAAATCGCCAATCGGCACATCCGGGCGATGCAACATGCCAAATTGTTCGGCCCCAAGACGCCCGGCCGTATCACCGGCAACTGAATGCGCCCGTAAAAATGCCCCGACACTTGCCATCAATTCGTTGCGTTCGATCTGCTCCATGCGCTTGCACAACGGATCAAAGGCATTCAGCGTCATCAGGGTGAATTTATGTTCCGTTCCGGTTTCGCGCTGGGCGACCAGCCGTTCAGTCACAACCTTGGACAGGCTTTCTTCATCAAGAAGCCCGGTTGAATTATCGCGCTTAATGGATCCGACCACCTCGGGCGGCAGGGCATTGATCGCCACACGCAACGCGACAAAGAAATGATCCCCAAGATCAGGCAGGAAATATCCGCTCATGGAAACAGGGGGGCTCAACAATTCATTGCGCTGGGCAAACCGGACCTGAATATTGTCCATGCGGCCGCGTCTGCGGGCCACATGCAGCATTTCTGTAACCAGCGGCCTGAACTGTTTGGCCAGCAAACCCGTAAAGAGTTTACCTGCAAGATCCTGTGGACGGCGCCCCAAAATGCCGTCCGACGCGCCGGAGGCAAATACAATCCGAAAATCGCCATCCAGTTCCAGAAGGAGATCGCCCCACACAAAGGCCAAAGCCGCAAAACGGTTGCGTTCCTTCCGTAATTCGGTTGTTCGAGCTTTTATAAGTTTGTCCAATGCGCCCTCTCACGCTGCTCGTCACTCCCGATGTTTTTCACTTCCCCCGAACTCGAAAAACATCTCCTTTGCCATTCCGGCTTTCCGCCATGATCAACCGCCTATGCTTAACAAGGGTTTTACAACCACAACTTTTGCTATTGTGGTAAATACGCACATACGCAGTCCGGCCTGGCCGGATTGCCCGCGCGAGTTGACGGGTATGATTGACCACCTGTCTTGTTATGCACTCGATTGAAATTACGATCAAATGCGCAGAAACCATACCCGGTGACTTGAAATCCGCCGGAAACCCCATACAACAAGGGCAGATTTACTGAACATGCCCCATTCACGCATCAAGGCCGCCTGACAATGACCAATTCAGCACCCCGCACCGCCAGTTTGCCGCGTTTGACTTCTGACTCTGTCCTGATTTTTGATCTCGACAACACGCTTTATCCGGCCGCGTGCGATCTGTTTTCACAGGTTTCCGATCTGATCGGGCAGTATGTGCGTGACACCCTTAAGCTCGAACCGGATGCCGCCTATCGGGTGCAAAAGGACTATTTCCATCGCTATGGCACCACGCTGCGCGGCCTGATGACCGAACATGACATTGACCCGGCCGACTATCTTGCCAAGGTCCATGACATTGATCTGTCCGTTGTCGATCCAGCCCCCGATCTTGCACAGGCACTTGATGATCTGCCCGGTCGCAAACTGATTTTCACCAATGCGTCACGCGGGCACGCCGAACGGGTGATGGGCCGTCTGGGGATTGCCGACCGGTTCGAAACAATTTTCGATATCGTCGATGCCGACTATATCCCCAAGCCACAGCAGCAACCCTATGACCGTTTGCTGGCACGCGATGGTGTTGACCCGACACGTGCGATCTATTTCGAAGACATGGCCAAAAATCTCTTGCCGGCCAAGGACATGGGCATGACCACTGTCTGGGTAAATACCGACATCGAGTGGGCCCAGAACGGCAGCGACGATCCACGCATTGATCATCACACCACGGATATCGTTGATTTCTTGCGCAACCTTGCCACCACTTCCTGATCCGATCGGATCACGCGCGCCCGTTGCTGCCCTGCTTATCACCCACCTGTGCTCGGTTTTGTCGCCGGACGGCCGATTTGTCATGGTTCTAAGATTGAGCTTCGCGGCGTGATCCGCTATGTCTATCGACCAAAGGGATCAGGAACGGAGAATTGCCCGAAAAAGGGCGTTTCTACGCAAACTGGCGGAGTTGACTTCATGGGCTGCATTGACCATTCTCCGCCCGACAGATTTAGGCTGACCGCAAGGACCTTCGTAAAATGAACAGAACTGAACTTGAAGGCGTGATCAACGTCGCTTGGGAAAACCGCGACGAGATCAGCTCCGCCACCCAGGGTGAAATCCGCAAAGCTGTTGAGCAGGCACTTCATGCCATGGATCGCGGCGAACTGCGCGTTGCCGAAAAAACCAATGGCAAGTGGGTTGTCAATCAATGGGCCAAAAAGGCGGTTCTGCTGTCTTTCCGTCTTAATGACATGGCCACGATTGCCGGTGGCCCGGGCGAAAACACCAACTGGTGGGACAAGGTTCCGTCCAAGTTCGAAGGCTGGGGCGAAGCAGAATTCAAAGAAGCCGGTTTCCGTGCCGTTCCGGGCAGCATCGTGCGCCGTTCGGCTTATGTCGCACCGGGCACCGTCCTGATGCCGAGCTTCGTGAACCTGGGTGCCTATGTTGATACCGGCGTGATGGTTGATACTTGGGCGACTGTCGGTTCCTGCGCACAGATCGGTAAAAACGTTCACCTTTCGGGTGGCGCGGGCATCGGTGGCGTTCTTGAACCGCTTCAGGCCGGTCCGGTCATTATCGAAGACAACGCATTCATCGGTGCACGTTCGGAAATCGTCGAAGGCGTGATTGTCGAAGAAGGTGCCGTGATTTCCATGGGTGTCTTCATCGGTGCATCGACCAAGATCATTGACCGCACCACCGGCGAAACCTTTGTCGGTCGCGTTCCGGCATATTCCGTTGTCGTTCCGGGCAGCATTCCGGGCAAGCCGCTTGCCGATGGCACCCCGGGGCCGAGCCTGTATTGCGCGGTCATCATCAAACGTGTTGATGAAAAAACCCGTTCGAAAACCTCGATCAACGAATTGCTGCGCGACTGATTTCTGTCCCGCGCAGGATGGATGATTTATAAGGGGCAAAACGGCCAGTCCGTTTTGCCCTTTCTCACACATGCATGCCGGCAACCAAACCACCGGCATCACACCAACAAGAGATTGCCCGATGTCTGCCGCCCTTGAACTTGCCCAGTCCCTGATCCGTTGCCCATCCGTTACACCGGCTGATGCCGGGGCACTTGATGTCCTGCAAAAGGCGCTTGAGGCGCGCGGATTTGATTGCACGCGCAAGGTCTTTGACGGCGATGACAGCGATGCGATCGACAATCTTTATGCCCGGCTGGGCACCAAGGGTCGCAATTTCTGCTTTGCCGGGCACACCGACGTCGTGCCGGCAGGCGACACCAGCGCCTGGACCGTTGATCCGTTTGGCGGCGAAGTCATCGACGGACGCTTGTTCGGGCGGGGTGCTGTTGATATGAAAACCGGTATTGCCTGCTTTGTTGGTGCTGTTGATGCCTTTCTGGCGGCCCGTCCGGATTTTGATGAATCGATTTCCTTCCTGATCACCGGCGACGAAGAGGCCGATGCTATTAACGGCACCGTCAAACTGGTTGAATGGTGCGATGGCCGGGGCGAAAAACTCGATTGCTGTCTGGTGGGCGAACCGACCAATCCGAAATATCTGGGCGAAATGATGAAAGTGGGTCGCCGCGGCTCTGTGACCGGTTGGCTGACCGTATTTGGCGCACAAGGTCACGTTGCCTATCCGCATCTCGCCGATAACCCGGTGCCGCGCATGATCAGAACACTGGATGCCCTTAATTCCCGCGAACTGGATCAGGGCACGGACCATTTCCAGCCCAGCAATCTTGAAATCACCACCGTCGATGCGGGAAACGCCGCCACCAACGTGGTTCCGGCCAAGGTCAGTGCGGCATTTAACATCCGCTTTAATGATCAGCATACCGGTGCCGATCTTAAAAAATGGATTGAAGATACCTGTGCCGAACATGCCGGCACGCACGAACTTAAGGTCAAAATATCGGGCGAGGCATTCCTGTCCAATCCCGGCAAGCTCGCCACCCTGATTGCCGATGCCTCGGAAAAAGTCACAGGCAAACGCCCGGAAATGAGTACTACGGGCGGCACATCCGATGCCCGCTTCATTCAGAAATACACCGAAGTCGCGGAATTCGGTCTGGTCGGACAATCCATGCACAAGGTCGATGAACATGCCATGGTCGATGACATCGAAAACCTTGTCGCGATCTATGCCGAAGTTCTCAGCGGCTTTTTTGACTGATTATCCGGCCTGTTTGGTTTCCCCGGCCGGAATTTTGCCGCGCGATGTCAGAATGCTGTCGCGCGTGTCGGCCAGAATGCGATCGGCTGTCTGATCATCAACCGCGCGGCTTAAAACCACCGCACCCACCATCATCGCCAGCATGGTGGTCGATTCCTGCTGATATTCGGGGGGCAGGTTACGGACCTGTTTGTCGGAATCGATATTGATGTGCTGGTCAATGCCCGGCACGTCGTCTTCTTTTGCCAGCTTCCAGGCCAGTTTCTCTGTCGCCTGATTGATCAGTTTTGAAAATGCGGCACGTGCCTTGTCACCAGATCGCGAAACTTCGGTCGACAAGGTCGGCAAGGCACATCCCATATCGGGATTTTCAATATGAAGCCGCGACAGATAAAGTTCGGCGAATGCGGTTACCCAGTCATGACCTCGCATTTCCGCCTTGCGCAATTTGGCCAGCACCGGCGATGACAAAAGTGACATGCCGTTTTCCACACAGGCCACAAACAGGTCTTCCTTGTTTTTGAAATGGGCGTAAAACCCGCCCCGCGTCAGTCCGGCTGCTGCCATGACCTGATCAATCGTCACATTTTCAAACCCGTGCTTTTTGAACTGGGCTGTTGCCGCATTCAAAATGCGAATACGGGTCTTTGGCTTGTGCGCAGCGCTATAGGGCATGGCGACCTCCGTCTTGCGATCCTGATTTTCATCCAGTCGCACGATGACACATAACAATAATATGTTCTTGAACATATTATGTGGAAGGCAATCCTGTCTGCAAGGCACCGCATCACCGATCCCCGATCGGTTGGCAAAACCGCACGTCATGCAGCAAAGGAACCTGCCATGTCAGAACTCATTATCGTCGGAATGCCGCGCAGCAACCTGACGCGCAGTGTTCGCATTGCTTGCCTTGAAAAGGAAATCAGCTTTGATTTCACCAGCCGCGATGTTCAGACACCAGGTCGCCCGCCCACCAATGCCTTATTGGAACGCAATCCGTTTGGCACGGTCCCGGTTCTGATCCACAGCACCTTCACGCTTTATGAGACTGCGGCAATTTGCCGCTATATCGATGATAATTTTGCCGGTCCGCTATTGCGCCCGGTCCGTGCCGACAAAGTGGCGCGCATGAACCAGTGGATCAGTGTTGCCATGACACGGCTTGATCAAAACATCATCCGCAACTTTGTCATCCCGATGGTCTTTGCCGATCATAAAAAACGCCACGATCCGGGCTTTGCCATTCACATGAACCAGCTTGCCGACGTAATCCGTCGCGATCTGGCCGTTCTTGATGATGCTTATGGCAACGGCTGGTTGTTAGAAGATCGCTTCACGCTTCCCGACATGATGATCATGCCGATGCTGCATTACCTTAATGCAATGCCCGGCGGTCCGGAAATGCTGGCGGATGCCCCCAATGTCAGGGCCGCTTACGACCGGTTCAAGGCCCGCGGTTCTGCGGCCCAAACCGACCCGCTTCTGCCGGAACAAATTCTGAAATCGGCCTGATAACAGCGTTTGCCCGGCCCCGATGGTTCCCTTAATCCTGTCGGGGTCTTTGACCACCACAGACGGGGGCGTCTTCCTCCCCCTTCCCCCGGAATGGCGGGTTTCCTGTCTGTGGTGGTCTCTTTTTTGTAAACCGGTCAGGGCGTCCAGGTGATCGGGACATAGCCGCGAAGCATTTCAATTCGTTCCAGCCAGGCACGTACCCCCGGATAGGGCACAAGACTGATTTTCCCAAGCTCGGCCCGGTGCGTATAGGCATAAAGCGAAATATCGGCAATCGTTACCGTTTCACCCACCAGCCAGTCATGTGCAGACAGACGCTTTTCCATCAGATCAAGCGCACGCTTGGCACCGGCCTGCTTCATCGGTTCAAGGATGTCGGCATTGGCCGGAAGCCCCTTGATCTCGTACCAGGAAATCAGAACCGCCACGTTCGGTTCATGGTCATACTGTTCAAAGAACAGCCAGCCCATCATCTCAGCCCGTTCAAAGCGGTCTTTGGGGATAAAGTCGGTACCCTCTGCCAAATAGCCGAGAATGGCGTTGCTTTCTGCCAGAACCCGACCGTCATCAAGAACAAGGGCCGGAATTTTGCCGTTCGGATTGATCTTTTCAAGATATTCCGGTGTGCGGGTTTCCCCCTTCATGATGTCGCGTTCGACATATTCAAAGGATTGCCCCAACATGGACAGCAGCAAACGGACCTTATAGCCGTTACCCGACATCAGATAGTCGTTTAATATCATTGTGAAATTCCCTGTGGCACATGCGTTAAAAGCATTCGCGTCAAAGCATTGGCCGGCCAGCTCCGATATTTGCCGCTGGATGATTTTCACACAATCGAATAGTTTTGACCCAATTGTTCAAATTAATTGATCATAAATTCTGATCAAAAGGATGGGCCATGGATTCCGACCTGTTGCGCAGTTTCGTCGCCTTTGCCGAATGTGGCAGTTTCAACCGCGCAGCCGACCGGATCGGGCGCACGCCATCGGCCTTTTCCATGCAGATGAAACGACTTGAGGAACTGGTCGATAACAAGCTGTTTGAACGGGACGGCCGCAATGTTCTTTTGACCAATGATGGCATCACCTTTGTCGGCTATGCCCGGCGCATCCTGTCCCTACAGGACGAAGCCATGGGCAAGTTGCGCAATCAGGATGCCGCACGCCCGATCCGGATCGGCTGCCCCGATGACTATGCCCAGAAAATTCTGCCCGTCGTCCTGCGTGCGATCCGCAGCATCCTTCCCGATGTGACATTCTTCATTTCGATCAATCCGACCATTCTTTTGCAACGCATGCTTGATCAGGGGGAACTTGATATCTCGCTGGTCAGCCGTTCGGCCATGGGTGAAGAAGGATATTTTTTACGTCACGAACCGGGTGTCTGGGTAACATCCCCGATCCATCGCCAACATGAAATTGATCCGCTTCCGCTGGTTCTTCCGGCCGAAGACTGCAAATTCCATGCATGGGCAATTGATGCCATTTCGAAATCCGGCCGCCCCTTTAATCTGTTTGCCACCACAAGACAGGCCGCATCACTTTTGCATCTGGTGCGCGACGGGTTGGGCGTTGCCGCCCTTGCTGCGGCAAGTGTCACCGATGAATTCCAGATCCTCGACAGTCGCGATGGTTTCCCGCCGCTGCCTGCTGTCGGGGTTGCCATCATGCTGGCAGAAGATTCCCACCCGCTGGTCAGCCGCAAACTGGCTGGTGTGATTCAGGATTATGTCAGTCAAAACCTTGATGACACCCCGGCTGATCGTCAAGAAAGCTTGACCATGGCCGGTGCAAACTGATTGGATGCGCGCCCGCGACAAACAACCTGACCAAAAACGCCAACCAAAGTTGATCCGATGACGTCCAAACCACGCCTGAATATTTGCATTACCTGCACCGCATCGACTGCCGATGCCCCGTCCGATCCGCGTGACGGTAAGCAATTGTTTGATCGCATGGCCGCACTTTGTGCCGACCACGACCTGCCATTTGACCTGCATCCGGCGGAATGCCTGACCAATTGCAAATCGGGCTGCTCAGTCGCACTGAATGGCGCGGGCAAGTGGGGATATGTTTATGGCAATGTCGACCCCGACACCATGCTTGATGATCTGCGGGAACTTGCCACCCGATATGCCGACAGTGAAAATGGTATTGTTGCCTGGCGTGAACGTCCGGAAACATTGCGGCGCAATGTGATTGCACGCATTCCGCCACTCGATTAACGGGATAATTTGACCGATATCCGTGCGTCAGCCAGATACACCGGCATGCAATTGACTCCATAATTCTTCAACGTCGCCACCGGCCAGCAACCTGGCCACCAACGCGTTGAATTCATCAAGCGGAATGGCCGATTCCCTGGTCAGTACCGATACCAGATCATAGGTCGCATCGGGTTTATCCCCGATGATCAGGCGTTCATGCAATCTGGGGTCACTTGCAAAACGACGGGCCAAAAATCCGGCCGACACGATGCCGATCGGCGCTTCACCGGCCAGAAGTCCGTTCAGAACTTCGCTTTCGTTATAGCGAAGCTCCACATTGAAGTTTTCGCGTAAATAATCCGGATCGGCATTGAAATCGGCAAAACCGTAATGAAAGCCCAGAACACAAAGCATGGGATGGGCCGAAACATCGGCAAACAGGCTTTTGGCGTCGCTCTGGCTTGCCAAAGTCAGATAGATGTCCTTTTCCCGGACAATCGGATCGGAATAAAGCACGTCAAACGCCGGCCAGTCCCATTTCGCACTTTCAAGCAAAATCAGATCAAGCTCGCCATTCATCAATGCCTGATATCGTCGTCTTGATGACGTTTCGGCCAGCTCGAACCGATAGGTGTCCTGCAACCCGTTGAGCCGATCAATCAGCATCGGGACGATGCCGCGCGGTGATCCGTCCTCAAAATAATACACCACGCCATATTCATACGCCCCGACCTTGACGGGAACAGGGTCGCCGGCCTTGGCCGGAACTGCCCAGACCCACAACAAAAACGCACCCAGCGCCAAAACGGCCCGAACCGCGTGATGATGTGAATGATGCTTTCGCACGATCTCTTTCCCGAACTTTTATTGCCACCGATAAAACGTGCTATCGCTGCCAACCCAAAAAGTGTCAAAGCCGGTCGCGGCATGTTTTGCCGTCGACGACACCTTTTATATGAGTCGGGTGCACCAGTTTTCCAGAAGGTAGCGTGCAATAGAAATCGGACGCGGAAGATTTATGCCCTTTTCTGGCAGTCCCGGGACGTCATCGCGATGAACCCACATGGCGAATTCGATTTCTTCCTGATCGGGGAAAAGTTCGGTGGTTTCTGCTTCGGCAATGAAACCCAGCATCAATGAGCCGGGAAACGGCCATGGCTGGGACGCCACATATTGCGGGCGTTTGATCCGCACGCCGACTTCTTCATAAACCTCGCGGGCCACCGCCTGTTCAAGCGTTTCGCCCGGCTCCACAAACCCCGCCAGAACCGACACCATCCCGGGCAGAAATTGTGGCGATCTTGCCAGCAAAACATGATCCTGATGATGGATCAGCATGATCACAGCCGGGTCTGTTCTTGGGAAATGGGCCTTGCCGCAATCGGGGTTGGTACATTGCAACCGATAACCGGCTTCCTCGATCCGGTTGGGATGCCCGCAATTGCCGCAAAAACGATGACCCCGATGCCAGTTGAAAATGGCACGTGCCTGGGCGGCCAATGCCGCCTCGTCACTTGAAAGTGCAGCCATGCGGGTGCGCATATCACCAAACCCGCCCCCCAATGCCCGTACCGCTTCATCCCGGTCGGCAACCACCGGGGCAATATCCACGGCAATGACCGGCCCGTTTTGATCCCGACCGATATAAATCCAGTGCCCGCCATTCAAATCCACATCCAGATGCGGGATCGCCGGACCACCAAGCACCACCAGTTCATGAGCATCCATGTCCTCGGGCCAGGCAAATAGCGGATCACCGGCATGACAAATCAGAATCCGCAACGACTCCTCGGCCAGAAGAATCTGCTGCCAGTCCGCGGTTTTGCGCAATACGGCATCGCGATCAAGATCAATGGATTCATAGAACTGCCTGTTCATGGTGGTGCGTTTCCTTGAATGCTTATTGCGGGATCACGGGCAGTCAACTTCTTGAGGTTCCCGGTTTTTCCGTGGGGATCGGCAACGACATTAACGCGGACATTCCCGTGCCAAAAGCCACGATTGCGTCATTTCAAAAAAATCCAAGCCAACCCTTGCGTTTTGGCAGCTGTTGGGCGATATAGGGGGCGAGAGGCTGGCAGTGGACGGACCGCTCGCCAACCCGGTCAGGACCGGAAGGTAGCAGCCGTAACGAGTTTTTCCGGGTCGCTGTTCAGTCTCTCACCCTTATCATTTCCCAAACATCCCCTTGTTTTTTGTCATGTGCCTTACATCTTCTGGCATGTGGTTTTTTGTATGGGAAATTTCCCACTTGGCCTTTCCCATCCCCGATGGAAGCTGCTAAAACCAAACTGACTTTCAACATGCCGGACCGGATGAATGAGCGATCAGATCGAGACCGCCAGCCAAGATATGCCCGAAAGTGACGCACCTGCGCCCGAACAAGCCGCTGCCCCCCAATCAAGCAGCGCTGCACCGGCCGCCGCAGACAGCAACACCGCACCCAAAAGCGAATATCAGGTTCTTGCGCGAAAATACCGTCCGAAAACCTTCGAAGAGCTGATTGGTCATGGCCCGATGGTCAAGACCCTGTCAAACGCCCTTGAAAGCGGGCGTCTGGCCCATGCCTTTGTTCTGACCGGGGTGCGCGGTATTGGTAAAACCACAACGGCCCGTATCATTGCACGTGCGCTGAACTGCATCGGTGCGGATGGCAAAGGCGGGGCGACCATTGAACCGTGTGGCGTCTGCGAACATTGCCGGGCAATTGCCGAAGACCGCCATGTCGATGTTCTGGAAATGGATGCCGCGTCCCGTACCGGTGTGGATGACATTCGCGAACTGATCGAAGGCGTGCGTTATCGCCCGACCTCGGCCCGCTACAAGATCTACATCATCGACGAAGTGCACATGCTTTCCAAAAGTGCGTTCAACGCGCTTCTCAAAACGCTTGAAGAGCCGCCAGAACATGTGAAATTCATCTTCGCGACCACCGAAATCCGCAAAATTCCGATCACGGTTCTGTCGCGTTGTCAGCGCTTTGATCTTCGCCGCGTTCAGACCGAAGAACTGGCAGCCCATTACACCCGCATCGCCGGGCTGGAAAATGCCGAAATCGAAGAAGAAGCCGTCACCCTGATCGCCCGTGCCGCCGACGGATCTGTCCGTGACGGCATGAGTTTGCTCGATCAGGCGATTTCCCATGGTGCTGGCAAAGTCACCACCCAGCAAGTCCGTGATATGCTGGGTCTTTCGGACCGGTCTCGCATTTTCGATCTGTTTGATTTCACCATGAAGGGCGAAATCAACGAGGCGCTTGAACTTTTGTCTGCGCAATATGCACTGGGTGGCGATCCCGCCGTAATGTTGCAGGATATGCTGGATCTGACCCATTGGCTGACCCGTGTGAAACTGTCACCCGATGCCGCCAATGACCCCGGCGTGTCACAGATCGAACGTGAACGCGGCAAGGAAATTGCCGCCAAACTTGCCATGCCGCAATTGACCCGCGCCTGGCAGATGCTGCTTAAGGGGCTTGAAGAAACGCGCATTGCGCCATCCCCCATTCAGGCCGCTGAAATGATCCTGATCCGTCTGGCCTATGCCGCAGAAATGCCGCCGCCCGGCGATCTGATCAAAAAACTGCGCCAGGACATGGCCAACGCGGCAAGCGGTGCCGGACCACAAGGCGGTGGTGGCGGTAATGGTGGTCCCGGACCGCGGATGCAGGTGGTCAATGGCGGCGGTGGTGCCGCTGCCTTGGCACAGCGCCGCCCCGACCCGCTCGGCGAACCCGAACAGGTCGCCTATGCCAAAATGCCCGAAAGCTTTGCCGAGGTTGCCGAACTTCTGGGCAAGGAACGCGAAACCACCGGTATCGCGATGCAGGTCAAAAACTATATGCATCTGGTGAAATATGAACCGGGACGGATCGAATTTCGCCCGGCACGCGGTGCACGTTCCGACCTGTCGACCCAACTGATCAAGGCGCTTAACAATCTGACCGGCCATCGATGGCTGGTCAGCGTGTCAGAGCGTGAAGAAGGGGCACCGACCCTCAAAGAACAGGAACTCGAAGCACTGGAACAGCGCAAGGCTGACGCTTCGCAGGACCCGGTGGTCAAAGCCATCCTTGATGGTTTGCCAAACGCAAAAATCGTGGCCGTTCATCTGCCACCCGGACAGGAACTGTCCGAAGATGAAGAGGACGAAAGCGGTTCCGTATATGACGACGCATTTTATCTCGAAGGAGACGACGAGCTATGAAGAACCTTGCAGGGATGCTGAAACAGGCCCAGCAAATGCAGACCAAAATGCAGGAAATGCAGGAAAGTCTGGTGGAACTCCAAATCGAAGGCCAGTCCGGTGCCGGCATGGTCAAGGTGATGCTCAATGGCAAAGGCGAAATGCGCGGTCTTTCGCTTGATAAAAGCATCGTTGACCCGAACGACACCGAAGTCCTCGAAGACCTGATCGTTGCCGCCTATAACGATGCCAAGGTCAAGGTCGAGGCCGCCGTTCAGGAAAAGATGAAAGACGTCACCGGTGGCATGAACCTTCCCGAAGGTTTCAAACTGCCGTTCTGATCCGGACCGGATGACAATTTGATTTGCACTTTCGAAGTGCCAGACAAAGGGTGGCATTGCGCCGCCCTTTGTTTTTGATACAAGCTAGGGGTCTGACCCTGACCATCAGGAAACACCACAAACGGGATCACCATGACCGGACGGGAAATCGAAAATCTGATCAAATTGCTGTCGCGCCTGCCGGGCCTTGGTCCGCGTTCTGCACGGCGCGCAGTGTTGCAGATGCTCAAGAAACCCGAAACCCTGATGATCCCGTTGGCCGATGCGCTGCATGAAACGGCCGAGGCCATGACCACCTGCACCAATTGTGGCAATATCGATGTTACCGATCCCTGCCATATCTGTGCTGACACCAATCGTGGTACGGACATGATCTGTGTGGTCGAAGAAGTCCAGGATCTTTGGGCGCTTGAACGTGGCGCAGCGTTTAAGGGGCAATATCATGTTCTGGGCGGCACGCTGTCACCGCTTGATGGTGTCGGTCCCGACGATCTTAAAATCGATCAGCTGGTCAACCGGGTGCGCAACGGCAATGTCGCCGAAGTCATCCTTGCCACCAATGCCACCGTCGATGGCCAGACCACCGCACATTACATCACCGAACGGCTGATCGAAACCGGGGTCAAGGTCACCCGCCTCGCCCACGGCGTCCCGGTCGGCGGCGAACTTGATTATCTTGATGATGGTACCCTGGCCGCTGCCCTGCGATCACGCAGTTCCGTCTGACACCGGGTTGTCTGCCAGCCCATCAAAAAACAGCGATCAAACATTCAATAGGGCAGCCAAAGCTGCCCTGTGAACGTCGCGTATGTCGCAATTTTTCAAATTGTTTTGAATTGAAATACTGGGCAAAAAGTCAAATGTGACTGACTTATTTTATCGCGATTTATGCCGACTTGATCTTTTCCGCGGCCAGACGCGTTGCCAGCTCATAACCATATGCACCCGCCCCGGCCATGACGGCATCGGCCACCGGACTGATCCAGCTTTTATGGCGGAACTCCTCACGGGCATGCGGGTTGGAAATGTGCAACTCGATGATATAGCCATCAAAAGTCTTCAGCGCGTCATAGATCGCAATCGAGGTATGGGTATAAGCCCCGGCATTGATAATGATGGCCGCCGATTTCTCGCGGGCCTCATGAATCAGATCGATGATCGCGCCTTCATGGTTGGACTGGCCGAACCGAACGGCAACACCCAACTCACCCGCCAGTTCAGCACATTTTGCCTCGATCGATTGCAGCGTGTCATAGCCATAGATTTCCGGCTGACGCTGCCCCAGCAGGTTCAGGTTCGGTCCATTAATGACAAGAATTTCCTGCACGCTCATTTCAATATTCCCACCTTTATGCCCCGTATTCTGGCGGAATTCCCCGGGGCCTGTTTATTTCGCTGCTTCGCTGCGACGGTTCATGCGCGTCTGTGATGCCAGACGGATCGGTGCATTGGCTGCGCCAAACCCACGATACGCGCGTCGCTCCACCAGTTCAAAGAAGAAACGATTGGCAAAGGTCCGCGTATAGGCCTGATAATATTCACCTTCGTCGTCACGATCATAGAGAATATTACGCGCACGCAAACGATCAAGCAGTTCCGGCTCCAACCCGAACCGCGCTTCGATATCATCGTAATAGTTTTCCGGGATCGGCAGAATCTCCACCCCGTGCTGCTTGCAATAATCGACAGATGCAAAAATATCGTCGCTCGAAAATGCCAGATGCTGCACGCCGCTTCCGAAAAACTCGTTCAGGAACTGGGAATGCTGGGTATGGGGGCTTTGCGATCCATTGAGGATCAACCGCACCGCATCACTTTGCACCACCTGACTTTGCACAAGCCCGCCCGGATCCGGGATATCAAGGGTCGGCATCTTGCCCAGATCAAAGATCGATGTGAAATACAAAAGCCAGGTCAGCATTTCCTCATACTGCATCGAGTAGGAAACATGATCGACCGCACGCAATTTTGCCATGCCCGTCCCAGCATTACCGGCATTTTCCGGCTCGAATTCAACATCCCAGATCTGTGACAATTCACTGTGATCATCCAGGAAGTAAACAAGGCTTCCGCCAACACCACGGATGGCCGGCATCTCGATCTCGCCTTCGCCGACTGCCTGACTGAACGGGGCGGCAAGCAATGCCTGCGCGCGATCAAGGGTCGCCTTGGCGTCATCAACCTTAAGACCGACCGCACAGACCGACGGGCCATGCACGATGTTATAGGAGTGGGCGAAACCATCCTTGTCGCAATTGATCACAAGGTTAATGTCACCCTGTTTCCACCATGTCACCGCCTTGGTCTTGTGGCTGCCGCGCTTTTCAAAGCCAAGCCCGGCAAACAGGGTTTCAAGCTTGTCTGCGGTTTCTTCCTCGACCGCAAATTCAACAAACCCGACTTCCTGCGCATGCGCCTTGGGCGGCAGGGTCTTGGCCTTTTCACCGACCTTTACCCCCTCAACCCCGTCGCCAAGATAAATCAGCGACCGCAACCCGTCCTTCGCCACGTTCTTGGTCGAACTGGACCGAAACTGGTCATTGAAAATTTCAAGCGACAGCGGACCGTCATACCCGGTCATCGCCAGATTGCGCATGAATTCATCAAGCGGGAAGTCCCCCTGCCCGGGGAAACACCGGAAATGGCGGCTCCAGGACAGAGCATCCATTTCAAGGATCGGGGCATCAGCCACTTGGACCAGGAAAATCTTGTCACCGGGGATCGATGAAATCGCATCAAACGGCACCTTGCGCGCCATGATGTGGAATGTATCCAGCACCAGACCGACATTGGGGTGATTGGCACGGCGCACCACTTCCCAGCTGTCGCGATAATCGCTGATATGCTTGCCCCACGAAAGGGCTTCGAACGCGATGCGAAGGCCGCGCTTTGCCGCCCGATCGCCAAGTTCCGCCAGATCCTTTGCCGCGCGGTCAAGCCCGCCAAGCGACTGCGGGGAAACGTTCGAACACACCATCAAAAGATCAGTGCCAAGTTCCTCCATCAGGTCGAACTTGCGCTCTGCCCGTTCAAACGCGCGGGTGCGCTGGGGTTCGGGCATGCCCTCGAAATCGCGGAACGGCTGAAAGGTAACAAGCTTAAGGCCAAGGTCCCGGATCGTCTTGCCGACATCGGCCGGTGATCCGTCAAAGGACAAAAGATCGTTTTCAAAAATCTCGACACCGTCAAAGCCGGCTGCGGCAATGGCATCAAGTTTTTCCTGAAGGTCGCCAGACAGTGAAACTGTGGCAATCGAGGTCAGCATTTTATCCCTCCGGACTACGCAAAGAGTGTTCCGGCCCCGTCGGGATACCTGCTGTGACTTGCCAGAATGGTCTGGTCAAATGCGTCGGGCGGCCAGCCAAAAGCGCCACCCAAAACAGGTCAGTCCTGCGAACGATGCCGGTAGGTTTCAATATGATCGGTCAGCCGTGCGATCGCGGCATCTGCATCACGTGCAAGTGCCAGTTCGCAAAGTGCCCGATGCTCATCGATAATTTCCTGACCACGGAATCCGTGGGTTTTCAGTTCGATCACGACATAGCGCCGGAACTGATCGAAAATCTCGCGGTGAAGACGCAGATGAAGGTCCGAACCGCATGCCGAAATCAGGGCCTGATGAAATTCGCGGTCATACTGGCTCCAGCGAACGGTCAGTTCGCGGCTGTCTTCGACCATCATCTTCTTTTCAATGGCAGCAAGCTTGTGATGGGCCGCCGCAACCCGGGCTTCCCATTCAACATCGCCATCCTTCATCGATGCACTCAGCCCGTCGCGTTCAAGCAGAAGCCGCATCGCCGTCAATTCCTTGAAATTGGACGGCGATGTTTCGACAACACGAAAACCCTTCTGGCCTTCGACAAAGACAAAGCCCGATGCCACAAGACGGTTAAGAACTTCGCGCAGCGTGTTGACCCCGACGCTATAACGTTCGCGCAGCGCCTCAAGCTTAAGCTTCACGCCCGGCTGCAATTCGCCATACAGAATGTCATCGCGAATTTCGTTATAGACTGTCTCGGCAACGGTGCTGCTGCTCATTTCTTGCTCCCTACCCTGTCAATGCCTCGGGATAGGCATTGAAGTATTCTGTTCTTGCAGCATCGGCATCGATTTCTGCCCCGCTGAAAACCTCGAATGCTTCAATACCCTGAAAGAAGAAGAGTTCAAAGCCAGTCATGACTTCAATCCCCGATTTCGCCGCCGAGGTCAGAAACGCCGTCTGCACCGGGGTATAAACCGCATCAAACGCCCATTTCTGTCCCCCAAACAGGGCTGTATCAAACGGACAGCCTGGATATTGGTTCATCCCGACCGGGGTACAGTTGATCAACCCGTCGGCTGACCGCACCGCATCGGCAAGATCGGCTTCGCCAACAAATTCGGCCGCGGCATCAGCGGCAACAAGGGTGGCCACAAGTTCTTCACCACGCGCGACATCCTTGTCATGGATCAGGATTTTGTCCACCCCGAGACCGCGCAAACCGAATGCGGTTGCAAGCCCGACGCCCCCCGCGCCGAGCTGCAAGACCGTGCCCGGCTTTGCATCGCCAAATTGCTGGCGATAACCGCGCATGAAACCGACGAAATCGGTGTTGTCCCCGCGCCATCCGTCTTCACGAAACACCACGGTATTGACCGATCCCAGGGCTTCGGGAAGGCGCTTTCGCGGGGTGATCAGTTTGCGTGCACTGGTTTTGTAGGGATGGGTCACATTGACCCCCGCATAACCGGTCTGTGCACATTTGGTCAGCTGTCTGATCAGATCGAAATCGGCGATCTGATCGCTATCAAGATAGTCGTATGTAACATCCATCCCGCACATACGGCCCAGCAAAACGTGCAGTCGGGCTGACTGGCTCCGTGAAATGCCTTTACCGATAAGACCGAGCTTCAACATGGAATGGTATCCTAAAATCCAAACAGGTTAGGCAAGAAGGTGACGATGTCGGGCACAAAGGTGATGAGGATCAGCACCATAAGTTCGACAATAAAGAACGGCATGATCGCGCGGATCATCCTGGCCATCCCGACACCGGCAATCGCATCGGCGACAAACAGGCAAAGCCCCATCGGCGGTGTGATCAGACCGATCATCAGGTTAAAGATGACAATGATGCCAAAATGGGTCGGATCGATGCCAAGGCTGATCGCAATCGGATGCAGGATCGGCACCAGCACCAGCATCGCTGCAATGCCTTCAAGCACAAGGCCAACCGCCAGCAACATCAGGTTGATCAAAATCAGGAAGGTCGCAGGACTGTCGACATAACCCAGAACAAACTTGCTGATCGACTGCGGGATACCGGCAAATGTCATGAACCAGTTGGCCGCTGCAACGGTTGCCATAATGATCAGGATACTTGAAGAATCACGCATCGCCCCGGAAAAGATCCCCGGCAGATCCGATGGTTTGAGTTCGCGAAACACAAACAAGCCAACCACCAGCGCATAAAACACCGCAAAGCTTGCCGCCTCGGTCGGGGTCACGATCCCCGCCAGGATCGAACCGATCACGAATACCGGCATGAAAAGCGGGATCAACCCGTTCCACACGGCTTTGAGCTTTTCAGCCATATTCATGCGTTCGCGCGGTTTGGCGTAATTCTTGACAAAGAACCGCACATAAACCGAAAGCGCAATCGCCAGCAGAATGCCCGGCACAATCCCGGCAAGGAACAGGGCCGGAACCGACACATTGGTGGTGATCAGCGCATAGATAATCACCGGAATGCTTGGCGGAATGATCGGACCGATCACCGACGATGCAGCAGTCAGGGCCGCGGCAAAATCACGCGGATAGCCTTCCTTTTCCATCGACGGAATAAAGATGCGCCCGATTGCCGATGTATCGGCCACCGCCGATCCCGAAAGTCCGGCAAAAATCACTGATGACCAGATATTGACCTGTGCCAGACCGGCCTTGGCATGGCCGACCAGCGCATTGGCCAGATTGATAACGCGCGATGTGATGCCGCTGGCATTCATCAATTCGCCGGCCAGAACAAAAAGCGGGATCGCCAGAATGGTAAAGCTGTCCATGCCCGCAAAAATGCGCTGCGGCAGCAAATCAATCCCGAACGTTCCAGTGCTGATATAGGCCACAAGACCAAGTGCGATGGCAAAGGCAACCGGTGCGCCGATCGCCAGCAGAGCCAAAAGGGTAACGCCGGTAATCATGCCTCACCCCCGGTCGAATTCTTGTCAAAAATCGATGCCAGACGCAGCAGTGCCGCAATGACAAGGCAAACCCCGCCAATGGTAATTGCGATCTGCGCCCAGTACATCTGAATGCCGATGCCCGATGCGACAATCCCGCCGCGCTTGGCGGCAAAAATCCATCCGGCATAGGCAAGAACACCGCCCAGCACCAGCGTTGTGGCATCGACCACAACCGCAAGCTTGCGACGCAAACGGGCCGGCACGGTATCAATCACGATGCTGAATGTGATCTGGGTACCCTGGAGATAGGCCAAAGCCACACCAAACATGCAGCCATAGATCATCGCGTATTTCGCGACCTCTTCGCTCCATTGCAGCGGGGAAGAAAATAAATAGCGGCTGACACTGCCAGCAAAAACAACACCAAACACTACGAGGATGCTGATCCCCGAAAGTCCGGCGAGCAAACGCTTGAACGCTTTCTCTGCGCGTTGCATGGGTTCCCCCGGATCGTCGCGGAAAATTCAAATGCCCCTGGGGCACCATGGCGGGAAAAAAGGGCAGACCAGGAACAAGGAGGAGCCCCCGGTCTGCCAATGCCGATTACATGGAAGCTTCTGCTTCGGAAACGGCTTTCTGCAGTTTTTCAATCCACTCGGCGTCAATCTGGTCCGACAGCCAGTTGATCACAGCCGGCTGGGCTGCATCACGGAATGCCTTAAGCTGTTCTGCGGTCGGCGTGGTGACTTCCATGCCTTCTGCTGCCAGCTTCGCCACACCTTCGGCGGAATTGAACTGCTGGATTGCGCGACCAACATTGGCGGCAATTCCCGCAGCACGACGCAGAAGCGCCTGATCCGCATCCGACAGCCCCTGATAGGTCGCTTCATTGATCACGATGAAGTCGGTGCCATATACGTGACGGTCCAGCGTCAGGTATTTCTGCATCTCATAGAATTTGTTGGCATAGATCACGCTGATCGGGTTTTCCTGACCGTCAACCGTACCGGTGGTCAGTGCAGTCGGAACTTCCGGCCACGGAATCGGGGTCGGATCACCACCAAGTGCTTTGACCATTTCCACGAACAACGGAACGGTCATGACGCGAATCTTCAAACCTTCCATATCTTTGGGTTCGGCGACTGCACGCTTGGAGTTGGTAAAGTTACGGAACCCGGTTTCACCATATGCCAGCGTCCGAAGTCCGGTTTTTTCCAGGCAATGCTCGGCAAGTTCCTTGCCAAAACCACCATCCAGAACATTCCAGGCTACGTTGGCATTCGGGAAGATATAGGGAATATCAAGAACGGCTGCCTCGGGGCAAACCTTGGAGAACGGACCCGATACCATCGACATGGCCAGCGTACCGTCCTGGGTATTCTGCAACAGATCGGTTTCACCGCCCAGCGCACCGGCCGGGAACAGTGCGACCTCAATACGGCCGCCGGATTCTGCTTCGACAATATTTTTAAAGACCTGGGATGCCGCACCCTTTTTCGAGGTGGTCCACTCTGCCGGATCGACATGGGCAAAGTTCAAGGTCACGTCAGCTGCCTGCGCGGAATAACCGAATGACGCGGCAACCATGGAAACGGCGCCAAACAGGGCACCCTTGGAAATCATCTTCATTACTTCCTCCCAATTGAACGAAATCCCGCAGACCGTGGTTGCTTGTGACAATCTTGTTCTTGCGCAGTCTGATTCGGAATTAGGATAATTTAAAAAACATAGGAGATTTTGTCAAACATTCTATATTTTGACCAAACCCGCCATTTACCGGGCCTTTCGGCCCCGTGCTCAAAATCACCCCGCCTGATTTCTGCCACCACATGGGTTCCTTGTTGCCCCGTGATCGCGTCATCGAGTTCACATAGACATTGGGTGCTGTGGGCAAATCGCCAATGTGCGCATGCCGATATTCCCCGCCATCGCGCTGTTTCCCAACGATCATCCCCGGTTTGCCCCAAGGACGGAGAAATCGAAAACGCTTGCTGTAAATCGGGCTATTTGTGCTACTTTGGCTTAGAAACGTGACGATTCGTCCCTTTAAGTAACGCTATTTCCAAAGTGAATTCCGTGAACAGTGTCAACGGCCCAACATCACCGCAGCTTGCAAAAATCGCTTCGCGTATTTTGGCGGGCAGCTTTTTGTTTGAGGATCTCGATCCTGAATTGCTCGAACAACTTTCCGGTCAGGCAACGGTACGCCGACTGGAAGACGGGCAGTTGCTGTTTGAAAAGGGCGCACCGGCCGACGGACTTTATGCGGTCGAGGCCGGCAAGGTCCGCATTTCATCTGTTTCGGAAACCGGCAAGGAAATCGTCCTGAACGTTCTGGCACCCGGTGCCGTCTTTGGCGAGATCGCCCTTCTTGATGGCGAACCGCGCACGGCAACCGCGCGGGCTGTCGGCCCAACCCGGACCCTGTTCATTTCACGTGATGATTTCTTTGAAATCTTTGACCGCGAAGCACCGCTGCGGCGCCATATCACGGCCCTTCTGTGCCGTCGCCTGCGCTGGGTCAGCGATCTTCTTGAAGATGCCAATTTCCTTGATCTGACCGCACGTCTGATCAAACGCATTCTGTGGCTGGCCGAACGTCATGGCGGACCCGATCCCGAAGGCATCCGAATAGCACTTCCGCTGTCGCAACAGGAACTTGGTCTGATGCTTGGCGTAACGCGCGAAGCCGTAAACAAGAAACTCCGTGAACTTGAAAAACAGGGGATGATCACCCGCCGTGACGGCCGACTGATCATCAAGGACAGCGACGGGCTGAAACAACTTCTTGCTGATGCCATCAAAAACTGAACCTTCGGATTCATTGTTTGACCGCCTTGTCGCACGCGAGGAAAAGCGCGGGCTGATCCTTGTCGCGTTTTTGCGCATCTGCATGCTGGCCTTTATCCTGTTGCTTTTCAGCAAACCCGATTCCCCCACCGGCAAACTTTACACCCTGCTCGAAGTACTTGGCTGGTTCATTCCCGGCGTGTTTATCCAGCTGTTTGTCGCCTTTCGTGGCGGCAAAACATACTGGATGATCTATCTGCTTGCGGTAATTGATGCGGCCCTGATCGTCTATGTTTCGGTCGTGCCCGATCCGCTCAATCCGTTGATTGATCACCCGGCATGGCTTTACGGATTTGTCGTTCGTGACCGTGGCGTCGTCTTTTCGATGATCATGATGGCACTGGTCATCATGACCTTTTCTCCGCGTTTGATTTTATGGTTCGGGTTCTGGCTGTTTGTTGCCTGGTGCGGGGCGATCTGGTGGCTTGTCACCCGTCCGGGCGTGATTGTATCGCAGCATTTCGGCGATGAATGGAACCCGACCCAGCAGGAACTGATCGATACCTATAACCTGCCGGAATTCGTCGATATCTCGGCACTGGCCGAACAGGTCATCATCGTCATCGTCTTTACGCTGGCCTGTGCGGTGATGGTTTCGCGTCTGCGTGTTTTGATCAACCAGTTTGCCGCGGCTGAACGCGCCCATGGCAATCTGGCGCGCTATTTCCCCACCGCCCTTGCCGATCAGCTTGCCGATCGCGATGAACCGGTCCGGGTCGGCGAACGGCGTGAATGTGTCATTCTGTTTGCCGACATCATGGGCTTTTCGCGCTTTGCCGAAAAACGCGACCCACAGGAAGTGATGCGGTTTCTCAATCAGTTTCACCAAATCACCACCAGCCAGATCGGGGCATATGGCGGGATTGTCGAAAAATATATCGGCGATGCCGTAATGGCGAGTTTCGCCGCCTTTGACAATCTTGAACGTCCCGCCGCCAATGCCTTTTGCGCGGCCCAGGCCATCATCAATCAGGTCGCCGAATGGCAGGCCACCGATCCCGCCGATGGTGACGAACCGCTCAGGATCGGGGTCGGCCTGAATTTCGGAGCCGCCGTTGTGGGTGATATCGGCCAGCGCGAAGCCATGACTTCGGCCGTGATCGGCGCCAGTGTCAATCTGGCTGCCCGCCTTGAACAGGCCACCCGCGAACTGGGCAGCGAAATGGTCATCAGCGCCGATTTCGCCAACAAACTCCGCAACGAAGTCCCGGTTTGTGCGCCCGTCCTTCTGGCCCCGTACAGTCAGACCGAAACCATTCAGGTCAAAGGTTTCAGCGAACCGGTCGGTGTCCTTTTCCGGCCCGCCGAACAGTGGTGACCGGAAAATTCCGGCGCATCGGGCAACCCCTTGAAATTCCGGGATACCGGACCAACGTGCTTTGCATTAGGATTGGTTCGATACGCGATCTGATCAGCAGGAGGAAACGATGGTCAAGACGCCTGACGTGAATGCACCGGCTGCGGACGCCGTTCCGACTGCCGTAACGCTAACCACCCTGTTTGGTGAACGGGAATTTGCCTGGGACAAGGCAATCTATTTCCCGGCCGGTCTCAAAGGCTTTCCCGATCATAACGTCTTTGCACTGGCAAGTTTCCCCGGCGACGGGTCCAATGCCTTTATCCTGATGCAATGCCTGACCGAACCGGAACTGGCCTTTATCGTCGCCCCCTACAATCTTGATAGCGACACCATCCGCCCCGAACATCTTGAACAGGCCTTTAATATTCACGGCATCAAGAAAAATGACGGCGCGGTGTTGCTGATCGTGACCCTGCACAAACCCGAAGACGGCGATATCAGCATGTCGGTCAATCTGCGTGCGCCGATCATCATCGATACCGCACGCCAGTCGGCCTATCAGCACCATCTGCCGGAAATGGGTGGCTATTCGTTCCGCCACGTCGTGAACTGACGCAAGTCCCCTGACGCCCGGCATTTCAGACGCCGTTTGATACCGCCCCCTGTCTGACATGGACGCTATTGTCGTGATCATGTCAGACAGGACGTATTTTTGCGGCAATGACTTGGCCTTGTCCGCCGCTTTTGACGCAGCACTTAAAATCGTCCAGCCCTTTCCTTGATCCTGCCATCTTTTCACGCGATGGTAGCAGTCATTACTTCTTTAAAATCAATCAAGGGACCGGAAATGGCTGGAACTTTGCGTAACCGTTTTGCGCTGGCTGCGATGTTGGGCACGGCGGTATTTTTCGGACAGGATATCGAAGCGGCCAGTGCCCAAAGCACGGTCGAGGAACGCAACAATCTTGGCCCGGCCATCCCGCTTTCGACGGATGCGCGCACCAAGTTGCAGCTGACGGTTTATCCGGGCAATCTGTCACTGATCGCCGAACAGCGCAAAGCCACCATTCCCGATGGCCAAAGCACGCTACGCATCAGCGGGCTTCCCACCACCCTGATTGATGATTCATTTCTGATCGGTACTGCGACCGACAGTGATCTGGTCTGGACGTCATTGCGCAATCGCGGCAATGGCTACAACGCGTTTGAAAGCCTGCTGCGCGATCAGATCGGCAAAACCGTCACCATTCGCCGTGGCGATGACGACCTGATCGAAGGCAAACTTGTTGCCCTGACCCATCTTGCACTGGTTCAGACCGATGCCGGGATCGAACAGGTGCCAATGGACCGGATCATCATCAACGACCTGCCGGACGATTTCACCACCGGTCCGTCGATTGATGCCGACATTGCCACCACAGCCCCGCTTGACCATGTCTCGATGGCCTATCTTCTGGGCGGGATTGGCTGGAACACGTCCTATGTTGCGGTTTATGACAGTCAGACAAACCAGCTCAAACTCTCGGCCATTGCGCGTGTCACCAACAATTCCGGCAGCACCATCGATGGCGCACAGCTTCGCCTTGTTGCCGGCGACATGAACCAGGTCGGCGCATCACCGATGGCCAAAGGTGCGCGCACCGAAATGATGATGTCCGCCATGGCCGACAGTGCCGCACCGGGTGCCGGTGCCCCGGACCGCGAGACATTTGAAAATCTGCATGTCTATGGTCCGTTCAACGATCTTTCGATGAAAAACGGCGACACGGTCATCCTGCCATTGATTGATGCCCAGATTTTGCCGGTTGAACGCCGCGCCATTTTCCAGGCATCAAGCAACCCTTATGGCATGGGCCAAAGCAGCCAGACCGATTTTGTCCGTCCCGATCTTGAACTGAAACTGACCAATGATGGCGGCGCGGATGAAAACAGTCCATGGCCTGCGGGCATCACCCGCATCTTTGCCAAGGCCCCGTCGGGTGACACCGGCTTCCTTGCGGAAAATTACATGTCGCTGACCCCGGTCGGACGCGATGCGATCCTGCCGATCGGTCAGGCCAGTGAACTTTCAGGCACCCGGGAAGTTACTGCCTTCTCGCGCACGGCACGCCCGAACCTGCCTGATGCGGTCAAGGCAGATCTGAACTGGACCATCCGCAACACCAGCGACCGCGAAGAAACCGTCACCCTTCGCGAAAATGTACCGTCTGACTGGACGGTCACCAAGGAAAGCCACAAACATGACCGCCCAGATCCCGGCCTGATCACCTGGACGGTCAAGGTCCCGGCAAAATCCGAAATCAAGGTCAGCTGGTCAGTCGAAAGCAGCCGCTAGGGCCCTTTCCACCCACCCTTCCCGACGGCTGCAAGACCCATGGTTTTGCAGCCGTTTTTTGTTTGGCCGGGCGGTTACGTGCGGCCTTTTCGTGTGCTGTAGAACGCCTTGGCCAACGGCAACAGCAATGCGGCATCGGGCAGACGCCCTATCTCATTACATAAATCGGCGTAAATGCAGATCAGCTTGGTCAGAAGAACAAACGCTTCCTGATTGTGCATCCCGGCAAACTTGCCCAATACCTGAATTGCCTCGGCCGCGGCATCACAGGCATGATCATTATGCCCCGCACCGCGCATGGCCAGAACAAGTGCCGCCAGCGAATAACCAAGATCAAGGCGCTCTGTATCATCCTTGCGCCCGACGCAATTGCGCAGCCTGTCGCGCCTGAGTGCCACGGCCTGACTGGCCGCATCAATCGCCCAGTCCCATTCTTCGGCCTCCAGTTCGAGTGCCGCCCGGTTATTCAGACTAAGTGCAAGACCGGCAATCGCCGCATCGCGTGATGTCGGAAGATGTTTGGCGAAAATCGCATCGGCCTTGTCAAACAGGCTCAGGGCATATTCACGGTCGCGATAATGCTGGCCGCTTGCCATTTCCAGATACAACCGCGCCACCGCCAGCGAATTGGCATCTGCCTGTTCAAGATAGGACAAACGCAACGCATATTCGTCCGATTTGTCCCCCATCCTGATCCCGCCAGTTTGTTGTTCAACCCTCGTGCTGCACGATGACCGCGCCTCAAAAAGACGTTTCGAACAGGTGTTTTGTGAAGGATCGCACCTCTTGGGCGGATAACCCGCGATAAGCTGTTTCACTGTACTGGGCAGCCTGATAGGCTTGGGGACCTGATTGCATTTCAACTTGCCCCACTGCCCGGAAATCAGTCTTCAATGAGCTTACAAACCGAAACTCTGCGTGCCTTGTATGGCACATGGCGTATCGCCCGTGGTGATACGGGTGGACTTGCGTTTTTCAATTTCTCGCTCGAAGGATTCTGGCGGTCCTTTCTGGCGGCTGTGATCATCTTTCCGGCATTTGCGTTTCTGCGCTGGCATGATCTTGTTTCCGCCCCGGATGACTTTCCGGTCCTGCGCTATATGACGACCGAAGTCATCGCCTATGTCATCAAATGGGTCGCCTTTCCGCTTTTGATGTTTCACATCACCCCGATGCTGGGCCGCGCCGAACGCTATGTCGCCTTTATGACCGTCTATAACTGGGCAAGTGTCCTTCAGATGGGTGTCTATCTGCTGGCTTTGGCACTCGGTGTGCTGTTTCCGATGCTTGGCACCGGCGGATTTGTCATGATTGCGGTGATCGCGACACTGGTTTACAGCATCTTTATCACCCGCCTGACCCTGTCCGTACCAATTCCCACTGCCAGCGCCATTGTCATTGCCGATTTCCTGTTATCGATTGTCATCACATCAATCGGTATCCGTTTGGCCGTCGGGCAGCTATTCTGACTTTATAACGATTTGAAAAATCACCTTCATCAGGGAGAAACACAAAAATGAAACCCGTCCTTGCCGTCACCCGTCAATTGCCCGAAGCCGTCGCCAAACGCGCCGCCCAAAGCTATGACATCCGCACACAGGAAGGGGACGACCCGCTGTCGCGCAATGAAATCCTGGCCCTGTGCCACGGCGCAGACGCGGCCCTTGTTTCCGTTGGCGATCCGATTGATGCGACCTTTTTTGAAGAACTGCCCGACAGCGTCAAAATTGTCGCCACCTTCTCGGTCGGCACCGACCATATCGATCTGGCTGCAGCCCGGAAAAAGGGCGTGATTATCGGCAACACACCGGGCGTTCTGACCGATGCGACGGCGGATATCGCGTGGCTTCTGATCCTTGGTGCAGCCCGCCGTGCCAGCGAAGGCGAGGCCGAAGTCCGCAACGCCACCTGGTCAAGCTGGCGTCCGACCCATCTGATGGGCACCCAGGTCACCGGCAAACGTCTTGGCATTGTTGGTATGGGCCGCATCGGTCAGGCCGTTGCCAAACGCGCGCGCGGCTTTGATATGGAAATCCACTATTACAATCGCCGCCGCCTGCCCGCTGATCAGGAACTCGGTGCGACCTATCACGACAGCATTGATGGCCTGCTGCCCCATTGTGATTTTCTGTCCCTGCATTGCCCGTCGACCCCGGAAACCCGCGGCATGGTCAATTCCGACTTCATCGCAAAGCTGCCCGATGGCGCGATCATCGTGAATACCGCACGTGGTGATGTGGTCAATGATGGTGACCTGATTGCGGCCCTGAAATCGGGCAAACTCACTGCGGCCGGCCTTGATGTCTTTGCAGGTGAACCAAACATCGAACCGGCCTATCGCGATCTTAAAAACACGTTCCTTCTGCCGCATCTGGGATCGGCCACGGTTGAAACCCGCAACGCCATGGGCTTCCGCGCGCTTGATAACATCGACGCCTTTGTCGCTGGCAAGGAAGTCCCCTATTCGGTCTGATCGGTATCCCCGAACCCGAAACAGGAAAAGGCGCTGGTAACAGCGCCTTTTCCATTTCCCGAACCTGTTTGCTGTCTGGCGGCCCTATCGCCGCCTAACCCAGATCGCTTTCCTCGCCAGCAGGCAGGATACAGGCGATCTCGCGGCCATCGCGGCTGATCTTGACGCGACCGCCATGGATTTCGACCACCGCACGGACCATCGCCATGCCAAGCGCACGGCGGGCGGATGGCGATTCCCCATCACGCAACCCTTCAAACAGCATCGGTTGCGGGGCTTCATCTGAAAGCGATATCGAAATTTCGATATCCTCGCCACGGCGGCGTGCCACCACGGAAACCTCGCTGCCTTCGGGGGCGGTGCGCAACACGTTGGTCACCAGAATGAACAAGGCCTGCTTCAGTCGGCGTTCATCGGCCACCATCCAGCCGATATTGCGCGAACAATAAAGACGCAGCGACACATTAAGTTCCGCCAGGCGGGCCCGCGTCAGGGCCTCCAGCGACCGTAACAGGCGCCGTGGATCCACCGTATCAAGTTCAAGTGCGACCTGCCCCGATCCCAATGTCGCCAGATCACGCATATCATCAACAAGGGCCAGCATGCTTTGCGCTTCGGCCCGGATGGTTTCGACCGAACGCGCCACATTGCCGGTCAGATGCGGGATCAAACGATCAGATTCGCCATTGATATGATCAAGCGGCTTGGTCAGTTCGCGCGATACCGTGGAAATGAAATCCGACTTCATCTGATCGGCGGTGCGCAGCGCCTCGTTACGTTCACGAAGCGCACGTTCGACCCGGATGGTATCTGTCACATCGATATAAGACATCATCACCGCCCCGTCAGGCAGCGGCACAATGGCGAAATCAATGATGGTGTTATCGGCCCGTTCAAGTCGTCCATTCATCGGCTCGTGATTGGTGATACGTGCCACCATCCGGCTTTTGAACTTTTCCCAGTCTTCGCGTTCGCGCCAGTAGTCCCGGGATTTTTCAACGACCTCGGCCAGATGCGGCGCCGCATCAAGAAAGGCCGGATCAAGTCCCCACAGATCGGCAAAGCCATGGTTATAAAGGCGCAACCGCCCGTCGCCACTGATCACGCCAACCGCTTCATGCAGACTTTCAAGCGTCTCGCGCTGAACCGCAATCAGCGTGTTATAGGAACTTTCAAGCACCAGCTTGTCTGTCACATCCTCATAGACAAACATCAGACCGCCAAACGGATGGGGCGATATAAACCGGCGCAATGTCATGCCATTTGGCAAATGCATCAAATCTTCTTCAGGCTTCAGAAGATCTGTAAATCGCTGATTTTCGGCATTGCGGAACTGGGTAAAGTCGGTGACTTCGGGCAATTTGCGTTCATCGCGCAGGCGGCGCAAAACATCGTCATGGGTCGGCTCCGACCACAGCCATTCGTCATCCAGATCCCAAAGCTTGGTAAAGGCGGTGTTAAAGAAAATAAGCCCCTTGTCTCCGCCATAAACCGCAATTGCCGTTCCCAGATTTTCCAGAACTTCGGCATGGGCGCGAATATGGCGCGACAGATCGGACTGCAATTCCTCGACCGGGGTGCAATCAATTGCAAATCCGATCAGCCCGTCCGATCCATTGGCATCGGTGGACGGAGATTCGGTAATGCGCAGCAATTTGCGGTCGCCCCGGATCACCACATGATAATCCCGTGTCAGGCTTTCGCCATTGCGCTGAACCGATGCGGCAAGCGACCGCCCGTGATCGGGAATGATCCCCGCACCGATTTCGGCCTGATTGGCCAGCGCATCCTCGATGCTTGGCTGTTCGACCGCATCGGCATAGGCGGCATTGCAATCAATCAGACGCAATTCGCTATCGCGCCGCCAGACCGGGAACGGCAAACTGTCCAGCAACACCCGAAGGCCAGATACCTCGTGTTTCAGGGCCTGAAAATCACCAAACTGGCTTTCACGTTCGCGCGTATGGCGGGTTTCATCGCGGAACCACAATCCATGGGCCAGAACCTCGCTTGACCGATCCTTGCGTGCGGCCATGCCGGTAACGTGGAATTTGCGCTCATCAAGGGTCGTGATCCACAATTCAAACCGGTCATGCCCGGCCTTAAGGTTGCGCACACGCTCCTTCAGGGCCTTGGCATCCTCGTCGCGCAACAGATCAAGCAAATCGGGGAACCGGCCATCCGTACCCAGTTGAAACGCCCGGCGCAAAGACGGGCTTGCGCCTTCGGCAAAGCCCTGCTGGCTCCAGTAATAAACCGGATCGGGCCCGGCAAACAAAAGATGGGTGAAAAGCTCGCTCTCGCCAGCCAGCTCATGTTCGTGATCTTCAACTTCTTCAAGATGGCGGCGCATCCGAAGCGACATCCGCCACCCGATCCAGCCGGCAATCGCCGCCCCGCCAACAGCGGCAAGTGCAACCACCAGCCAGTCACGGTCGCTTAGTCCGGCAAGGCTTCCGAAAATTGTCGCACCGATTCCTTCGGGCGCGGCGGTTTGCGCCGGCGCGTTCAGGCGAAATTTTTCCTGGGCAACAAGGCTTGCAGCAGGAAACAGCATCGATGCGATCGCCGTTCCGCCCGCAAGAAGGGCAGACAGCCGACATCTGGGCAAGTTGCGCAAAAATGCCCTCACCTGTTTCCTTCCCCCGCTCAGTTTGGAAGCTTGCTCGGATGCGTTCCGTGTCACGTGTTGTTAACCGTTTGTGTTTATGAGCTATTATTATGGTGAAAACAGGGTGCTTTTACCACCGTTTCGCATCATCTCGGCAACAGCCTTGTGCAAAGCCGTGTTTCACGGGGTTCGCCTGTGGAAAAACCGCAATGACATGGGCACTGAATCCGTTTATGTCTGCGAGACCGACATTCGTAACAGATCAAGTGTATCTATAATCTCAGATGAGTCCCAAACCGCAGCTAGATCTTTTTGCTCCACGTGCGGCGGCCAAGCCGGCCGCACCACAAAAGGACTCTGCCGCGCTGAAGGCCGCGCAAAATACCGGCCCTGAAATCGGCGATCTGTTTGACAGCAATTTCAACGCCGATGACATTGCTGAATGGGAACTGCTGTTTCGTGATGTCCCGCAATATAACTACCATTTCAAACGCGCCCAGATCGCCTCGGCCTTTGACCGGCCGCTGCATAAAAAGCTGATCGCATCGCACGCCTTTGAACGGCTGCGTGAAATCTCGTTTTTGGGCGCAATCGACTATCTGTTCCATCCTAATGGACGCCCGGCCAATATCCGTCATTCGCGCTATGACCACACCATCGGCGTTGCCCTTCTGTCGCAACGCTATTGCCGCCTGATGGGGTTATCGGATGCCGATTGTGATTTGCTCGGTGCTGCGGCACTTTTGCATGATATCGGCCATGGCCCGTTTTCCCATACGCTGGAACCGGAATTTGCCCGGCGGTTCAACCTGAACCACCATCAGTTGACCGAAAAAATCATCACCGGCGAAGTCCAACTTGATCTGTCGGTCAATCATCTGCTGGTCAAACACAATGTCGATCCAGATGAAGTGATCGCGCTTCTGTCCAAGAAATCAAACCACCCGCATGCCAGCCTGTTTTCCGGCCCGGTCAATATCGATACCCTCGAAGGGATCAGCCGCACGAAAACCTATGTGCATCCCAATCACGTCCATTGTCACCCGCGCCTGCTGCTCGAAGCTGCCGTCAAACTTGATGCGGACTCGCTCAAACGCCTCGACAAATTCTGGCAGCTCAAAGAAGACATCTATCGCAATTTCATCTTTGGTCCGATGTGCTTTGCCACCGACCACCTGTGCCGCGAATTTGTCGTTAAAAATGCGCCGGACTTTGCCGCCGATGACTTCCTTCTGACTGAAAAGGCGTTCCTGAACAGCCACCCGGCCTTCAAGAAATTCCTGCACAGCCTGAAAAACCGGATCGAGCTTGATGGCGTCGCCGACGCGGTTGACCACCAGATCAGCGCATCGGCCAGTACCTTTGACCTGAACGAGGCCAAAGTCCCGCGCCGCGAGTTTCACATCAACAAGGATGTCGAAGTCCGCTGCTTTGCCGATCTGTCAAAGCGATATTACGAGGAAAAACATTCCTTCCTCAGACGCGTCGGCAGCCTGACCGACCCGGCCCAACAGGCCGCAGCAGCAAGCCTGTTTGACTGATAACAAAGGTCGTTATCACCTAGTCACGGTGGATTGATGCCACGAATGTCTGGTGTGCCGTTGCCAGATGACGTTCAAGCGCCTTCACGGCTCCGACCTGATCCCGATCCAGAATCGCATCAATAATTTCAAGATGTTCGCGGATGGCAAGAATGATGCGTTCAACCTGGTTCTTGTTGGACCAGCGATAATGGAAATGGAAAATCAGTGATATCGAATCCTGGAAGCCATCCATGAACCGGTTCCCGGTCGCGGCATTAAGGATGCGGTGAAAGCGGCTATCAAGTTCTGAAAATTCGATAAATCTGGTGTCGATCTCTTTGCGCAATTGAATATGTTCTTGCCGGATGCGCAGCATCTTTCCCCAGAACGGGGCTTCCTTGGGGATCGTAAAAATCGCACTGATCGCACGCGTCTCGAACATCTGGCGCACCTCGTGCAGTTCAAGGGCATATTGTTCGGTGAAGCCTTCAAGGATCCAGCTGCGCTGTGGTTCTTTGCGAATGAAGCCAAACCGGCTTAGGCCGATCAGAAATTCCCGAATGGTTGTATTTGAAACGCCGAACTGTCGGGCCAGAACGGCTTCGCGCAGGCGACTGCCCGGGGGTGGTTGTGTGGTGCGAAGCCACATCATGAAATCGGTTTCAAGTTGCTCTTCAAGGCTTCTGATGTCGGCGTTCGAAAAGTAATCGGACTTGGTTGCCTTGCGCAAAAACACAACCGGGAAGCTGTCCTCGGCAATCAGGCCGATCTCGCGCGCACGGTGCAGGATACTGCGCGCCAACGTCCGGCTCACTCCCAGCAATCTTGCCAGTCCCGATATGGATTCCGGGCAGTTTCCGACAGCAACACTGTCAAGCCAGGTATTGAAGCTGGTTTTGAATTTCTGATCCGAACGCGCCACCAAAGCCCCTGTCTTTATGGATGTTTTTTAAGCATTAAAGACAGTTGAGGTCATTGGCAACTGTTCCCTAAGATCAATTGGAAAAAACGAAAAATAAAAATAACCACAATCAAGGAGGACTAAATGTTCACTCGGAAATTGTCCCGTACGCTTCTGATGGGATTGACGGCTTTTGCAACCCTTGCAGGAATGTCCAACGCATCCAAGGCGCAAGAAGTCTTGAAATTCGGCCATGTTTACGAAGTCGATACCCCGTATCATCGCGCTGCACTTGAAGCCGCATCGATGTTTTCGGAACGCACAAACGGTCGCTATGAAATTAAGGTTTATCCGGCCTCCCAGCTTGGCAAGGAAGCCGCCATCAACGAAGCCCTGACGCTGGGTTCCATTGATATCATCTATACCGGCGTTGCCTATCTCGGGCAGACTTATCCGCCGATCTCGATCTCGGACTATCCCTTTGCGCTTCGCGGCTATGATCATTGGTCAAATTACGTCAAATCCGATCTGTTTGCCGAATTGTCCAAGGAATATACCGACGTCACCGGCAACCAGATTGCAGGGCTTGTTTACTATGGCGCGCGTCATGTCACGTCCAACAAACCTGTCCTGACCCCGGCGGATATGAAGGGCCTGAAAATCCGCACGCCCAATGCACCGGCCTATCAGATGTTCCCCAAGGAAACCGGTGCCAACCCGACACCGATGGCCTTTTCCGAAGTCTATCTTGCCTTGCAACAAGGCGTTGTTGATGCACAGGAAAACCCGCTTCCGACCATCAAGTTCAAAAAGTTCTATGAAGTTCAGTCAAACATCAATCTGACAGGGCACATCATCAACTCGCTGATCATGCTGGTTTCGCCTTCGACCATGTCCAAACTGGGTGAAGAAGACGGAAAACTGTTGCTTGATACCCTTCAGGAAGCCGGCATTCACGCATCCGATGAAATCGTCAAAAGCGAAAAAGAACTGGCTGACTGGTTCACCACACAGGGCGTTACCGTCAACAAGGTTGATCGTGGTCCGTTCATTGACGTTATTGCTCCGCGCCTGAAAAGCGACGACATGCCGTGGGATCCGGAAATTTATAAACGCCTTCAGGCGATCAAGGGTTAACCACGCCTGACCTTTCCATCCCAAATCCGGCCGGGGGAAACCATTTCCCCCGGTTACGTCATGTCCCGTTCCCAACGGAGAGACAAAAATGTCTGACATCAACGGGGATCTTTTCAAGGAACAGGAACAACAAGAAGCCGAAACGAATTTCCGCCTGAACATCACCTGGGCCGACTTTCCGGCTTTGCTGGTGTTTTGTGCCTTGTTCGTCACGGTGTTCCTGCAATTCTTCACCCGCTACGTCCTGAATGACTCACTGGCCTGGACCGAGGAAGTCGCTCGTTACCTGCTTATTCTTCTGGCCTTTGTCGGTGCGATCAAATGCCAGCTTGTCGACAGCCATATCCGCCTTGAATTTATCGACAAACTTGCCGGGCGGGGTCTGACCAAGCTCAAGCTTGTCGCACTGTTGCTGTCATCAGGCTTCTTTGGCTTTGCCATCTATTCCCTGAACGAGCTGATGACCAAGACCTCCTACCAGAAGATGGTCTCTCTGCCGCTTCCCAAATACTACTTCTATGGATTGATCCTGGCTGCCCTTGGCGTCCTGATGGTCGTCCATCTTTACCAGATCTATCTTTTGCTGCGGAGACCGCGCTGATGAGTTTCATTCTTCTTCTGGTATCGCTGGTCGTCCTGATCGCCCTGCGCTTGCCGATTGCCGTGGCACTTGGTCTTTCCTCGCTGCTTTATATCCTGCTTGAAGGCATGCCGCCTGTCGTTCTGCTTCATAACATGATCAACGGCATGAACAGCTTTCCGCTTCTCGCCATTCCATTCTTTATCCTTGCTGGCGGATTGATGAATTCGGCCGGTATCACCAGCAGGATTTTTGCTTTTGCCCGTGCCCTTGTCGGCTGGGCCCATGGTGGTTTGGGCCATGTGAATATCGGCGCCAGTATTGTGTTTGCCGGCATGTCCGGTGCTGCTGTTGCCGATGCCGGGGGCCTTGGATCGATTGAAATCAAGGCAATGCGCGACGCCGGATATGATGACGACTTTTCGGTCGGCATCACGGCCGCGTCCTCAACCATCGGGCCGATCATTCCGCCTTCGCTGCCGCTTGTTATTTTTGGTGTCATGGCCTCGGTCTCGATCGGGGAACTGTTTGTCGCGGGCATCATCCCGGGTCTTCTGATGGCGGCATCCCTGATGGTGATGGTCTGGTGGATGGCGCGTAAACGCAACTATCCACGCGACGTCGCCTTCAGCCCGAAGCTTGTCGGATCGACCTTCAAGACCGCCTTTCTGCCACTTCTGACCCCGGTCATCATTGTCGGTGGCATTGCATCTGGCATGTTCACCCCGACCGAGGCCGCTGTTTGCGCAGCAAGCTATGCCATCCTTCTGGGCATGGCGGTTTACCGGACGCTAAGCTGGAAAAAACTGATCCGGGTTTCGGTTGAAACGATTGAAACCACCGCATCGATTTTGCTGATTGTCGGGACCGCCAGTGTCTTTGCCTGGATCCTTGCCGCCAATCAGGCCGCAGTTGTGTTCTCTGAAACCCTGCTTGGCCTGACCCAGAACAAGGCCCTGATCCTTCTGATCATTACCCTGATCGTGCTTGTGATCGGGCTGTTCATGGAAACCATCGCGGCAATTTCCATTCTGGTACCGGTCTTGCTGCCCGTCTCGCTGCAGCTTGGCATCGACCCGATCCATCTGGGCATCATCGTCATCCTCAACCTGATGATCGGTCTTCTGACACCGCCCATCGGCATGGTGCTTTATGTGTTGTCCAAGGTGTCGGCCATATCATTTGAACGCTGTGCCAAGGCCACCATGCCGTTCCTGGTTCCGCTGATCGCTGTGTTGTTGCTTTTGACCTATGTGCCTTCGATCACCCTGTTCTTGCCTGAACTTCTTTATCGGCAATAAAACACGAAAATAGATGCAAATGACCCAATCCCCACCCATCAGCATCTTGCTGCATCCCGGCGACAATGTCGAAATTGCCCTGGCGGACCTGAAAACGGGGGCAGAACTTTCCAAAAGTTCTGTCACCCTGACTGCCCCGGTCGCACGTGGCCACAAAGTCGCAATACGTCCAATTGCCGCCGGCCAATCTGTTCTGCGCTATGGTCAGATCATTGGTGTTGCCACCACCGACATCAAACCCGGCGATCATGTTCATACCCACAATCTCGGCATGAGAGACCATCGCCAGAACCATGATTTCAGCAAAGATGCCAAACCTTTGCCTCCCGCTTCGGATACCCGCTTTTTCATGGGTTATCCGCGCAGTGACGGGCGCTTTGGCACCCGGAACTATATCGGTGTTCTGACATCTGTGAATTGCTCGGGCAGTGTGGCACGCTTCATTGCCGAACAGGCGGAAAAAACCGGCTGGTTTGCCGATCTAGAAAATGTCGATGGCATCGTGCCGATCGTGCATGGCAGTGGCTGTGGCATGGGCCGCCATGACGAGGGTTATGACACCCTGTTTCGCACCCTTGCGGGTTATGCTAAACATCCGAACTTTGGCGGCATCCTGCTGGTTGGTCTGGGCTGCGAGGCAATGCAGGTCGAAGACCTTGTGGGTGCTGAAAAACTCCGTCATGACGGCAATTTCCATTACATGACCATCCAGAACAGTGGCGGCACACGCCAAACTGTCGAACGCGGCGTTGATATTGTTCGTGATCTGGCCCTTCGCGCCAATCACGCCAAGCGGGTGCGCGCGCCGACATCCGAACTGATTGTTGGTCTGCAATGTGGTGGATCGGATGGATATTCCGGCATTACCGCCAATCCGGCACTCGGCTATGCGTCCGATTTGCTGGTCCGTCACGGCGGCACCACCATCCTTTCGGAAACCCCGGAAATCTATGGGGCCGAACATCTTCTAACCCGACGCGCCATCAATGACGAAGTTGGCCAGAAACTGGTCGACCGGATTTTATGGTGGGAAAACTATACATCGGTGCGTGGTGGTGAAATGAACAATAACCCGTCGCCCGGCAACAAACGGGGTGGCTTGACTACGATTCTGGAAAAGTCACTGGGTGCCGTTGCCAAGGGTGGCACCGCCCCCCTGACCGATGTCTATGAATTTGGTCAGATCATCACCAACAAGGGCTTTGTCTTTATGGACAGCCCCGGCTACGACCCGTGCTCTGTCACCGGCCAAATCGCAAGCGGGGCTACCCTGATTGCCTTTACAACCGGTCGCGGATCGGTTTCGGGCTATGTGCCAAGCCCGTGCATCAAGCTGGCAACCAACAGTACGATGTATGAAAACATGTCCGAAGACATGGACGTCAATTGCGGGACCATTGTCGATGGTGCCGTTACAATCGAAGAAAAAGGCCGCGAAATATTCGACCTGTTTCTTGAAATCGCATCGGGCACCAAAAGCAAAAGCGAGGCCCTTGGCTTTGGCAGCGCCGAATTTGTCCCCTGGCAAATCGGGGCTGTGATGTAGGAATCATGAACCCCGGATGCGAACTGTCGCAGGGCGTCATATTTTAAAGGATGTCGGAAACCGGGCTGACTTGAGCACGCCGTCAAATACGATGCCTCGAAAGGCAGTCCTTCCTGTTACGCAGGACTGCCTGACGCGCTGGCCGATATCGCCCCGCAACGGGCTGACACAATGTCAATCGACCACAAACAAGGTCGCACCGCTTTTGGTTGATGAACGGTGGGCTTCGGCATTGTCGGCCACTTGGTAGCTCATACCGGGCTTAAGGACAAAGGTCCGGCCATCTTCAAGTTCGGTCACAAGTTCGCCTTCAAGGCACAGCAAAATATGCCCCTTCGAACACCAGTGATCGGCAAGATAGCCCGGTGAATATTGCACCATTCGAACCCGGATCGGACCGAATTGTCGGGTGCGCCAGGTGGCAAATCCGATCTCGCCGGGATGTCTGGTGGCTTCAACACTTGACCAGTCGGTCGTGCCGAATGGCAAATTGGCGATGTCCATGGCGGGAATCTTTTCTCAAAATCTGTGGGGCGCGGTTTCCGGTGCCGGAACCCGGGCGCCAAGTTTGGGCTTTTTAACCGGACCGTCAATCATCTTAATCCCGCACACCCCATATAAGTTAAACGCGGTATTAATCTTTAACCTTTACGCAGATAGTTGGTAATCAACGAGTCGCACCAAGAGGCTGTCCCGATCTTGTTACCCGCAACCATCGCCACCAATCAGGATTACTCTGCCCGTCGTCTGGCAGAGATGCGTGATGCGTTGGGCAACCGCCTGACGGGTGATAATTTTTGCGTTGTGGTAACCGGTTCCTATGGCCGGCACGAGGCATCCGATCAATCCGATCTTGATTATTTCATCATTGGCCGCGAAGCCGAACGTGATCAGGCCCCCCATCAGGACGTCGCCGATATCCTTGGCAAAATGGTAACCCGCAAACCGGCCGTAAACGGCCCGTTTTCATCCTATGTCACCGCCGAGGAACTGGTAAATCGCATCGGTCTGGATGGCGACACCAACTCGATTACCACCCGGCGACTGCTGTTCCTTCTGGAATGCGAATGGCTTTATAACGAGGCTGGCAAACGCAAATTCTTTGACGATCTGATCGCCAATTACGTCACCACATCGGTCACCCGGGACTCGATTGCGCGATTTCTGGTCAATGATGTGATCCGCTATTACCGGACGATCAGTGTCGATTTTGAAATCAAAACCCGCGAAGGCGACGCCAGCAAGGCCTGGGCACCACGGCGCCTGAAACTCGTCTTTTCACGTAAAATGCTTTATTTCGGCGGCATTATTGCGGCTGCTGAAACTGCGGGGCGTGATTATGCTGGGAAACGTGAAAAACTGTCGGAACTTTTGCAGCTTCCGCCTATTACGCGCCTGCAAACCGTGTTCGGTGAAAAAAGCCTGCCTGCGCTTGAACTTTATGACCGGTTCCTGCGCGAATTGTCCGATCCCGATGTACGGGCACGTCTGGACGGGGTCGGCCCACATGATCGCAACGATGCGGAATTACGGTCGTTGCTTGATGCCGGCAAGGAATTCTCGCGTGAGCTGATCAAGCTTCTCAATGACCGATACGGGCCCGATCACCCGATCCACGAAGCCCTTCTGATGTAATCAGCCGGGCACCTGTGCAACACCGGTGACATGTTTGTGGTAATTGGCTCGGTCAAGGTCATGGACCTCGACGGTAAATTGCACCGCATAATCCCCAACCAGCCATTCCAGCCGGTCGCGCAAGGCCGCAAGGGCCGCTTCGCCGGTGGCAAATTTCGCCCGTTCACTGCGCCCCGACAATAAGCGGATATCAAGATGAACCATGGCATGACGGTCACTGCCATCGGCAATCACCACATTTTCAAGCGGTGTAATCCGGGTCTTGAAAGACCCAAGATCCGCATCGGCTTCGCGCGCGACAACATAATGAAGATCAACCGCAAGCTTGGACAACTCGTCGGCAATCGGCAGTTTGGCGGAATATTCGATTTCAAGCTGGGGCATGGATCGATTTCTCTGTGGTGGCGGAATGGCGCTGACAAGCCGGAAAGAACCGGCTCACATCAGTTCAGCTTCCCATACAATCATATAAGTCGCACCCGATCCTAGAACCTTTTCAATCTGCTTTGCATCGATTTTGTTTCTGCCCGGTCAGGCGTCGATCCCATGGGCATCAAACACAAAAAAGCCGGCCTGAACGAACAGACCGGCTTTGATGCACATCGGTGATAACCGATTAGTAGCGGTAATGATCCGGCTTGAACGGACCAGCCTGCGGAACGCCGATATAATCAGCCTGTTCCTGGGACAGTTTGGTCAGTTTAACGCCAAGACGGTCAAGATGCAGGGCTGCAACTTTCTCATCAAGGTGTTTGGGCAGGACATAAACCTTGTTTTCGTAGTTCGCGTGGTTTTTCCACAGCTCGATCTGTGCCAGCACCTGGTTGGTGAAGGATGCCGACATCACAAAGCTCGGGTGACCGGTTGCGCAACCAAGGTTGACCAGACGACCTTCGGCCAGAACGATCAGACGTTTGCCATCCGGGAATTCGACTTCGTCGACCTGCGGCTTGACGTTGTCCCACTTGTAATTGCGCAGCGAACCGATCTGGATTTCGGAATCGAAGTGACCGATGTTGCAAACAATTGCGCGGTCTTTCATCGCACGCATGTGGTCAAGCGTGATGATGTCGATGTTACCCGTGGTGGTGACAAAGATATCGCCAACCGGGGCTGCGTCTTCCATGGTGGTGACTTCGTAACCTTCCATCGCGGCCTGAAGCGCGCAGATCGGATCGATTTCGGTTACCAGAACGCGGGCACCCTGACTGCGCATCGAAGCAGCAGAACCTTTGCCCACGTCGCCAAAGCCGGCAACAACCGCGATCTTGCCCGCAACCATCACGTCGGTTGCGCGCTTGATGCCATCAACAAGCGACTCACGGCAGCCATAAAGGTTGTCGAATTTCGACTTGGTGACCGAGTCATTGACGTTGATCGCCGGAACCTTAAGGGTGCCTTTTTTCGCCATTTCATAAAGGCGATGCACACCGGTGGTGGTTTCTTCCGACAGACCTTTGATGTCTTCGAGAAGTTCCGGATACTTGTCATGGATCAGCTGGGTAACGTCGCCGCCATCATCAAGAATAAGGTTCGGCTTCCAGCCGTTCGGACCGGAAATGGTCTGCTCGATGCACCACCAGAATTCTTCCTCGGTTTCGCCTTTCCATGCGAAGACCGGAATTTCAGCAGCCGCAATCGCCGCAGCAGCTTGATCCTGGGTCGAGAAGATGTTGCACGACGACCAGCGAACTTCAGCACCAAGTGCCGTCAGCGTCTCGATCAGAACTGCGGTCTGGATGGTCATGTGCAGGCAGCCGACGATGCGTGCGCCAGCAAGCGGTTTTGCATTGCCATACTCTTCGCGCAGCGCCATCAGGCCCGGCATTTCGGTTTCGGCAATCGCGATTTCCTTGCGGCCCCACGAGGCCAGCGAAATGTCCGCGACCTTGTAATCGGTAAAGTTCGACATGTCGTCTCCAATCAAACAGGAATGGCGCATCCGCCAAAGACTTCTGGTCTTGCCGATACGCCGAGAAATTCTGTTGCGATCACTTCCCTGACCGCGATGGGTCACATATAAAGATTTCTTTATATCGTTTTCAAGTCTTTTTTTGCCCAAACACGCAACATGCATCGCGCAAACGGCAACACACCGCCGAAATCCGCCGGATCACCGTGCAAATTGACTTGGGTGTCCCCTATGTCGGGATGATTGTCTGTTTGGGCAAGACCGCCCGGCCATGCAATCAGGCCAGATCGTTAAAATCGTCAAGCATCATGGCGATCCGCGCCGAATCCCATTGTTCCATGACCCGATTGGCCTGATGGTGGGAATTGCGGGTATCAAGTCGGCGCAGCCGCTGTTTGACCGGCAACAGATTGACCGGCGACATCGAAAGATTGCGCAACCCGAACCCGATGAAAAGCGGTACATAGCGCGGATCACCGGCCATTTCCCCGCAAACACTGACCGGAATGTCGCGTTCGCCCGCCACCCGGATCACATCCCGGATCAGGCGCAACACAGCCGGGTTAAGCGGATCATAAAGACCCGCGACCTGATCATCGGTTCGATCGATCGCAAGGGTATATTGCGTCAAGTCATTGGTCCCGATCGCAAAGAAATCACATTCCCGCGACAGGGTATCAATGGCAATCGCCGCGGCCGGAATTTCGATCATTGCGCCCAACGGCGGCAAGGTTTCGGGGATAGCATGCCCCTCCTTGCGCAGGCGTTTGGCCACGGATTCATATATCTGGCGCGTCCGGGTCATTTCATGCACCCCGACCACCATCGGGATCAGAACCCGCACCGGTCCATGCAATGACGCCCGCAAGATGGCGGCAAACTGCACTTCAAGAAGTTCCGATTTACGAAGCGACAACCGGATACCGCGCAAGCCAAGGGCCGGGTTTGGCCCCGATGCGATTTCCGACTGCAAGGCGACGGCCAACTTTTCCCCCCCGATATCAAGGGTACGGATCGTCACCGGCTTGCCGTCCATCCGCTTTACGATATCGGCCAGTTCTTCGTATTGCTCATCCTCGTCGGGCAGATAATCCTTGTTCATGAACATGAATTCACTGCGCAAAAGCCCGATGCCCGTCGCGCCGTTTTCAAGGGCGGCCGAAAGTTCGATCGGCAATTCGATATTGGCATGAAGATCAATATCCACCCCGTCACGGGTCGCTGATGGCACATCACGAAGGGCAGCAAGCTTGTCACGTGCCGCCAGCCAGTCGGCACGACGCTGACTGTAATGTTCGATATCGGCGTCCGTCGGCGACAGAATGACTTCACCGCGCCCGCCATCGACAATGATCTGATCCCCGCCAGAAACACCACGAATGATATCAGCCGCCCCGAGAACCGCTGGAATGCCAAGGGATCGCGCCATGATCGCGGTATGCCCCTCGGCCCCGCCAAGGGCCGTGACAAAGGCGGTCATTTGTCCGGGTTCAAACCGTGCCATGTCGGCCGGGCTGACATCTTCTGCAATCAGGATCGCCCCCTTGGGGGCCTTGTCCACCGCCCGGTCGGTTTCCCCCATCAGACAGCGCATCAGACGCAGGCCAACTTCGCGGATATCGGTGGCGCGTGCGGCGATATAGCGATCATCCATGCCCGAAAACTGGGTGGCGATGGCGTCGATCACTTCGCTGACCGCATGCACTGCATTAAGCCGGCGCGACACAATCAGTTCTTCTGCCCCGCGCACCAGACGCGACTGGGTCAGCATGTGGATATAGGCATCCAGAAGGAAGCCAAGCTCCTCGGATGCGGCACTGTCGGCGGTCGATGATTGGGATTTCAGCCTTTTTAGCTGATCGATACTTTCGCCAACACCGTCATGCAGACGTTTGCATTCGGCCTGAATGGCGTCTTCGGCAACCGGTTTGCGGCTGATCTGGATATATTGCCGGTCCAGAACAAAGGCCCGACCAATCACAATTCCGCCCGATGCGCCCAGCCCGGTAATGACGCGGCGTGCGCCGGTTGCGTGATCGTCGGTGATGGTTGTGTCTTTTGGCGGAACTTGCAAACCTGGGGTCAGAACCTGTTCTTGTTGTTTTCCCGAAAGTCAGAAGTCTTGGTTTCAGAAATCTTGGGTATTGCCGATCGGCTTATTCTTCGTCGAACTTTGCATCGACCAGTTCGTTCAGGGCCTCGATCGCCTTGGTGGCGTCCGGTCCGGTGGCTTCGACTTCGATCTCGGTACCGATCGATGCCGCAAGCATCATGAGCCCCATGATCGATACGCCCGAAACTTCGGTGCCGCGATTGCGGACCATGATGCTGGATTCAAATTCACCAGCCAGTTTAACAAATTTCGCCGCCGCCCGCGCGTGCAATCCGCGCTGGTTGCTGATCGTAAGGATTCGTTTTTCCTTTTGCGCCATCTATGTCCCCGTCAGCCGGATGCGTGATCGCGATACATCCGGCCTTCTTATTTTTGTTGCTGACTTATTCCTCGCCGCTTAGCAAACGCGACGCGACGTTGATATATTTGCGTCCGGCATCCTGGGCCGCATTTACCGTCTCGGCCAGTGTCCCGTCGATGCGAACAGATGCCAGTTTGATCAACAAAGGTAAATTTACCCCTGCGATAACTTCGACATTTGCCTGTTCCATGATGGAAATCGCCAGATTGGACGGAGTCCCGCCAAACATGTCAGTCAAAAGGACAACCCCCTTGCCGCTATCGACCTTTTCGACGCTGGCAAGAATGTCCGAACGGCGTTGTTCCATGTCGTCATCGGGTCCGATACAGACCGCTTCGACATTTTCCTGCTCGCCAACGACGTGCTGCAAGGCAGATACGAACTCTTTCGCGAGATCGCCATGGGTGACCAGCACCATCCCGATCATGCAGTTTTCTCCATTTTAGTCACTCCCCCGATGTCGGTTCATCTGGCTTGTCTCGATGTCCGAGATGTGTGTCATATCCCAGATCGGCAATCCAGTCATTGAGTATCCGCGCGATATAAACCGAACGATGTTGTCCACCCGTACATCCGATCGCAATGGTCAGATAGCTTTTCCCTTCTTGCGCATAGCGCGGCAAAATCGGCTCCAGCATTGCCTTCAAACGGGTGATGAACCCTGCGAAGTCTGGGTCTTCTTCAATATATTTGCCCACCCGGTCATTCATCCCGGTCAAAAGGCGAAGCTCGGGATCATAATGCGGGTTGCGCAGAAAGCGAACGTCAAAAACCAGATCGGCTTCTGCCGGCACGCCCTGACGGAACGAAAAGCTTTTGACAAAAATCGCCATGCCTTCGTTTTCGCCAATGTCGAACTGGTCCTGAAGGATCTTGCGAAGTTCGGCCGATTTCATTCTGGATGTGTCGATCCGCATGTCCGCCGTCGCCGCAATCGGCGCCATCAGGCGTTTTTCATGCTCGATCGCATCCACCAGCGGCCGGTCATGGCTTAACGGATGGGGACGACGCGTCTCGGTGAAGCGGCGCTGCAATACCGATGTCTCGGCATCGACATAGATCATCAACGGTTCCATGCCGGTCTGTTTGCGCAAACGTCCGACAATGTCGACAAACTGGTCCACGCCGAAATCACGGGTACGGATATCCAGTCCGATGGCAATCGGACGGTCGGGGCGGCAATCGCTTGGCACCAGTGCCGACAACATCCGAAGCGGCAGGTTATCCACCGCATCAAACCCGAAATCTTCAAGGATCTTAAGGGTGGTCGTCCGACCGGCCCCCGAAACACCGGTGACCAGAACAAGACCGCTTTTGCCATCAAAACTGCCAAGCGCGGTTTGCAGGTCATCAGACGATTTGACAGGCGTTTTCTGCAAAACAGAGTCCTTAAGCTTCAAGTCGCATTTCACCGGTCGCAACTGCCAGCGCGACCCTGATCTTGGCATCAAGTGCCCGATCGGTTGCACATAATGTCCAACGCGGGACAGTTATGCCACAAATCTCTTCGGCAGTGCAGTGCGGCATTCTTTCAACCTGGGTTGCGTCCGCCACCAGATCGATCAGAACCCTGACATCACCTTCGGCGGCAATCGGCAATCCGCGTACAATGCCGATGCCGCGCACTTCGCACAACCCGGCAATCGTTGATGGCGCTGTTGCGATCAAACGTCCGTCACGCGCGACAAGGTCCGTCCGATCATCCGAAATCAGACAGCCCCCCGCATCTATCAGGCGCAAGGAAATACTGGATTTTCCCGAACCGGACGGCCCGCGCAATAACAGCGCATGGGCACCGATCTGGACACAGTTTGCATGAAGTTGGGACATAATGGGAAAACGATGCGGGGCCGGGCGTTTGTTGTCAAACACCAAACAAGCGGATCGGGTGCAACCTGACCTTCCGCATAAGCGTTTGGCGGTTTCTGATCGGAAAAATCTTATTCCAGCGGCAGGCGAATGGTGAATATCGCGCCCTTGACCGCGTCATCAACCACCCGATTCTGTGCGCTCAGTTCGCCGTTATGGGCGGAAATGATCCGCTTGGAAATCGAAAGACCAAGCCCTGAATGCTGCCCGAATTTCTCGGTCGATGGCCGCTCGGTATAGAAGCGATCAAAAATCGCCTCTTCCTTGCCCGGCGGAATGCCCGGCCCGTCATCTTCGATCGTGATTACCGCCCAATCCTTGTCTCGCCATGCCCGCACACGGACTTCGCCGCCTTCGGGGCTGAAGGTGATGGCGTTTGAAATCAGGTTTCTGAACACCTGGGTCAACCGGCTTTCAAGGGCGGGCACATTCAGATCTTCTGGCACAGATACCCGAATGCGCGGGCCGCTTGGATCGGCATTGTAAAGTTCGCCCAGCGTCTGCAACAGAACCCGAAGATCGACCTCTTCGCTTTCGGCACGCGACAATTCGGCATCCATGCGCGAATAGTCGGAAATATCACTGATAAGGCGGTCAAGACGCTGCACGTCTTCGGCAATGATTTCCATCAGACGGCGCTGGCGTTCCGGATCTTTAAGCCGGGTGGCCGTTTCCACCGCACTGCGCAGCGACGTTAGCGGGTTTTTGATTTCATGCGCGACATCAGCAGCAAACCGTTCAATCGCATCCATACGATCCCAAAGCGTTTCGGTCATATCACGAAGGGTGGTCGACAGATCACCGATTTCATCGCGCCGGTCCGAAAGATCAGGGATGGTGAATTGGCGGTTTTTGCTGCGCCGGACACGTTCGGCGGCGCGCGCCAGACGATTAAGCGGACGGGTAATCACCCCGGCCAGATAAATCGACAGCAACACCGTGATGCCAAAGGCAAACACAAAGATTTTCAGGATATCAAGCCGCACCGCATGCAGCGCACTTTCGATCTGCTCGCCGCTTTTGGTCAGCATCACCGATGCCAGCACCTGCTTGAACCGGGCCACCGGCACCGATACGGACAAAATACGCCGCCCCTGGCTGTCAACCCGGACCACCCCGCGCGAATAGCCGGCAAGGGCTGCGCGCACTTCCGGATAATCGGCCGCACTGGCAACCGGCGGATCAACATAAAGCGGCAAGGGCTGCTCGCCTTCAAACAGGGTCAAAAGACCGTCTGTCAGTTTGCGCATGATTTCGGCAAAGGCATCTTCATCGCCCGGTGCGGGCAATTCTTCGGCCTGGATGGTGCCCGCGCCAAAGGACTGGATATTGCGGCTATCGGCCATCAATTTGCCGTTGGTGGCAAAAAGCCGCGTCCGCGCGCCGGTAATCCCGACCAGACGGCGCACCATTTCGCGTGCGACTTCAAGTTTCACCCGGTTGGTTGCATCATCTTCGGAGCTGACGGCCGATGTCGAAAGTGCAGCAGCATACATTTCGGCCTGTACGGCCATCGCTTCAAGCTCGGAATGAATGAGTTCCTGCTTGTAGCGGCCGAGATACAAAATCCCCGCCACCAAGACAAACAGCGCCAGCGCATTCACGGCAAGAATGCGCCAGGTCAACGGGGAAAACAGCCCGTGGCGTTCCTCTATGCGTGCCGTCCGTGTTTCGGACTGGCTTGTCGTCTGGTCCTGATCGCCAGCGCTTTGATCGCTCATTCAAACCTGCGTAACTGGCCCGTCATGGTCGGGCCGGCAAAAATGACAGATGCCGGAACATATGTGTCCCGGCACCATAATTCGTCTGATCAACCTGCAACAGTGGCAGAGTCGCGATACCGATACCCGACGCCATACAGCGTTTCGATTTCCTTGAATTCCTTGTCGGTTTCGCGGAACTTCTTGCGCAGGCGCTTGATGTGGCTGTCAATCGTGCGGTCATCAACATAGATATGCTCGCCATAGGCCGCATCAATCAGCTGGTCACGGTTTTTCACATGGCCCGGATGTTTCGCAAGTGCCTGGATCAACAGGAACTCGGTCACGGTCAGGTTCACATGCTGGCCTTTCCAGCTGCACATGTGACGCGACGGATCAAGAACCAGATCCCCACGCTGCAACACATCATCCGATCCGTTCGGGCGTACACCGCCTGCGCGCATGATTTCCGAACGGCGCAACAATGTGCGGATACGTTCAATCAGCAGACGCTGGGAAAACGGCTTCTTGATATAATCGTCTGCCCCCATGCGAAGACCTGTCAGCTCATCAACCTCGTCATCTTTCGATGTCAGGAAAATGACCGGCATTTCGGTCTTCTTGCGCAGATGGGTCAGAAGCTCCAATCCGTCCATGCGCGGCATCTTGATATCAAGCACGGCAAGATCCGGTTCTTCCTTGGTCAGGGCATGTAGCGCCTCCGAACCATCCGAATATGTCAGAACCTCATAACCCTCTTCTTCCAGGGCCATGGAAACAGACGTCAGGATATTACGGTCGTCATCAACAAGTGCGATCTTACTCACCTGGACCTCGTCATCTGGACAGATACAATTAGCGGGCCGAAACCCAATTCAGTTTTGCGACTATACAATTTACATTCCAATGTGGCGAAAAAATAACCGCTTGCGGCATAATTAAGGCCTATCGAATACACGCGCAGCAATCACCGCGATTTACCTGTATTTGTTGACTTTACGCCAACCCGCCCAATAACAATCACCATCCCGGGGTCAATTCGCCAATCCATCGGAAACGCGCGACACGGATAATTGATCCCTGATGCTGTCGGAGGCCGCAATTTTTTACTGGTTACGCAATTTCAGCCGCGCAAGCCTGACCTTCGCAGGCACGGTGATTTCGGCCCTGGTGGTGTGGCTTGCCGTTAGTTCGACCGGCAATCTGACGATCCGCGAACTTGAAACCACAGGACAGGCGCGCCTTGCCCTTTATGACAGTTCCCTGCGCGCGGCAATCGACCGGTATCGTTATCTGCCCTATGTCGTGGCCCGCCATCATCAGGTGATTGATGCGATCTCCGATCCGCAATCAGCCCAGATTGCCAATTTCTATCTTGAACGGGTCAATGACCGGTCCGGGGCGGCGGCCCTTTATGTTCTCGACAAAACCGGGATGACCGTGGCCTCAAGCAACTGGAACACACCCGACAGCTTCGTTGGCGAGGATTATTCATTCCGCCCCTATTTCAGTCAGGCAATCGCCGGCAACGAGGGATTCTTTTTTGGCATCGGGGTCACCACCGGGCGGGCCGGCCTGTTCATTTCCAATTCCATTCGCCAGAATGGCGCGGTTATCGGGGTTGTTGTCGTCAAACTCGAACTCGATGAACTTGAAATGAACTGGCAGGAAGGCGGCGAAACCGTCTTCGTTGCCGATGCCGATGGCGTCATCACCCTGACCAGTCGTGGCGACTGGAAATACCGGACCCTGTCGCCCCTTTCGGATGCCGATCGCGCGCGCATTGTGCGCAACCGTCAATATTCCGGGCGTGATCTGACATCGCTTAATGTCGGACAGCAACTGGCCAAAGGTTCGGGCATCGTCACCATCAGTTCCCAGCGTTTCCTGTTTGACAGCAAACCGATCCGCGGCAGTGACTGGCGCATCTATTATCTGACCTCGATGGATCAGGTCACCGACCGTCAGGCCGCCGTCATGCTGATTGCCATTATCGGCGGGGGGATGATTGTGCTGGTCATCCTGTTCTTGCGCGAACGCGAACTGAAACTGGCATCCCAGCGCGAAGCCCGCGAATTCGAACGCATTCAGGCACTCAACACCCGGCTGGAAGAAGAAATCAACGAACGCCGCAGGACCGAAGAAGAACTGCGCGGCACCCAGAATGAACTGGTTCAGGCCGGAAAACTGGCCGCCCTGGGTCAGATGTCGGCGGCCATCGCCCATGAAATCAATCAGCCGATTGCCGCCATCCGGACATTCTGCGCCAGTGCCAAACTGATGATCGAACGCGGCAAAACCGACCAGCTTGATCAGAATATCGGCCAGATTTCATCACTGACCGAACGCATGGGGGCGATCACCGGACAGCTCAAGACGTTCTCGCGCAAATCAACCGGTGTGCTGGAGGCCGTCGATCTCAAGATCGCGCTGAACAACGCCTTGCAACTTCTCAGCCCGCAACTCGATTCTGAGAACTGCACGCTCGAACGCCACGAACCCGAAACACCGCTTTTTGTCCATGCCGATCTGGTTCGTATCGAACAGATTTGCGTCAACATCATCCGCAATGCGCTCGATGCCATGGAAAACAGTTCGGTCAAACGCATCCGCATCGATCTGAGCAGCAACCGTAACGATGTCGTCATGCGCATTACCGATACCGGACCGGGCATGAATGACGAAACGCTGTCGCTGCTTTTTGATCCGTTCTTCACCACCAAGGACCCGGGCCAAGGTGTGGGATTGGGACTTTCGGTAACTTATGGCATTGTGCGGGACTTTGGCGGCACCATCAAAGCCTATAACACCACTACCGGCGGTGCCTGTTTCGAAGTTCGATTGCCGTTGCTCAGGGACAAGAAAACGTGACGTCATCAGATCAGACCCAGGATCAATTCGCAAAACCGCACATCATTATTGTCGATGATGATGCCGCCATGCGCATGGCGCTGTCGCAATGGCTGGAACTGTCTGATTTCGATGTCACCGTCTATGAGGACGCCCGCGAAGCCCTGCGCGATATCCGCCCGGATTTTGCCGGGGTCATCCTGACCGATGTGAAGATGCCCAAACTCGATGGCATCACCTTTACCCGCTCGGTGCTGTCAGCCGATTCCGATATTCCCGTCATCCTGATGACCGGGCACGGCGATGTCCCCATGGCAGTCGAGGCCATGAAAAGCGGCGCCTATGACTTTGTCGAGAAACCGTTCGAACCCAAAGACATTGTCGAAAGCCTCGAACGTGCCATCGAAAAGCGGCGGCTGGTTCTGGAAAACCGCAAGCTGCGCCAACAGATCGCCCAGCGCGGCAGTCTGGACAGTCGCCTGATCGGCAACTCTTTGCCGATGCGCGCCCTTAAGGATGAAATTGCCAATATCGCACCGACCGAAGTCCCGGTCCTGATTTCCGGCGAAACCGGCACCGGCAAGGAACTGGTCGCGCGCGCCATCCATGATCTGAGCGACCGGCGCGACGAAAAATTCGTCGCAGTCAACTGTGCCGCCATTCCCGAAAGCACGGCTGAAAGCGAACTTTTCGGCCATGAAAAGGGTGCCTTTACCGGGGCGGTCAGTCAGCGGGTCGGCTGGATCGAACATGCAATCGGCGGCACGCTTTTCCTTGATGAAATTTCAAGCATGCCGCTTGCCCTTCAGGCCAAATTGCTGCGCGTGATCGAACAGCGCGAAGTCGTTCGTGTCGGCTCAAACGCCCCGGTAAAGGTCGATTTCCGGCTGATCTGTGCCACCAACGAAGATCTGGTCGAAGCCGTCTCAGCACGGAAATTCCGCGAAGATCTGCTGTTTCGCATCAATACTTTTGAACTGGCCATCGCCCCCTTGCGCGATCGCAAGGATGACGTGGCCCTGCTGTTTGATATTTTTGCCGAACGCGCCGCCGAACGGTTTGAACGCCCCTATGAACGTCTGGGACCGGTCCTGATCGGGCAACTTAAATCCCATGACTGGTCGGGCAATGTCCGCGAATTGAAAAACATGGCCGAACGCTATGTCCTTCTGGTCGGAAGCCCTGAGGAAAGGTTCAAGCGCCTGTTCAAGGCCGGATTTGAGAAAACATCACGATTGCCCGGTGACCTTGCCCTGGCCGATCAGCTGCGCGATTTCGAAGAACGCGTTATCCGCGATGCCCTTGATCGCCATGACGGCAATATCAAGTCGGTGATGGAAGAACTCGACATCCCGCGCCGGACCCTGAACGAGAAGATGAAAAAGCTCAATATCCGCCGAGAAAAGCCGATCTGAGCTTCCGGCCCATCGGCAAGAATCCGCCGATTGATTCCGGCATATCGGCAATATTATGCCGATTTGTCAAAAAACTGCAAAATAAGCATTTGATTTTAAATAGTATTTTTTATTTCTGTTTTGGCATACTCATTGCACATTCGAGTACCAAAATGATAAAATGATCGAAATACAGGGAGGAGACCACACAACCAGCCCCGTCCGGGGTGACGGAATGGTTGTTTTCAAATCAACTCTCTTGGACGATTTCAGCGGCCCGCATCAAACGCCCTGCCCGCAGGTGGCGTTGACGGAAACCGGAACCCGATCGGGAATCTGCCCGACGGATTTTTGTCCGGCCAGTTCGCGAAATCCAAGAATAACAGGCCATGACAATTGGCCGGTCAAGAACGTGAAGAACCGATTTCTAAAGCGATCTTTGATTAATTGGACGTAAAGAGTGTTAACCCTAGGGAGGACTACCATGAAGCTACGTACTCTGCTTTCAGCAGCAGCCGCAGCCATGATGCTGACCGCTATTCCTGCTTCAGCACAGCAGCTTTCAATTGCAACCGGTGGTACCGGCGGCACCTATTATCCGTATGGCGGTGGTCTCGCAGAACTGATCACCAAATACATCGACGGCACCAGTGCTGTTGCCGAAGTTACCGGCGCATCTGTTGAAAACATGGGTCTGATTGCCCGTGGTGACAGTGATATCGCCATCGGTCTGGCCGACACCGTTTATGCGGGCTATACCGGCACCGGCAAATTCGAAGGCCGTACCCTTGATAACGTTCGTGCCCTGGCATCGATCTATCCGAACGCGGTTCAGATCGTCACCATGGCCGACAGTGGCATCAACGGTCTTGCCGATCTTAAAGGCAAACGCGTTTCTGTTGGCGCACCGGGTTCGGGTACCGAAGTTTCGGCCAAAACCCTGCTCGAAGCCAATGGCATCACCTATGATGACATCGAAGAACAGCGCCTGAACTTCAACGAAACCGCTGACGCCCTTCGTGATGGCGACATTGATGCCGGTTTCTGGAGCGTCGGCCCGCCCACCAGCTCGATCCTGAACCTCGCAACCACCCGCGACATCAAGCTGATCGCTCTGACCGACGAGGAAATCCTCGCTGCTCTTGACGCAGAACCGACCTTTGCACCGTACGCCCTGCGTACCGGCGTTTACGAAGGCGTCACCGCACCGGTCAACACCATCTCGACCCCGAACGTTCTGTTCGTGAATGCCGACATGGATGAAGAACTGGCTTATCAGATCACCAAGACCCTGTTTGAAAAGGTCGACGAACTGATCGCCATTCACCCGGCCGCCAACGACACCACCGTTGACTTTGCTCTGAACTCGACTCCGATTCCGATGCATCCGGGCGCACTGCGTTACTACGAAGAGACCGGCAACCCGATTCCGCCGCAGCTCTATCCATGATTTCCAAAAAGTTCGGGCGGCCTTTACTGGCCGCCCTTCTTCTCTCGATCACGGCCTGTGCTGGTCCCGCCAGCCATCAGGAAGTCAAACCCGGCACAACCGTCGACCATCTTGAAGTCATCGGTGCCGACGGATCGGTTCTTGCGCGGACCGATATTGCCCGTCAAACCGGATGGTGCCTGTACTGGAACCATTCTGTTACCGGTGATGGCGTGATCGACTGTTACGTAGACGATCTTGGCAAGATGGTTCTTCATCGTGCCTTTCAACCCGACTTCGCAGCGGGACTGGGACATTTTCCCGGTCGCGGCATTCTGACCAGTGCCGAAGGCGGGGGATACTGGATCGAAGATATTGACGAACCCGTGCCTGGCAATGCCTATGTGCTGCGCGTCGGGTCGCTTGCGGTTAACCATCGTATCGTCACAACCGATGGTGACGAAATCTATCTTTCAAAGATGGCTGAACATACACGTGTCACCATCCGCCTTGATTCCGGGGAATAAGTTTAATGTCTGAACCGGCACCGCTTCCGTCCATGACGGACAAACTGCCACAGCCCAAACTGGTTGTGCTGGCAATTTCGATTGTTGCAGTCGCACTCTCCTTGTTCCAGATGTATGGCGCAGGGATCGAGCCGCTTGGTTTGTTCTACCAACGCAGCATCCATCTTGCCTTCGTCATGTTCCTGGCCTTCCTGATGTTCCCGGTTTTCGGCAGCAACAAGAAGCGCGGCGTGCTTGGATGGGCGATTGATCTTGCCTTTCTGGCCGGTGCCTTCACCACAGGCTTCTATCTTTCCTTCTATCTCGACGAAATCATCAACCGCGCCGGTTTCTGGAGCAGCTCGGACCTGATCATTGGCGTGATCGCCACCATCACGGTCCTCGAAGCAAGCCGCCGCGCTGTTGGTCTTGGCATGACGATCATCGGGATTGTCGCCATCGTCTATGCCCTGTCGGGTCCGCGCGGTGCGCTGCCGTGGCTTGGCGAATGGCTGCCGGGCATCCTGTCCCATCGCGGTGCGGATATTGATCGTCTTGTCGGTCAGCTCTATCTCGGTCAGGAAGGCATCTATGGCCTGCCGATGGGGGTTGCGGCGACCTATATCTTCATGTTCGTTCTGTTCGGTGCCTTCCTTGAAGTCACCGGTGCGGGCAAATTCTTTATCGATATGGCCTATGCCGCGACCGGCAAAAAGGCCGGTGGCCCGGCAAAGGCCGCTGTTCTGGCATCGGCCGGCATGGGATCGATCAGCGGATCGGCAATTGCCAACGTGGTCACCACCGGTGCCTTTACCATCCCGCTGATGAAGCGCCTTGGCTATCGCCCGGCACAGGCCGGCGGTGTTGAAGCCGCGGCATCCACAGGCGGTCAGATTACCCCGCCGCTGATGGGCGCGGGTGCGTTCCTGATTTCCGAATATACCCAGGTGCCCTATCTCGATATCGTCATGATCTCGATCTTCCCGGCGATCCTGTATCTTGGCACCGTCTATCTGTTCGTGCACATCGTTGCGCTTAAAAACGGCATGCGCGGCATGCCGGCATCCGAACTGCCTGACTGGCGTCAGGTCCTTAAGGAAGGCTGGCAGTTCATTCTGCCGCTGGGCATCCTGATTTATCTGCTTGTGCTCAATATCTCGCCGATGCGGGTGGGCTTCTGGGCCATTCTGTCGGTCATGGCGGTTGCCGCCCTGCGCTATGTGCTGTGGTACTTCTTTGTCGCTCCGCAAAACGGGGTGAAGCCAAGTCACGATGGCCTGAAACAGGCGATCAAAAAAGGCATCGCAATCACCATTGCCGCCCTTGAACTCGGTGCCAAAAACGCCGTTGCCGTTTCGATGGCCTGTGCGGTTGCCGGCATCATTGTCGGGGTTGTCGGTCTGACCGGCCTTGGCCTGAAATTCTCCTCGATGATGATCGCGTTTTCGGGCGGCAACATCGTTCTGGCACTGGTTCTGGTTCTGATTGCCAGCCTGATCCTCGGGATGGGCCTGCCGGTAACGGCGTCCTATATCGTTCTGATCGTTCTGGTTGGCCCGGCACTTTCGAACGAGTTCGGCATTCCGCTGCTGATCGCCCATCTCGTGGTCTTCTGGTATTCGCAGGACAGTAACGTCACACCGCCCATTGCGCTGGCCGGGTTTGCGGGGGCGGCGATTGCCAATGCCAATCCCATGGAAACCAGTATCCAGGCATGGAAATTCGCCAAGGGTCTCTATCTGATCCCGGCCTTCATGGTCTTCAATCCGGAAATCATCGAAGGCGGCTCGATCCAGATCGTTCTGTGGACCGGCTTTACCGCCATCCTGTGTCTGGTGGCCTTTGCCGCGGCCCTTGAAGGATACCTGTTCGATCATATGGATGTCATTTCACGCATCCTGATCGTTCCGGCCACCGTCGGTGTCTTCTATCCCGATCTCAAGGCCGAGATTGCCGGCACCATCGTGCTTCTGATCGTCCTTGGCCTGAACTGGTGGAAAGGCAAAAAGAACGGCCCGACACCAAGCGTCGCGGCCAGCTGATCCGGCCTGATCCGAAACACTACAGAAAAGCCCGCAACATCTTGTTGCGGGCTTTTCTTTTGGCATATCCACCCTACCCGACCGGGCAGTAGACCCGGGCAGATTGAATCGATACAGTAATACTCATACAAATAAATCGGTTCCTGAACGCCCCTGTAACTCCGGACACCCGCCTTTCATGCAGTTCATCCTTCTGCTGCGCCAGGCCCCAAGGCAGCTTGCCTTTGGCGCATTGCACAGTTTCGGCTCATCTTTCGGTCAGACCTTTCTGGTGGCCCTTTTCGTTCCGTTCATTTCGGCCAGCCTTGGTCTGAACGAAACCGAATTTGCCAATATCTATGCCGGGATCACGATTGGCAGTGCACTGTGTCTACCGGTTGTCGGGCGCTGGATCGACAAGGTCGATATCCTTTCCTACAGCCTTGCGACCATGGCGCTGCTTGCACTTGGCTGTGTGATGATCTCGCTTGCCGGCAATGTCTGGATGCTGATTGCCGCCCTGTTTGTCCTGCGTCTCGCCGGTCAGGGCTTGATGACCCATGTCAGCATGACCGGCATCGCGCGCTATTTCACCAAACATCGCGGCCGGGCGCTTGCGGTTGCCAGTTTCGGCTTTCCCCTGGCCGAGGCCATCCTGCCTGCCACCTTGCTTGCCCTGATTGCGGCTTTTGGCTGGCGCTATACCTATGCCGGGTCGGCGGTATTTATCATCATTGTTCTGGTGCCCGTCGCCTTTTTGCTGATCCGGCGCGATCAGAAATTCCGCGCGGTTCCGACCCGCAGTTCCAAAACCGCCGCAAAACCGGCATCCGACTCCGCCCGCCCGACCGATACCACCACCGATACCACCACCGACAGCACACCCGACCAGTCATCGCCAACTGACCCCGAACATCCCCGGCTGTTCAGATCGCTTTATGTCTGGTTCTGTATGCCGATGCTCGCCGCACCACCATTGATCATGACCGCCCTGTTTTTCCATCAGGGTGCTATTTCCACCCACAAGGGCATTGAACTTGGCTGGTTTGCTGCGGGCTTTACCGTTTTTGCCGTGACATCGGTTCTGGGCGCTTTTGGCAGCGGCCCGCTGATTGACAAACATTCCGCACGCCGTCTGTTTCCATGGCATCTAATCCCGATGATGGCGGGCATCATTGTTCTGGCAATCAGCCATCAGCCCTTTGTCATTCTGATTTATATGGGGCTTGTCGGCATCACGGTCGGCTTTGCCACCACCCTGCGCACCGCCATCATTCCCGAACTGGTGCCGCTTGATGAAATCGGCGCGGTACGCAGTACCCTTACCGCTGTCATGGTGCTGGCCTCGGCCATGGGACCGGCGATTTATGGCTGGATGTTTGCCGCCGATATTTCAATCGAAGTGATGCTGACAGCCACCCTGATAGCGATGGCCGTGATCAGTGTGCTGTCATGGCTGTCCGAACGTCCGGGCTTTTACGTGCCGCCGGGTATCAGCCCACAGGACTCGCATTGATGAACAATCGTCCGATGTAACGGTGGGTGCGTTTGGCATCGTAATCGGCACCATAATCGGGATCGTATTAGATGCCATATTCGGCACCGCATTTGACGCCACGCTTCAACGTGGCGGGCTACCGGATCCGTCAGCATCAAAAGGATCGCCCGTAACCAGATATCCGGCTGCTGATGCCACATGCGCTGCTAGCACGGCTTTGGCACCGTGTTTACCGGTACTGCGCTTGCTGGTACCACGATTCTCGGATCTCAACGCCTGATCCCACATTTACCGGCATCGCGATCTTGATCCCGCCACTCCTCATACCCGGGCCCGTGATCCCAAACCCGTGATCCCGAGCCTGTGATCCCAAGCCTGTGATCCCAAGCCTGTGATCCCGAGCCTTTGATCCCAAGCCTTTTGATACTGAGGCTCCGGTACCGAGATCCTGCTACAGCGCCCCCTGATCCCGCGCCCCTGACACCACGAAACGACCGATGCTGACGGCCCGGACCACGCCAACCGGACCAAAACCGGCCCAAAAACCGGACAAGATCGTTTGATCATCGCCATTTCGCACGGTCGGGCACAAATTGGTCGGATGCCGTTTGACCAAAAAAATGGCCCGGATCACAAAGGTGACCGGGCCAGTCGGGAAAACAGCGTCAAATAGGGAGGAAGACGCTAGATAGAAATCGGTAGTCCAACAAACGGGAGCACCTCTTGGGGAGGAAACTCAATCGGCGCTCGACCGTTTGTATCTCGTCAGATTAGGCAGCACCGCCAACGGTACCAGCCGGATGCTTGATGTCGGATGCCTTGTCCGAACCTTTGAACAGGTTGCGGAAGAAGGAACCTACGAACTCAGCGCGCAGCTGCTGACCTTTACGTACACCTGCTTCGATTTCGGTGGTGGAGATGTAACGGGTGGTGATTTCTTCGTAAGTGGCCATCTTGACCTCCTAAATATTTCGTTCGTTGCGACGCCGTGTCGCTCTCGATGAACTCAATCTAATTTTCTTTACCGGGAAAGAGAATTAGCTCAATATGCACATTACTTGTGAATGATCGTCATAAATAGGAAGTCCGAGATATGGATCGTGCCGCGGAAATGGAAATTTTTGTCCATGCAGTTGAAGAGGGCAGCTTCTCAGCAGCAGCAAGGACAATGCGTCTGTCACCTTCAGCCGTGTCGAAATACATTTCCCGTCTGGAAGACCGGCTGGGCGCACGTCTGTTGATGCGCACCACCCGTCAGCTCAGCCTGACCGAGGAAGGCCGGGCCTTTTATGAACGGGCGCGCACCATCCTTAATGAAATCGAAGAAGCCGAAGAAGTCGTCACCCAGCTTTATGCCGCCCCGCGCGGCACACTGCGCATTAACGCATCGGTGGCCTTTACCAAGATGCAGGTGGTGCCGCTGATCCCGGAATTTCTGGCCCGCTATCCCGATGTGCGGATCGAACTGACCCTTGATGACAAATTCACCGATCTGGTCAACGATGGCTATGATCTGGCCATTCGCCTGTCCGCTCTTGAAGATTCATCCCTGATCGCGCGCAAATATGCGGTCAACCGCCGCATGATTGTTGCCAGCCCGGAATATCTCGAAAAGAACGGCATCCCGCGCAAACCCCAGGATCTCGAAAACCATAACTGTCTGCATCTGTCATCGCGCGAAAGCTTCAACGACTGGCACTTTGAAACACCCGACGGTCACGTCGCCTTCCGCGCACAGGGATCATTTTCGGCCAATGACGGTGACGTGCTCCACGAAGCAGTCCTTGCCGGGCTTGGCATGGCGCGTCTGGCCGAATATCTGGTTCACGAAGATATCCGGGCCGGTCGCCTGACGCCGGTTCTGACCGAATATGTGCATGATCAGGCCTGGATTTCTGCGGTGTATCCGCACAAACGTCACCTGTCGCCCAAGGTCCGCGCCTTTGTCGATTTCCTTGCTGAAAAATTCACCCCGGTCCCGCCGTGGGAGCTTGGCTATCGCGATGCCCGGTCGGTGCGCCGCAGCCCGGATGCCTCAGACAGCACCGCCGACAACCGTCCGACCGAATCTGCTGATCAATAACCGCAATGCGCATGTCGGGGATATCCCCCTAAAACGACAGCGCCTTCTGATAGGTGCCAAAGTCAAACCGGAACTGATATTCCGAAGACGCACTCAGGTCATCAAGAATGCGGCTTTCACCTGTGCGTGCAAAGCCGCATTTTTCATAGAACCGATGCCCGGCTTCAAACCGTGTATCGGTCCATAGCATCACGGTCACGCAATCAGGATGGCTCTGCCCCAGCCACGCCAGCGCCTTGGCCATCAGTTTTTGCGCCGTGCCCCGACCGCGGTTATCACGATGCAGATAGACCTTGTGAAGTTCGGCTTCTTTTGCCTGCGCATCATATTTGATCCCGAAACAGCCAAAAATCCGGTTGTCGGGATCAACCGCAACCCAGATACGCCCGTCCGATGATTTGAAATCATCGGCAATCGCATCAAGTTCCGGGAATTCACGCGCACGGTCATAGACACAGCCGGGATATTCCGCAAACACGCCCGCGATCAGGGTGCCAATCGCGTCACCGTCACTGTTAAAGGCCGGACGAATCATCAAATCGCTGGCGGTTGATTGTCCGCCTTGCGGCTTTGCGACATCGCGCCCCATCAGCCCAGAACCACGCCCTTGGCCAGCTTATCATAACCGCGTAGCACCGCATCGGTATCCATCGCCGCCTTGCCCGGGCGCTGAATACGGGTCGGGCGCAGGGCCCCGCTGCCACAGCCGATGGTAAGCGCATCATCAAGGATTTCACCCACCGGGCCGGACTGGTCCGTCACCTCGGCGGCCTGCACCTTGATCCGTTCCTTGCCCAGTTCGAAATAGGCCCCCGGCCACGGGGTAAAGGCACGGATTTTCCGTTCCAGACTTGCCGCATCATCGGCAAAATCAAGCTTGGCCTCGGCACGTTCGAGTTTCGCGGCATAGGTCACGCCGTCTTCGGGCTGTTTGGTGGCAACAAGCTCACCTTTCGGAAGCTTTTCAAGCGCCTCGACAATCATTTCCCCGCCAAGGGCGGCTAGATCATCATGCAGCGCATTGGCATAGGTTTCGCGGGTGATCGGGATATCGCGGATCAGCAACATGTCACCGGTATCAAGCCCGACATCCATCTGCATGATGGTGACACCGGTGGCATCATCGCCCGCCAGAATAGCCCGCTGGATCGGGGCCGCCCCGCGCCAGCGCGGCAACAGGGACGCATGAATGTTCAGGCACCCGTATTTCGGCGCATCCAGAATGGCCTTGGGCAGGATCAACCCATAGGCCGCCACCACCGCCACATCAAGATCAAGATCGGCAAAGGCCTGCTTTTCCGCGTCCGACTTCAGCGATACGGGGTGGCGGACTTCAATACCCTGATCCGCCGCCCA